>TARA_B110000305_G_scaffold75519_1_pt1 | contig 10408 bp, 11 predicted proteins | sample TARA_B110000305 | Tara Oceans TARA_B110000305 (sample SAMEA4397930) | marine metagenome | biome: Polar Biome; feature: [SRF] surface water layer (ENVO:00010504); material: water (ENVO:00002006), including particulate matter (ENVO:01000060) such as... | depth 5 m | reverse complement strand
AATCGTCTTTAGGGATCGATTTATGGTTTATAGCCATAGGATTCAGGTAGTTTTCATTTGTAACTTCGATTGTTAAACGAAGATTTTTCAAGAAAATTGTATACATGTCTAAACAAAAAAGCACCAACTCAATTGAACAGGTGCTTTTCTTTAAAAATTGAGTCACTTAGGCTATGATGAATTTATTTTAAAACAATTGGTAATGTCATTTTGGATTTGATTGCTAAGCTGTCTTCCTGTGCTGGCTTCCATTTCGGCATCGCCTCTGTTATACGAATTGCTTACTCATTCATTGCATTATGTCCAGATGTTTTTTTAAGTTCCTTCATAATCTTTTCCAACTCGTCAACGCTGATGCCCTTTTCTTTCAGTAAGAACGAAAAGACGTTACTTACAAAGCTCCCGCGCAAACTCCCTGGCCTTAGCATCCGCAGCAATATAATCTTCTAGCTCAGGATTTAAAATGGAATCCATTGCATGCATTGTTTCTCCGTTAATTCTAGAAATATCAGCAAACGCAATTTCATCATTAAGGAACGCTGCAACAGCAACTTCATTGGCAGCATTCAAAGAGCACGCTTTCGTTCCGCCAGCGTGAAGCGCATCAAATGCCAATTGAAGATTGTTGAATGTCTTCATGTCCGGTTGCTCAAACGTCAATTGAGGGTAATCCATAAAATTGAATCTCGGGAAGTCCGTTTTCAAGCGATCGGGATACGTAAAAGCATATTGAATCGGCAATTTCATATCGGGCAATCCCATTTGCGCCTTCATACTTCCATCTTCAAATTGAACAAGCGAATGCACAATCGACTGAGGATGAACGATAACATCAATTTGCTCGGGCTTCAGATTAAACAACCACTTCGCTTCGATTACTTCCAGTCCTTTATTCATCATTGAAGCCGAGTCGATGGTGATTTTTGCTCCCATCTCCCAATTCGGATGTTTCAACGCTTGCGCCTTCGTTACCTTAAGGAGTTGTTCAGAAGTGTAACCTCTAAAAGGTCCACCGGATGCCGTTAGGTAGATTTTTTCAATTTTGTTGTGGAATTCTCCTACCAAACATTGAAAAATAGCCGAATGCTCAGAATCGACAGGGTAAATATTTACACCGTTTTTTTGTGCCTCTTTTGTCACCAATTCTCCAGCAACTACGAGCGTTTCTTTATTGGCCAACGCGATGTTTTTCTTCGCTCGAATTGCGGCTAAAGTCGGCTTTAGTCCTGCATATCCAACCATGGCCGTTAGAACCGTATCGATGTCATTTGAATCCACAACTTGACACAAAGCATCTTCTCCGCAATAGACATGGATGTCGTGCTCTGAAAGAACATCTTTTACCTTTTGGTATTGATTTTCATCGCCAATTACAACAGTATTTGGGTTGTGTTTTAAAGCCTGTTCAATTAACAAATCTGCATTTTTATATGCCGTAATAACTTGTAAATCGAAAACATCTGGGTACGATTCAATGACTTCAAGTGCCTGAGTTCCTATTGATCCTGTTGATCCTAAAATTGCGATTCCTTTTTTCTGTTGCATGGTGCAAATTTAGTAAAAAGGAAGTCTTTCGAGGTCGATTAATTCTCCCAAGTAGTATCTTTGCCGTATGAAGTACAGAATCCTATCGCAAGAAGAATTGGAATTGCTTGAAGATGACTTAAAAGCATTCTTGATTGTCAACGGTGTACATGGCGATGAATGGGCAGAAATGAACAAATCAAACCCTGTAAAAGCTGTTGAATTGGTTGAATTGTTCTCCGACACAGTGCTTCAAAAGGTGTATGACAAAGTTCGGTTCATTGAACATAGATCGCAAAAGTCATGCATGGTTTTTCATCTATTGGACGACAAAATTGAATTGATTTCTATTAACGCTAATTCTGATGCGGTTGACCTCACAACTCCCGAGTCTATTCATGAAGCACTTTCTACAAATGCAAAGTCATTGTCTATTTTCAGAACAGAGAAAATGTATTTAAAAGATAGAGCGTCCGAAATTCATGAAATGCTGGAGCAAGGATGTGTGAATTCCAGTGAGGCTTTTTGGTATCAGTTGGTGAAGGTGGTTTAGGTTGTGTATTTGTGCTATGTAGTTTTAACTGCTGAGGCGCAAGCTATAATTTTATCATTTAGGAAGTGACACAAGCTGACCTTAAGGTCAGCAATACTTTGTGTCTAAAATACAGCACGTCGATAGTTCCTTTGCGGTTAAAAATAATTCTGTGTCGTTTTGATAAACACGAATTAAAATGATCCGTAACCCTGAATACGAAACCCGCAACCAATAAAAGTGTTATCAATTATAACCCTATCTTTACAACGTGAAAAACGAACTAGTAAAAAGATTTGGTGAGCACCGCGTTTCAGAGGTTCCTGTTAAGGAAGGTGAAATGCCTTTGCTAATGCTTGATCTTGAGTTGAGATCGCCCATCAATGTGCTAATGACAAACGGTTTGAGCAATTACAAAATGCCCGTTCCAGAGAAAGAAGTTGGAAACGAGTACAACGAATTGTGTTTTTGTTTACCAAGTTATTGGGAATGGGAAGATGCCGAAAATCAGCAAATGAACTGGGTATTTTCATGGATTCAGAAGTTAGCGAAGTACGTTCAAGAAAACGAATCGTGGTTTGGTCATGGACACACTTTTCCAACAGGTAAGGAGAAGAACCCGATTTCTGGAACGATGGAGCAAAATCACTTTATGCTTGTTCGCCCAATGATGTTAGAAGCGGAAATGGCACCTGTTAAAGTTGATGGGAAAACAATCAACTTCTTGTTCATTATGCCGATTTTTGAAGAAGAATTGGAGTACAAATACAGCAAGGGAACGCACAAGCTCATGGTGAAGTTTATCAACAAAGGGTTTAATGAGTTGCTGGACGACTACCGTACCAATGCTTTGAAAAAGAAATGGTCGTTTGTTAAGCGCAGCTAGTAATCTTTGAAAACACATATGAAATTCGTTTACTCAATCTTCGCAATAGCAATTCTACTTTCGTCAGTTGCATGCAGTGAAACCAAAGAAGAAGAGACCGAAAGATCCGAAATTGAAAAGATATTGGATAAATCCAATGGAGGGAATCTCAGCCAAGAAGATCTCGAAAGGTTAATTGAGATTGCTGGAGAAGGTGAGGCTACCTCTGAATTCATTAATGACGAAGCTAATTTTAAGATCACGTTTCCTGTGACAGGAGTTGAAGAGTCGACTTCAATTCTAATTATTGATGATGAGGAACTTGAGGTATTTCATTACACGGCAAACATGCAAGGCAAGGATCATGTTAACCTGGCTTATAAACTGGATTATCTTTATCTGAATAATATTGAAGGAGAAGATGCTATTAAAGCACTGTTCAATGAGCAAAGGGATTATCTCTTGTCTGCTACAAATGCCAAATTAGAATTTGAAAAGGTCATAGAGAAGAACAATGCTCCAGGAAGGCATTTATACCTTACCATTGACGATTCAAATATTAAAACGCATTACAAGATGTATTATAAGGAGGGCATTTTTTACTCCGTTACCGTTGTAACAAAAGAAGGAAATCTTTTCAATAAAGCGTCTTCTCGTTTTTTCGAATCATTTGAAATTCTAGATTGAGAAATCATCTTTCGTTAAGCGATAACCCCCACCAATCCCTTTTTCAATAAAATTTCTGCAATCTGCACTGCATTTGTCGCGGCACCCTTTCTAAGGTTGTCGGATACAATCCATAAGTTCAAGGTATTTGCTTGAGATTCATCTCTTCGGATTCTTCCAACAAAAACATCGTCTTTTCCAGAAGCATATAACGGCATTGGATACGAATTTGTCGTTGGATCGTCTTTCAAGGTAATCCCATCTTGATTGTGCAACAACAAACGAACTTCACTTAAATCAAAATCGTTTTCAAACTCAATGTTCACCGCTTCAGAATGTCCTCCTGCAACTGGAACCCGAACCGCCGTAGCGGTTACATTTATTTTTGAATCTAAGATTTTTTTCGTCTCATTTGTGAGCTTCATTTCCTCTTTTGTGTATCCATTTTCAAGAAAATCATCGCATTGTGGAATACAATTCCGATCGATTGGATACGAATATACCATCTCTCCATCGATACCGTTTCTCTCGTTTTCCATTTGATTGATCGCCGAGACTCCTGAACCAGAAATGGACTGATAAGTTGATACGACAACCCTCTTAATCCCATATTTTTCATGCAGAGGCTTCATTGTAAGAACCAATTGAATGGTGCTGCAATTTGGATTCGCAATTATTATATCCTCTGAAGTCAAAAGGTCTCCATTGATTTCTGGAACGATTAATTTTTTTGTTGGGTCCATTCTCCATGCAGAAGAATTGTCGATTACAACTATTCCAGCATCGGCAAATTTAGGCGCCCATTCCAAAGATGTTGCGCCACCAGCAGAGAAAATAGCAATGTCTGGTTTCATGTCAATGGCCGTTTGTAAACGAACAACGGTACATTCCATTCCACCGAAGTCGATTGTTTTACCGACTGATCTTTCAGACGCTACAGGAATTAATTCTGTTATTGGAAATGATTTTTCGCGAAGAACTTTCATCATCATTTGTCCTACCATTCCCGTTGCACCAACTACAGCTACTTTCATTCTTGTTCTATTATTCTAGTTCAAACTCCAAATTTAGTATATTTAGACTTATTGATTTACAAAGTATGAGGCACTTTTTTTGCTTTGTGTTTATTCTAACACATTACATTGGATTTGGACAAGTAATTGACGACTTTTCCGATGGAGATTTCACTTCCAATCCTACATGGTCAGGAACCGACGCGGATTATATCGTGAACGGTTCTTTTGAATTGCAATTAAGCAATTCGGTTGCGGCAACGTCTTATTTGACAACTCCTCATGGCTTGGCCACTTTGGACAATAAGGAATGGAACGGAATCATTCGACAAACATTTTCGCCTTCTGGAAGTAACTTCGGTCGTTTTTATCTGACGGCGGCTTCTACAGATTTAACGACAGATCCTGACGGGTTTTACTTGCAATTGGGCGAAGCGGGCTCGCTAGATGCTGTTCGTTTATTTAAAGTCGTTGGCGGAACGAATACTGAACTACTAGCAGGCCCTTCGTCTCAAATCGCGAGTAGTTTTGCGATTGGCGTACGCGTGGTTAGAGACAATTTAGGCAATTGGTCGTTGTACATTGATGACACCGGTGGAACAAATTACACCTTGGCTGGAACTGTAAACGATGCTACGGCGCTTTTGGGCACACACACTGGATTCATGGAAACGTATACGCTAAGTAACGCTGACAACTTCTTTTACGACGACATATACATTGGTGATGAAATTGTAGATCTTGCACCGCCCGTTTTGGTTTCTGCAACGGCAATTAATGCAAATTTAATTGATGTCCAATTCGATGAAGCTGTTGATCCCGTCACGGCGGAAGATTTAAACAATTACGACATTCAACCTTTTCAATCCGCGACGTCGGCAACTGTTGATGGGGTAAACCCTGCTTTGGTTCATATCGTTCTAGCTTCCGCTTTAACAAATGGATTGGGATATACAATTTTCACAGAAAACATTGAAGATTTGGCTGGAAACATATCAGGTTCTCAGTCAGCAGATTTCTCATTTTTAATTGGCGAAGTTCCATCTGTCGGGGATGTTGTAATCAATGAATTCTTATGTGACCCCTCACCAGCGGTTGGATTAAGGGACGCCGAGTTCGTTGAGATTTATAACAAGAGCACGAAAATATTTAATGTACAAGACTGGAAGATAGGTGATGCTTCCTCGGACGGAACAATTCAACAAGACTGGTTGCTACCAGGTGACCATATGGTACTTACTAGTACTTCCAATTTAGATTCATTTGTTGTTGCCACTCAAGTAACAAGTTTCCCAAGTTTGAATAATTCGGGTGATAATATTGTATTGAGAACAGATTTAGGATTGGTTTTGGATTCAATTACATACACCGACGAATGGTACGGAGATGAGAATAAAGAAGATGGTGGGTATACTATTGAGCGTATTAATCCAGATGATCCATGTTCTGATTTTTCTGATTGGTCTGCAAGTAATGATCTATTAGGAGGAACACCAGGGCTGCAGAATTCTATTTACGACAATACGCCAGATACTGATACTCCAGGATTTGATCAATTGATAGCTCTTGCTCCGAACTTTCTAGAAGTTTACTTTAACGAAGGAATGGATTCAGCATCTTTGGCAAACTCTCAGGTTTTAGTCGCACCAATATTAACTATTCAAAACACGTATGTGCAAGAAGCTCATCCTACGATGATGATTTTGGAATTTGCTCCGAATTTTCAAGCTTCTCAAACCTATTCAATCATAATTCAAAACGCCGCGGATTGTTGGTTAAACGCTACCGATTTGATTGGCCAATTTGCTCTTCCAGAAAATGCAAGTGAAGGAGATGTGGCAATTAATGAAATCATGTTCAATCCTATTACTGGAGGAACGGATTGGGTTGAGGTGTACAATACTTCGAACAAATTGATTGATTTGTATCAATGGGAATTGGCGAATTATGATGACGATACAATTTCAAACAATAAGATTATTGGAGAACATTTTCTATTGTATCCAGATAGTTATGCCGTGATTTCCGAAGATTCCTCTCAGATCATCCAACAATTTTCTCAAGCAGTTCTTGGAACGTTTGTTCAATCCGACTTACCTACATACAGCAATGATTCAGGAACAATTTACTTGATTTCAAACAACACCCTTATCGATTATGTTTCATACGATGCTGATTGGCACTTTGCCTTGCTCGACGACGACGACGGGAAAACACTTGAAAGATTAGATCCATTGGCCGATGCGAACAGTTCTAGCAACTGGCACACGGCGGCAGAAGCGCTCAGCTTTGGGACACCGGGACGACTTAATTCGCAATACCGTCCAGAATTAATCAATGGCGAATTCAGCTATTCAAGCGAGTCAATTTCACCGGATAATGATGGGTTTGAAGATGTACTTCAGGTCAATTATCAAATGATGGAGCCCGGAATGGTCGGAACTTTTACCGTTTATGATGATCGAGGAAGACTGATTGCGCAAGTGATATCATCTGAATTGCTCGCACTAGAAGGAACGTTCACGTGGCAAGGTATTACAGACGCTGGAAATAAAGCATCTATTGGAACTTATGTAGGTGTATTTGAAGCCTTTTCTGCAGATGGAGAAGCATCATTCGTTAAGCGGAAAGCATTTGTTGTAGCTGGTCAGTTCTAGGGTCTTAAATTGACGTTACCGTTTTAGTGCGTTGAAAAATGAAATTCTCAATCTGGATTTTTTTGTCTTTTATCATTCAAATCCGCTTCGGCTTCGCCCTTATTAGATGTTGACCTTGATGTTTTTGAGACCATTTTTAATTTCTTCTTATTTATCAACTTACTGTTTGTTTTCATGTCATTTATGAAATTCCTTCGGTTTCTAAATGCACATCCGAGAAAAGCATATTCCAGAGCGATTGTATTTTCCATATTTAGTTTTCTCTTTAGCAATCTTTTTACAGCATTGATTTATTCTGGAGCGAATTCCAGATTTGATGTCGTTGGAATCATTTCCATAATAGTTTCATTTGGAATTTTCATTGCAACCATGACAAACTCTAAAAAATAAAGTAATTTTTTTATGCAAACACATCATTAATTCATTGTTTTTTAATGAGACGGGAGAATAATTCATAATTGTACCCCGTTATATAAGGACTCAAAAACCAGAACATGAAACATCTCCTTGTCCTTTTGGCCATTTCTATGGCCTCACATTTTTCTTTTAGTCAGCAATACAATACTGCCGTTGGCATCAAAGGCGATTGGTCAACGCTTGATGTTGATATGGCTCAGTTTAGCGTGAAACATTTTTTCCAAGAAGCAAATGCTGTTGAAGTAAACTTCGGAGCAGGAAGACGTTTTGTTTGGCTTGAAGGAATGTATTTATTTAACCACGCTTTGAAAGGTGATTTCGATTGGTACACGGGCGGTGGCCTGGATCTCGGTTATTGGAATACCAATTACGACAATCGGTATGATAACACAACCCACAGCGGTTTCTGGGGAGGATTAACAGGAGTCTTCGGAGCAGAGTACACGTTTAAAGTGGTTCCTTTGAATTTCGCTTTGGATGTTGGTCCAACAATGCGACTTGTTCCAGACATGGAAGTGGGAATCAAAGTTGGATTTTCTACACGGTACGCCTTTGGTGGAAAAGCGAAGAAGAACAAACGGTAAGCCTTCAATAATTGCTATTCAATTCTCAATGTTGAACTAATTACCTAAATTTGATCCTTAAGCAAGAAAGTATGTTGTCTCCAGGAGCAAAAGGATGGATTAATAAATACTTTGATTTGGTCGAAAACGGCGAGATCAGTCTGGAAATTGATCGTCCAGAAGGATTGAGAAAACTGCACTTTATGCATTTGACGCTCGGTCATTCAGGAATCGTTTTTGGTTATCCAATGGATTTGATTTTTGCAATAGAACTCGATGATTCCAAATGGACAAGCGAGGAAAAACTCAAATTGTTACTTTTCGAATCACATCTTTTTGTGTATTTACAAATTCACAATGACGTTGTTTTCGATCGGGCTAGTTTTATTCAGTCCCTTGTCGGGTTCTACAAGTTTCACAATTCTTCATCCATCAAAAGAATCTTTACTTTAATCAAGAAAGAATCTCTTGATACGATGCTTGAAAGCGTCTTGGTGAAACGGATTGATATCAAAACGAACTTGCTTGACAACAAATGGTGGGTGAATTCACTCAGCAACGCATTCGTCTATCTAGATGTTATTTTGTTTGATGATTTCGTTCATAAAAGCAAAGAAGAAGCTTTGAAAAATTACGATATATTTGCTGAAAATGCACTCATCGCCGTTACCCTTTCTGCCTATTCAGATGGTTTGATAGAGGACAAGGAGAAGGATTTGTTTAACGTTTTTTTGGCCAGTGCCCATCTTGATGATGAAGATCGTGAAAAGGCAAAAGAACGGTTTCGCAATGGAGCCAAAATGGATGATTTCTCCTACTTCGTTAAAGGCCATTGGTTGCTCAAAAGATTCTTATTGGACATTGCTGTATTGACAATTTTTTCAACGCAAGAAACGCTCGAGGAAGAGACTGAGTTTTTGGAAGATTTATGTGAAAACCTCGAAATTGAACATTTTGAGCTTGAAGAATCCTTGCGAATCGTTGAAAACTTCATGCTGAAGAGTAAAGACAATGTTACGTTCCTAAGTGAAGTTTCTAAATACGATAAAGTATATGCAAGTCTCACCAAGCGCTGGACGAAAGTTATATTGAGGAATAGAGATAAGCTTTCCAATGAAATGCGAGAGAGTAAAGAACTCGTGAGGTTGATTAAAAAATCGAGGAGTTCGGAGCTTTCGAAAGAAGAGAGAGCGGCTGTAAAACTGCAATTTAAAGATTTGGCAAAATCAATTCCAGCATTAGCAATATTTATGCTTCCTGGCGGGGTGATTCTTCTTCCTTTGGTCTTAAAATTAATTCCGGATCTGATTCCAAGTGCATTTAAAGAGAACGAAATAGGGGATCAATCGAATGAAAAACCGAAGGAGCTCTGATGGAATTAGATGAAACCAAATGGAAGAAGCCATCTGTATTTTGAAGGTTGATCTTCAGGCTACCTTCCAACAATTAACTTATCGCATTCCAGCTCATTTACCTCGGATAAAGAAGGTGCAAACCAATGCCTTAATTCAAAGGATTGTACCGAAGATTTCTAACTTGACCTTCATTGCTGAAGTCAATGACACTTCAAGAGAACGAATTAAAGAATGAGTCAATAAAACGGTCAGACAATGACATTTATGGTCATGTAAATAATATCGTGTATTATTCTTATTTTGATACTGCCGCCAATCAATATTTAATCGATCATGCAGAATTAGATGTTCAAAATGCTCCAATTGTTGGGTTTGTGGTTGACTCTCATTGTGATTTCATTAAACCCATTGCGCTTCCAGATAAAATTGAAGCTGGCTTATTTGTAAAAAAAACAGGAAATAGTGCTGTAACTTACGGCATAGGTATCTTTAAAAAAAGAGGAAATAGCGCTTGCGCTTTTGGATAATTTGTTCATGTTTTTGTGAATAGAAAAACCAATCAAGCTGCAGCAATTCCTTTAACTATTAAAGAAGTATTACAAAAATTAGTATCATATTAATTTGAATTAGGCAGCGGTTTTATTTCGGTAATAATCCAATCTTTTTTTCATAATTGGTTTAAATAAAAATGGAAAGTAAGAAAGCATCAACATGGCTGGATATCCATAAGGCAATGTAGGGCTGTCATCTTTGGATTCCAATACTTGATAAGGTTTTGCTCCACTGTGGTGGTGATCTGAATGCCTTGTTAACTCA
>TARA_B110000305_G_scaffold95226_1_pt1 | contig 10419 bp, 9 predicted proteins | sample TARA_B110000305 | Tara Oceans TARA_B110000305 (sample SAMEA4397930) | marine metagenome | biome: Polar Biome; feature: [SRF] surface water layer (ENVO:00010504); material: water (ENVO:00002006), including particulate matter (ENVO:01000060) such as... | depth 5 m | reverse complement strand
GGGACTTGGTAGTAATCTTCCAGAATCCCTCTTACCCAGACATTCGCCGTGAGTTGATATTCGGTAACTCCGAGCGTTTTCCCTTTTAAATCGGCTGGTTGTTTAATTCCGGCATCATTTCGAATGAAGACAGCGGAATGTCTGAAGGATCTTGATAAGAAAACAGGAACCGCGATGTAGGGAAAGTCGGGATTCCCTGCGCCGACGCAATAGGAAGAAAAGGATAGTTCGCAGACATCAAATGATTGGTATCTAAAGGCCCTATAAAACATCTCTTCAGGTGAGAAAAAAAGATGGTTTGGATCAACACCCTCAATTTGCACTCGACCATCAGAAATTGGCCTGGTCCGATCATAATTACCAGTAGCGATTGTAAGATTAATTTTTGACATCGTGTTTCCCTCCGTTGTCAGATTCTAAAAGTTCTATTTCCGCCCAATCCCGGATTGCAGTCACGCCATTATCTATCTTAAGATCAATGCCTTGAATCGATTGGTTGGTTGGGGATGCTAGAAACCACGCAGCCGCAGCCACTTCGTCTGGTTTTGTGATCCTGCTGACTAGTTTGCGGTTGCTCACGCTTCGTGACTGAAAAGCGGTTCGAAATAGAGGCGTTAGTCGTGTTTCAACAGACGACGGGCTAACAGAATTGTACCGAACGAGTTGCTGACTTGCCGCCATCATCTGGGTCCATGCAATCAAAATTTCTTTTGATAATTCATACGCGCGTGCTGGTGTCATGGGAGCGCTTTGGATTAGGTTTTGAAGGTCTGTACTGGTATTGCATTTCAGATAGCTGCGGATCTCTCGGTAGTTACTCTTCCAGCCCGCGCCCGCCCGCGAAGCGATCGTTGTGACTGAACCGTTCGGAGATAATTTTTCGTTCAGTCTCGTGGTGAGTAGCTTAGTACCAAGCCAGTTGATATTTAATATGTCTAGCTGGTTGTCGTTTTGAGGTGCGATTCCAGCACAATTAATGAGTCCGTTGATTGACTTTGGCAGTGACTCGGCCGCCTTTTCTATGGAGTCTACGTTCATTAGATCTAGGTAAATAAAGCGTTCGGAGTCCATTGATTGCCTATCCATCATGAATACTTGATGCCCATGCGACTCGATCAGTTGGTGGATCGCCATGCCTATTCCGTTTGCTGCGCCGGTGACGACAAAATTGAGAGCTTTAGTCTGTTTCATTGGTCATCCGTGTGTAAGCTATGGCTCAATTTCCCGAGAAGATTGCGGAGCTGCTCGGTTTCCGTGTCTGAAAAGTTCTGTAGAGCCTTGTTATTGACTGCTTTTGCGAGAGGAATAAGGACGGATTCTAGTTTTTTTCCTTTTGGGGTGAGTGTCACAATCATCTTCCTTCGATCCCCCACATCTCTTTGTCTTTGCACCAATTCGAGACTTTCCATGCCTGCTAGTGCTGTAAACGTGGTGGACTCTTTCATTCCAACCGCCATCGCCAGTTCGCGCTGAGTAATGCCGTCTTGTTCCCACAATACTCGAAGAAAGTGGTACTGCCCGAGTAGAATTCCGTACGGAGCAATGTCCTTTTGAAGCGTTCGACTGAACTGCCTGGTCAAATCGCGGATTAGATAAGCGATTGATTGTTCTGTTGAAAATTTCGAATTTTTCCTCGATTCTTGAGTCATGCTAATTCTGCGTCAGATTTCATAAGTGTCTTCAAAATAAGTTGATTGCTGATTGGTAGATTAATGACAGGGCAACAGACCCAAGTGTCAGCATAACCGCTCGTTCGAATAGGTTCTCGGAAATTACTGAGCGCAGGCGTTCACCATAGTAAACGCCTGTCAGCATTGGAAGGCAGATTGCTGCAGACCCAGCAAGTTGTTGCCAAGTGAACGCGTCTAGTACGGCCAGCCCCCCGTACATGGGTATAAAGCCTCCGAGATAGAGAAAGGCAATCACTCTTACGAAGTCATCTTTTTTTAAGTTCTCGAGAGACGATAAATACAGCACTAAAAGTGGTCCCACAAAGGATGTCGTTCCTCCGACAAAGCCAGCCACTAAGCCGCCAAATGGCCCGAAGTAACCTTCCTGAGCAGATGGGATACGGAGTTTTAGCTTGAAAATGCGTAGGCAAACATTGCAAATAACGATTAGACCTAAGCCCAGTTTTAATAGGTCAGTATTAGCAGATACTAGTATTTGAACTCCGATAACAACGCCAGCAATTTGAAACAGCCCAAGAGGCCAAAATCGAGAGAAGTATTGTTTAAATGGCTTGTTTAATTTTGCCTGATAAATATTCGAAAATAGAACGGGAACTGCCATCAGGGGAATTACTGCAAGCAGCGGCATGAAGAGGGCGAGCAGCGGTGTTGCAAAGATTGGCATACCGAAGCCGAGAAATCCTTTAATCATTCCCCCAATAAAAACGATCAGAGCAATAATGAGTAATGATTCTGTAGAGAGTGCAAATATTTCAGGCATTTTTTTTGCTTTTTATATGAGTTTGAACTGAGTGCCTGACAACTTTGCCCGCAACCAAAAGAATTCATGTTGACGATTAGATACCTAAGTAGTAGCGTCAAGCAAGTGATTAATCTGCAAAACAAAAAATATAATTCGCAAGGACAAGTATGTTAGATCTCACCTTCGCGTGTCATGACTATGACCACGTCAGAGATATTTTTAGCCCAGACGTGGTTACCGAGGGCATTCGACTCAATCAATTAAAGCTTCAAGTGGAAGAAATTTTTTTCCGTTTTATAAAGTTTGGTGAGTTTGAGATTTCGGAACATTCTTTTGCCAAATACGTCAGTTTAAAATCAAAGGGATTGGCAAAAGGAACCGCTATTCCTGTATTTCCTTCGCGAGTATTTCGCCATTCAGCGATTTATGTGCGTTCTGATTCGCCTATTAAATCGCCCTCAGATCTGGAAGGGAAACGTATCGGGATTCCTGAATGGGGGCAAACTGCAGGTGTTTACGTGCGCGGAGCATTGGCAGACCAGTTCGGCGTCGATCTGGGCTCGATTGAATGGATTCAGTCCGGAGTACACCAGCCAGGGCGCGCTGAAAAAGTAAAATTCAATCTTCCTGATTGGGCCAACGTGACACCCAATACTGAAAAAAATCTTAATGAATTATTGCTTAGTGGTGCGGTTGATGCGGTCATTACAGCGCATCCAATTCAGTCTTTCAAAGACGGTGATTTAAGAGTCAAGCGAATGTTCGAAGATCCTCGGGAAATTGAGATGGAGTATTTTGATTTGACGGGCTGCTTTCCAATTATGCATACCATCGTCATCCGCAATGACATTCTTGAGAGCGCTCCTTGGGTCGCTCAAACCGTGTTCAAAGGACTGGATCAGGCGCGACAACGGTGCGTTAATCGGTTGCGTGATGCGACGGCCTCAGCCGTGCCGATGCCATGGATATTTGCCGCGTTACAGGATTCGAAGAAATTGTACGGTGAGCATGACTTTTGGTCGTACGGAATTGAAGCGAATCGTGCGACCCTGGAAACCTTCGCTCGCTACTGTCATCAGCAGGGCGTCGCTGATCGTTTGATGGGCCCGGAAGACCTTTTTTTCCCAAACACTTTTGAATCTTTTAAGGTTTAATCATGAATTTAGGTGGTTTATTTAGCTCTGGAGTTTCCAGAAATCCGACTGGCTTGGTTGGTTATTTACTAACTGGTTACGGCGCATTATTTATGGCTTGGTCGGTGTATGCGGCCGTGTTCGCAAAACTTGATGCATTAGTTTTGGTCACGTTATTTTTATCTTTTATGCTGGTCTTGGTGTTTTCGACGATCTCCGCAAGCTCGGTTAGGTCGGATGACAACACGGAGACGGTGGCAGTACTCGATTACCTTTTGATCGCTTTGAGTATCTCTTGTGGTGTTTATTTTGGAATTAATTCTGAAGCAATTGCGACCCGAATTACGTTACTTGATCCACTGACTCAATACGATGTTGGATTTGCTTCTTTGCTGATTGTTTTGTGCTTGGAAGTTTGTCGTCGGACTGTCGGATTACTGCTGACTGTGATTGTCGCTTTATTCATGGCTTACAACCTGTATGGCCACGTATTGCCGAACCCGTTTTCACATGGGTACATTAGTTACGAGCATTTTTTAGACATTATGATCTTTACGACTGATGGTCTATTCGGCACGCCACTTCGAGTCGCGGCTACTTACGTGTTGCTGTTCGTTTTGTTTGGTACGTTTCTCGCTAATGCTGGAGGTGGTGAATTCTTCAATGATTTGGCGGCATCGGTCGCGGGTGCAAAGGTTGGTGGACCTGCTAAAATTGCTGTTGTTTCTTCGGGCCTTTATGGAACGATCTCAGGCAGTCCGACGTCCGATGTAGTCACCACCGGATCGATTACGATTCCGATGATGAAGAAGATTGGTTATCCGGCTGTTGTTGCTGGTGGTGTTGAGGTTGCTGCGTCAACGGGTGGTAGTATTTTGCCTCCAGTCATGGGATCTGCTGCTTTTATTATGGCTGAATACACTGGAATCCCGTACCTCGATATTGTGATTGCGTCCACGATTCCGGCTCTGCTTTATTATTTTTCGGTCTATTCCCAAGTCCACTTTACGTCGGTTCGACTGGGTCTGAAGGGGCTTGACAAGGACGCGGTACCACCACTTAGTCAGACATTAAAAAATGGGGGTTTATTTTTAATACCCCTGGGGGCAATTGTGTGGGCCCTTATAGAAGGCTATAGCCCAACCTTTGTTGCATTGTTCGGTGCAGTTGGCGTCATTGGAATTTCGTTTTTGAGAGCATCGACGCGTATGTCGGCTCGGGATGTTGTTAATACTTTGTCTGAAACGGCCCGTAGAATGGCTCCGGTTGTGGGTGCCTGTACTGCAGCGGGATTCGTTATTGGTGGAATTACCATGACTGGATTAGCTGCAAAGCTGTCTGCGCTTGTATTTTTAATGACGGGGGATATGGTTTGGTTGACCCTTGTCGTTGCAGCGATTATGACAATAATTCTTGGTATGGGTATGCCAACCGTTAGCTCCTATATTCTAGCTGCAGTTCTGATTGGTCCATTGCTGATCAAACTGGGTATTCCTGAAATGTCTGCGCATTTATTTCTTCTGTATTACGCGGTTCTTAGTGCGATTACACCGCCGGTTGCGGTTGCTGCTTTTGCGGCGGCGTCGATTGCCAATGCTAATCCTATGCAGATCTCATTTAAGGGCGTTCAGTTTGCGATCGGCGCATTCCTTTTACCGTTCTTTTTCATTCTTGATGCCGGTTTGTTGGGTGAAGGCTCCGTGATCGATGTTGTTTGGGCCACGGTTCGGGCAGCACTTGCATTTTTGATCATATCGATGGCTGTTGCGGGATGTTTTGTCCGGGCCTTGAGTGCGATTCAGCGTATTACTTGCTTGATCGTGGTGTTTGCAATTTTGGCGCCCATTATTTGGGTCCAAGTACTAGGATTTATCGCGGGAATACTGGGTTTGTTTTTACTCAACCGTGAGCAGCGTAAGAGTATCGAGTCTGAGAGTATAACGGGGCATTAGGCCTTATAAAAAAGAGGGTAAATTCATGATAAATATAAGTAAATCATTTAAGTCGGCCGTTTTTGGTTTGACTGTTGCGGTCTGTGCTAGCACGGCTATTGCGCAAGACGGTTATGTAATGGCTGGTGCAAGTCCTGGTGGCTTGTGGTCGTTGTTGGGTGCTGGTGTTGATAAGGCGATGCGTGCGAGTCACCCAGAAGCAACTGTCACCTACCAAACCTCTGGCGGCGGTTTTGCTAACGCAGTGCAGGTCTCTTCAAAGAAGGTTGATTTTGGTCTCATGCATGATGCGGAAGCAAAGATTGCTGCCATAGGTGGTGATCCTTTCAAGTCTCCGATTACAGATATTCGTGCATTGGCGGTGATGTATAACTTTGCCGCGTTTCATCCGATGATTACTAAAGATTTTGCGGATAAGTACGGGGTTAATAGTTTTGAAGACCTCGCGGCCAAAAAGCCACCAGTCCGATTGATACTGAACAAGCGAGGAAATATCGCGCACAACCAGGCGGTCGAGGTCTTGGCAGCCTACGGGATTAGCCTAGACGATATTAAGGCTTGGGGTGGAAGCATCCAGTACTCAGGGTCGAAAGGATCTGTTGAATTGATGAAAAATCGGCAAGCGGATTTTGTGGCGAACAACATCTTTGTAGGCCATTCCTCAATCCGTGAAGTGCTGAATTCGATGCCAATGGTACTGCTTCCTTTGACGCAAGCCATTAGAGATAAGGTCAGTGGTTCGATGGGTACTGGTCAAATGACTATCCCAGCGAAGGCGTACGATATCTTAAAAGGTGATCTTCCAACCTTGGCTTTGACAGCTATGTTAGTTGTTCATGCGGACACGTCAGATGCTGAGGTGTACAAAATAACAAAGGCATTGGTTAAGAATGTTGGTGAGATTCAGAGTGCTCACAAAGCAATGCGTTCGCTAAATCCGGCGATGATGGTGAAACAGAATGCGATTGCGTTTCACCCAGGCGCAGTTAAGGCATACAAAGAAGCTGGGTTAATGTAACTCGTTTTGGAGCCTCTCTAAGCTCTTAGTAGCTTAGAGAGGCTCATTTTCTGCTACCTGCGTCACCAACCAATGTGCAGTTATTATTTTCTTTGCTGTACACGCCTTCATCTGACCTAATCCAAATGTGGCGTATTGATTCTGATCCCATCCCAATTAATGAATTTCTGGCGAGAACAGTGTTCGCCACATCCATCATTAATTTCTGAATGTTAAATCCCATTATATGAAGTGCACAACTTGTCATGGTGGCCAATTGAAGGCTACAGCCTGACCTTCGCTGCATTGCCGGCCGCCATTGCAATGATTGCAGATTCATTCCTGAATTTTAAAGATGATGAAGCAGGATAAGATTACGTTGCATCCTGGCGCAGTTAGGGCATGCAAAGAAGGTAATCTAATGTGTCTCGTTTCGGAACCTCTCTAAGCTGTGAATAACTTAGAGAGGTTGATGTTCCGCTATGCACGGCACAATGTGCGCCAATCTGTTTCTTTGGTGTGCACGCCCTCATATGACCTAATTTGAACGTGAGAGAGTGATTTTGGCCCTGTTCCAATGGCTGGATCTCCAGCGAGAATAGTTTTGACCGCATCCACCATTAATTTTCTGAATTCGACAACCGCCTGATCTGAAGCACCCAACTTGTCAGTGGTTCGATTAACAACTGTTCCCATCGATACCCACATAATGACATCCTGGTTCGGAATTCCTGGAACACCCGTAAAGTTACCGTTTTTCATAGCCTCACGGTCTTGAAGAAAGCGGTTGTGGGGCTGTCTTTTCGAGAGCCAGTTATTGTCAAGATCGACACCAACGACGGCATGATTAAATTGCCGCCACTCATCGGTATCTGGACATGTTTCTCCGCCCCACGCGATGAAATTGAGCATTGATGTGGAATCATCGATTGGAACGACTACCGTCGTCACGTTGTAACTAGAGTTGGGTGGGATTAGGCACGTGAAGGGTGCGATAAATTCAGTGATTCTAAAGTAATCATTTACATTAGCTTGTTTTATCGGGTGACGGATCGCCGCGTAATGAAAGCCGTAGTCTGTTCTTTCGACCTGTAACCGGGGTGATCGATCTGTGGATGGGCGATACCATGCCTTGTTGTCTGCAGCCGCAGCTTCGACTCGAGCGGGTAACATGTCGGACGAGTGAAGACTTGATGAGTGAGACGAATCAATCTGGCCTTCCATGATTTGTGCCCAATTAGCTGGAATTCGCATTCGAGTCACTGATACTTTCGTGTCTTCTTTCGGAGCAAATGCTGGCGGTTCAAATGTGGATTCTTTGCTCGGATCGCCAAGCCATGCCCACACAAAACTGCCCCATTCTCTTGTTGGGTACGCTTTGTGAAGCACTTTGTTAATTAACTGACTTCCCTCAGGTTCTGAAGGCATTTCGGTGCAGTGACCAGAGGTGTCAAATTTCCAGCCGTGATACAAGCAAACGAGACCGCAATTCTCACTTCGGCCATACAGTAATGAGGCATGACGGTGCGGGCACAGCTCGTCAAGGAGACCGACGTTTCCGTTACTGTCCCTGAACGCAACTAATCGCTCGCCAAAGACCTCGACCAAAAGGGGAGTGCAATCTGCCTCCGGAAGCTCTTCGATTAGACACACAGGAACCCAGTGCTGTCGCATGAGTTGCCCCATCGGTGCATCACCAGTAACTTTAGTTAGCAGCTCGTTTTCTTCGATCGTTAACATTATTCTTCTCCTAGCGCCATCGGTAGTTTCTGAATCCGGTAGCTACTTGATCAATGAGTCAGTAAAGCTTAGATTACTAATTATATTTGTTTAGATGCCGAAATCAATGATTGATGACAAACCACTCCGACTAGTAATTGCTTCAAAAACCGTGGTCGCCGAAGATATTTGCGAATTTACTCTCGCATCTATGGATGGCGGTAGCCTCCCTGAGTTTGATCCGGGTGCCCACGTGACGATAGAAACCCCGCATGGATCTAGTAGACGATATTCGCTGATTAATGCTGGGGTTGCGCCAAACAAATACGTTATTGCCGTTAAGAAAGAACTAAACTCACGGGGTGGTTCACGATCAATGCATGACAATCTTCAGGCAGGTTCTGAGATCTCCGTGTGGCCCCCTGAGAATAGTTTTCCACTTGCTGACGCTTCGCGATATTTGTTTATCGCTGGGGGTATTGGCATTACCCCGATTCTTGCAATGGCCAATCACTGCGTCGAAACCGGTCAAGAATTTGACATTATTTATTGTGCGCGAAGTGCAGAGTCAGCCGCCTACCATGAGACGATAGCGAGCCAATTCGGTGATCGTGTCATCATTCATTTGGATGGCGGAGACCCGGAAAAAGCCTATGATTTTTGGGATTGGTTTGTGACGCCGAGTAATGTGCACGTTTATTGTTGTGGGCCAAAACCACTCATGGAGGAGGTAAAGGCGGTTAGTGGACATTGGCCGAGTAAGAATATTCATTTTGAGGATTTCAAGCCTGTTGAGGCGGTGGGCCAGGATGCAGAGGCATTTGAAGTTCGATTGACTTCGACGGGCCAGACGTTTCAGGTTGAAGGGAATCAATCGATACTGGAGACTCTGCGAAGCGGTGGAGTCAGGGTCCCGAGTTCTTGTGAAAGTGGATCATGCGGTTCATGTCGCATGAAACTCGTTTCTGGAAAAGTGATTCATCGTGATTTCGTTTTGACATCAAGCGAATATGCATCGGCGCTTATGGTTTGTGTTTCTCGAGGAGATGGTCTCATTGAAATCGACTTTGAAAGTTGATGATCCAATTCGATTGGGTGTGGTCGGGCTGGGCCGAGGGTTCAGTCTTTCAGCCCCCAGTCTTCTTGAAGATCCGCATGTCTCGGTGGTTGCTGCCTCGGCGCCTAGGCAGGAATCTCGCGACTCATTTCAGAAACAGTTTGGTGGTCAGGCCTATGCCAGGTACGAAGATTTGCTGGCAGATAATCAGGTCGAAGCGATTCATGTGGTAACGCCGCATGGGTTGCACGCAGAAATGATCGAGCAGGCAGCCGCCGCAAAAAAACACCTTCTCGTGGATAAGCCGCTATCGATCCAGCTTGAGGACGGGTTGCGCGCGATCAAGGCCTGCAAAAAACATCAGTCAACGCTATTAGTTGGTCCGTGTCATTCATTTGATCGGCAGATTCTTGATGTCTCGGACTGGATTCGATCCGGTGAATTCGGGCCAGTATTGGCTGTGCAAGCCATGAATTATACGGATTTCATGTACCGCCCAAGACGACCAGAAGAATTTGATACGTCGGCGGGTGGTGGTGTGCTTTTTTCACAGGGCGCTCATCAGATTGATATTGTTCGCCTTCTTTGTGGTGGGATGGTGTCACAAGTTTTCGCGGTCACCGGCCATTGGGATCCGTCACGACAAGGCGAGCATTCGTATCAAGCCATTCTTAAGTTCGAGTCTGGTGCCACAGCCCAATGCACATATTCTGGTTTTGCGCATTTCGACTCGGATGAATGGCAGGATTGGGTGGGTGAGACGGGATTTCAAAAAGATCCTGACCAATACGCAAAGGCCAGAAAGCTCCTGTCGGAGTCAACAGATGCTGAAATAACGCTGAAGCGTGGCCGAACGTTTGGGGCCAATGATTTGAGCCCAATTCCGCCATTTAATGAGCATTTTGGCCCATTACTCGTTCAGTGCCAAAAAGCAGATCTTCGGGTCACCGCGCAAGGAGTTCATGTGTACGCAGACGTAGATCGATCCTTTCGTGATGTGCCTGTCGAGATTTCCGCCAGGGCCCCAGTTTTTGAGGCCCTGTATTCTGCGATTCGCCGCGGCACCTCGCCAGTTCAAACAGGTGACTGGAGTCTTGCGACGTTAGAAATTTGTCATCTGATCATCGA
>TARA_B110000305_G_scaffold31901_1_pt1 | contig 10471 bp, 10 predicted proteins | sample TARA_B110000305 | Tara Oceans TARA_B110000305 (sample SAMEA4397930) | marine metagenome | biome: Polar Biome; feature: [SRF] surface water layer (ENVO:00010504); material: water (ENVO:00002006), including particulate matter (ENVO:01000060) such as... | depth 5 m | reverse complement strand
GATGATGGGTTTCCCACAATTAATAAAAGAGCTCAAATTATTACAACTTCCTTAATAATGCCAAATGAAGAGCTTGATCAAGATTACCCTTTGATTTTATCAACTGGAAGATTGTTAGAACATTGGCATACTGGATCTATGACTAGACGGTCAGTTAATTTAGATATGCTTGAACCTGAGCCAATTATTTTGGTAAGCTCTTATGATTTAGAAAAATTTAATATTAGTATAAATAAGAAAATAATCGTTGAAACAAGACGTGGCAGAATTAAAATTAAACCTAGATTAGATAACGATCTTCTTCCAGGAATGATATTCTTACCCTTTTGTTTTAAAGAAGCGGCGGCAAATATTTTAACCAATGCTGCTTTAGATCCAATAGGAAAAATTCCAGAGCTAAAATTTAGTGCTGCTAGGATTTTTAAACCTTAAAGTTTGAGGTTATATTATATTAAGTTAACCTATTTTTAAAAAATTTAAGATGAGGTTTATATGTATATAAAAAGAGAAATAATACTTTCAATTTCATTTTATTTTGATAAAATTTTATCATGAATGAGTGCACTCAAAATTGGCAAAATCAATTGTATGAAACTTTAAGAAAGGAAAATATCTCTATTTTTAGTTATGTTCCTGATGCAGGGCATAAAATATTGATTGATAGAGCCATTAAAGATAACTCTGTCACTGCAATATCTTTGACCTCTGAGCAGGAAGGTATAGGTATCGCTGCTGGATCATATCTAGGCGGATCTAAAGCTGTTTTATTGATGCAAAGTAGTGGAGTAGGAAACTGTATTAATCAACTTTCCCTAATAAAACATGGGCAATTTCCCTTTCTTACAATTGTGACCATGAGAGGGGAGTATGGAGAAGGTAACCCCTGGCAATTTGCTATGGGCGAAGCTGTAATTCCAACATTAAACTCTATGGGTGTAAAATGTTTAAAAATCACTAATAAAAATGAAATAGAATCTACAATCAAAGCCGCGTTGATTATGGTGTTCCAAGCTGAAAGATCAGTAGCTATTTTATTGTCTCAAAAATTACTTGGTTCAAAAGCTTTTTAGGGATTAATTATGGAAAATAAAACTTTACTTGATCGAAAAGTAGCATTGCCAAAATTAATTGGTGATACAAATAGATTTTTAATTATTTCAGGTCTTGCTGGTCCCGCAAAAGATATAGGTCATTTAACACAAGAAAGTCCAAATACATTCCTATTTGGAGGAGCAATGGGTGGCGCAATGCCTACTGCTTTAGGTTTAGCTGTTTCTAGACCGACTGATAGAGTTCTATGTGTTACAGGTGATGGAGATCTTTTGATGAGCATGGGCTCTTTGGCAACAATTGCATCTGTGAAACCTAAAAATTTAATTATTATATGTATTGATAATGGACTTTATCAAGAAACTGGCGGGCAAAGGTCACATACTGGTTTGGGTGTTAATCTATCTAAAGTAGCTGAAGGATGTGGCATCCCTAATGTTTTTAGTATAGTGAATGAACAAGAATTAAATAAGGGCTCTCTCTTAATTGATAATAACTTGGATGGCCCCATTTTTATTTTATTAAAAGTTAGTGAAGAAAAACCACCTCAATATTCTAGAAATTGGAATGCCTCTGAGGAAAAGGTTAAGTTTAGAAAAAATTTATTTAAATAATTAATTTAGTTTACTTAATTAGTAAATGTGTTAACTAAGTAGTTTACTAGGAAACTATTATTTTTTGTCTAATGAATGGTTCTAAATTGGAAGAAAATTTTGAAGAAAATATAGGATTGTTAATTCATGATGTTGCTCGTTTACTCAGAGTTTTATACGATCGTCAAATGGCATCTATTGGGCTAACCAGATCACAGTGGTGGCTATTAACTTATCTATATTTTAATGAAGGCATTAATCAATCTGAGCTTGCAATACTTTTAGATATAGAAAAAGCTCCTTTGAGCAGGTTGTTAGAACGAATGGAATTAAAAGGTTGGGTTAATAGAAAAATTGAAGGAAAAGATCGTCGCATAAAAACTATTTATTTATCAGATAGCATTAAACCTCTATTAGCTTCTATGAGAGATAAGGCCGCGGATTATAGAAAAGAATCTTTATCAATTTTAGATATGGAAGATCTAAATAAACTAAGAGATTTACTTCAAATTCTTAAAAAAGATTTATCCAAAAAATCATCAGAAAATATATTGAATAGGAATTAAATTTTTATGGAAAAAATAGAAGAAGAAATTAATAATAATCCAAAATTACCTCTAATTAGATTTATATTATTAATTGTAATTCCAGCTTTAATCGTTTTGCTTTCAATAGGTTTTTATTATTCATTAGGTAGGTATGTTAAAACAGAAAATGCATATATAAAAGCACCTATTATATCAATTCAATCACAAATATCAGGACGAATTGAAGACGTTTATATTGAAGACAATCAAAATGTAAATGTTGGTGATAAATTATTTAAATTAGATACTTCTAAATTAAAACTAGATTTATTAGAACAACAAGAAAACTTAAATACAATAAAACAAGAAATTGAGAATAGAAAAGCAAAGTTAAATGAAGCTAAAGCCGAAGTAAATCTTGCTAAACAAAAAGCTAAATTTTACAAGTCAGAAATTAAAAGAGTCAGCAATGTTATAAATATTGATATTAGTTTAGCAAATGAGAAACTGAAGTATTATAAATCTGAATATAATAGAATTAAAATATTAGTCAAAAATGGTGTAGGCTTAAAAAGTAAACTTGAAGAGGTTCAGTATTTATATAAATCAGCTATAGAAAATGTTAAATTAGCTACCTTAAATAATCAAATTGAAAATACGCGACATCTTTATAAATCCTCAAAAAAAGAATTAAAACTATCTGAAGAAAAAGTAAAAACTATCCTAACTACCTTGTTTGGAGATGAATATTTAAATTCTAAAAAACATCCTCTTTATCTCAAAAATTTAACAAGATTAAGTAAAATTAAATTAGATATTTCTCGATCTACTGTTTATGCAAAACAAGACGGTACAATTGCAAAAATGTCTATTGAAAAAGGTGAATATATAAATGTTGGTAAAATATTATTTGCGATTGTAGATGAAGAAAAGGCATGGTTGGAAGTTAATCTTAAGGAAACTGATTTAACAAACGTAGCAATTGGTCAATCTGCTATATTTACACCAGATTCTTATCCCAATGTAAGTTGGAGAGGAATAGTTGAAAGTTTAAGTCCAGCAACTGGTTCTGAATTTTCAATATTACCTCCTCAAAATTCATCTGGAAATTGGGTAAAAGTAGTGCAAAGAGTTCCTGTAAGATTAGCTATTGGCAATATTATAAAAAATAAAAATATAGAATTAAAAAAACATCTTCGTGTCGGCATGTCTGTTTTTGTAACTATAGATACAAAATATGAAAAGCCTATTCCTTATATTATTAGGCCTTTTTCTAATTTTATAAAACTTTTTTGAGATGATATTTAATCCTATAATTTCTGAAACTAATAAGTCATTTAAATGGTTTATTCTTGCCACTGCAACATTTGTTACAATGCTTTACGCAATGAATGTTACAATAGCTTCTATAGCTTTGTCTGATATGAGAGGGGCAATGGGTGCAACTCAAGATCAAATTTCATGGGTTGTTACAGGTAATATTGTTGCTACAGCAATATTCACCCCTTTTGCTGGATGGTTATCATCAAGAATAAAAATTAGAACTATACTTATTTTTAGTGTTTCTGGATTTATAGTCTCGTCTATTTTATGTGGTTTATCTAACTCGCTAGAACAAATAGTATTTTCAAGGGTGGCTCAAGGAGTATTTGGCGCACCACTTCCACCTTTATCACAAGCTTTAGTTTTAGCAGCTTTTCCTAAAAAACAAATATCATTAGCCATGGCCATTTGGGGTATGGGTACCATTTTAGGACCAGTTATTGCTCCGACAATTGGGGGCTATCTTGGAGAAATATTAAATTGGAGATGGATTTTTTATACACTAGTTCCTTTTGGTTTTTGCGCTATTATAGCTGTTATTGCAGTGGTCCCTAAAAAGCCTGTTTCTGGAGGAGTTCCTCTTGATTGGATAGGATTTCTAGCTCTAGCAAGCTGTGTTGCAGCTTTACAAATTATGTTTGATAGAGGCGAAAGAAATAGTTGGTTTCAGAGTACGGAAACTTTAATAGAATTTGGAATAATTTTATTAGGATTTTATATATTTATTATTCATAGTTTGACTTCAAAGAAACCATTTATAAATTTAATCATTTTTAAAGATAGGAACTATTCTGTTGGTTTAATTCTAATATTTTTCTTCGGGATGTTAAACTTTGTTCCAATGGTCATCTTTCCTCCATTGCTTCAAGAGTTAAAAGGATACCCTCAATCTATTATTGGTTTAATACTTGGGATAAGAGGCATCGGAACATTTTTAGGTTTTGCTATCATTGCTATTACTGGCCGAGTTGATCCAAGAATAATAATATTCTTTGGGTTTGGTATTCAAGCAATTTCTGGATTTTATATGTCAACTTTTGATATAAATGTAAGTTTTACTTATATTGCTTGGGCTAGTTTAGTACAAGGTTTGGGAGTAGGTTTAACTTGGCCACCTATAAGCGTTATCTGTTTTGCTACGTTATCAAATAAATTCTTTGGAGAAGCTACTGCTATGTTCCATTTAATAAGAAATATTGGATCTAGTTTTTTTATATCAGTTAGTGTTGCTGTCGTTTTGCATATGGGACAAGTGAATTTTGCAGAAATTGGGTCTATGGTTTCATTATGGAATCAGGGTATTAACTTCAATGAATTGCCATATGTATTAAATGATTTAAATATATCTAAACTATCTAGTGAATTAAATAGACAAAGCTTAATGGTTGGATATATAGATGCCTTCAAGCTTTATTTTTGGGTTGGTTTGTTTTCAATCCCATTAATATTTTTGATTAAAATTAAAAAATAAAAATATTTTTTAAACTCAATATTGAGTTGCTTTAAAAATAATGCTTCAATAGTTTAAGGATGCTATGAAGTAGAACCTGGATACCTTTCTGCTATTCATAGTGGAATATCTAATTTAAATTAATAAAAGAAACTGGAGAATTTTGATTAATGCAATTTAATGGAACTAGTGATTATATTTCTACGGATGATTTAACTATTGCTGTAAACGCAGCTATTGCTCTTGAAAAACCACTTTTAGTTAAAGGTGAACCAGGAACAGGTAAAACTGAATTAGCTAGACAAATTTCAGAAAGCCTAGGTCTAAAAATAATTGAGTGGAATATAAAATCTACTACAAAAGCTCAACAAGGACTTTATGAGTATGACGCAGTTAGTCGTTTAAGAGATAGTCAATTAGGTGATAAGAAAATTGAGGATATTTCAAATTATATTAAAAAAGGAAAAATCTGGAATGCATTTGAAACTAAAGAAAGATCAGTTCTACTAATAGATGAGATTGATAAAGCTGATATTGAGTTTCCTAATGATCTTTTGCAAGAATTAGATAAAATGGAATTTTATGTTTATGAAACTGATCAAATTATTAAAGCTATAAAAAGACCAATAGTAATTATTACTTCAAATAACGAAAAAGAATTGCCTGAAGCTTTTTTAAGAAGATGTTTCTTCCATTATATTCAATTTCCAGAAATAGAAACTCTTAAAAAAATAGTTGAAGTGCATTTTCCAGGAATAAAAAAATTGTTGTTACAAACGGCATTAAATAGATTTTTTGAAATTAGAGAAGTACCTGGACTGAAGAAAAAACCTTCTACATCAGAAGCATTAGATTGGATAAAACTGTTATTAATTGAAGACATAAATCCATTAGAGTTAAAAAGTGATGGTAAGGATTTATTGCCAAAATTACATGGTGCCTTAATTAAGAATGAACAAGATATTCATCTGTTTGAACGTTTAGCATTTATGGCTAGAGGAAATAGATAATAAAATGTTTTTAGAATTTTTTTTTAAATTAAAAAACTCGAGAATTCCAGTTTCTTTAAACGAGTTTTTTACTTTTTTAGAAGCATTAAAACTAGATTTTATTGAATATGATATGAATAAATTTTATTATTTAGCTCGTACTAGTTTAGTAAAAGATGAAAGATTAATAGATCGATTTGACCTTGTGTTTGGAGAATATTTTAAAGGAATAGATTCAATTGAACTAGATGACATTCTGAAATCCTTTGATATTCCTAAAGAATGGCTTCAAAAAATGTTAGATAAAAATTTTACAAAAGAAGAAATGGATGAAATCAAATCCTTAGGCGGTTTTGATGAATTAATGAAAACCCTTGAACAAAGACTTAAAGAGCAAGAAAAACGTCATCAAGGTGGAAATAAATGGGTAGGCACTGCTGGAAAATCTCCTTTTGGAGCATATGGTTACAATCCTGAAGGAATAAGAATAGGTCAACACGAAAGAGGTCAAGGAAAAGCTGTAAAAGTTTGGGATAAGAGAGTATTTAGAGACTTTGATGATACTAGAGAACTTGATACAAGGGGTTTGCAAGTTGCCTTAAAGCGTTTAAGGCAATGGGCCAGAACCGGAATTGAAGAAGAATTAGATATTGACGAAACGATAGGACATACTGCTAAGAATGGTTATTTAGATATTAAAACAAGACAAGAGCGAGAAAACTCTATAAAAATATTACTTTTCTTTGATGTTGGAGGTTCAATGGATGATTACGTTGGACAAGTTGAAAACTTATTTTCAGCTGCTAAAAATGTTTTTAAAAATTTAAATTTTTTTTACTTCCATAATTGTCTTTATGAAAGCGTTTGGAAAAATAATTCAAGAAGATGGAAAGAACAATTTTCAACTTCTGAAATATTTAGAACATATGGTAACGAATATAAATGTATTTTTGTTGGTGACGCTTCTATGAGTCCCTATGAGATAATTGTTCCAGGTGGAGCAAATGAACATTTCAATCAAGAACCTGGTCAAGTTTGGTTAGAAAGAGCAATAACTCAATGGCCTTCAAATATTTGGATTAACCCGACATTAGAAAAATATTGGAACCATTCACAATCAACAAGTATAATTAAAGAAATTTTTTCAAATAGAATGGTTCCATTAAGTATTAAGGGAATTGAAGAAGGTACTAAAATTTTATCAAAGAAGTAATATATGAGAATTGTAAGAACTTGTTAAAAAAAAAACAAACAATAAAAGGATTTGATGGGCCTTATGAAACTCCAATCATACTTCCAGAAAAGAAGGTAATTAAGGATTGGATTGATTTTAATGGGCATATGAATGTTGCTTTTTTTACTTTAGCTTTTGATCAATCACTAGATATTTTTCTTGAAGATTTTTTAGGTATTGGAGAAACACATGCCTTTGAAAATAAACAAGGACCATTTGTCCTTCAAGCTCATTATCATTATCTTAATGAAATGACTTTAGATGAAAAATTTAAAGTAAGATTATTAGTAGTTGATCATGATAAAAAACGAATGCATCTATGCTTAGATATTTATTCTATAAATATGAATAAAGTAATAGCAGTTTCTGAAAAAATTTTAGTTAATGTAAATTTGGTGGCTCGCAAAACAGAACCTTATCCTTTATGGGCTTATAATAGACTTCAAACATTAAAAAAAACTCATGAAAAATATGATTTTCCTGAAGTTCTAGGTAAATCCATCGGTTTGAAAAAATAATAAAAGATGATCTTAAAGCTAATTTTAACAATGTTTTGCTGGATTGCTGTATTACCAATAGTATATGGCGTTAATTTTGATCCAAATTATAACTTATTAATAATCTGCGTTTATGTAGTATTATTAATTTTAATGTTTGTTCTATCAAGATTAGGAACTAAAATAGTTGTATCTCTTTTATTAATATCAACTTGGTTAATTTTACCAGAAATGCCTAATGATGAAGCATTATTGAAAGCTGGTAATTTTTTTATAATTTTTTCAGCTTTTCTTCCAAGTTTATGGTTATTAAGATCTACAGCTATAACAATGCCTTCAGTTGAAAAAACTCAAAAGCTTCTGTCAAATTTAACTTCAACGAAAATTTTATCAGGTTTACAGGTAACTTCACATATTCTAGGTGGTGTTTTAAATATTGGAACATTTCCTCTTCTTTCATCTGTAATCCCTAAAAATGCAAAAGTAAAGTTACGGCAAGCAGCAGGAGAAGCCTCCATTAGAGGAATGAACACAGCTGTATTATGGTCTCCATTTTTTGTGAGCTTTGCAGTTGGTCAGTTATATCTTCCTATTAACTCAGCTTGGATTGGTATTAGTTTTGGTTTAATAGTTGCAATATTATTTAATTTAATAACTATGAAATTTTTGATTGGTAATTTAACTTTTAAATTTCTTTTAGAGTCACTAGCTTGTGTGAAGCCAATTTTATCAAGGTTATTAGTTCTTGGTGTGTCTGTTTTGGCTGTAGGTCAAATATTTAATAAAACAGCTCTAAGTGCAATTATTATTGTAATTCCAATTTTAGTTTTGATTCAAATGATAAGAAGACCAGAAACTTCCAAAGCAATAACAATAAACTTATCAAACTTAATTAAAAATTCTGGCGATGAAATGTTATTGATATCAATATCAATGTTCATTGGATCTCTATTAAGTGGGTCAATTGAAATTCAAAATTTTATTGTCACTCATATTGGAGATAACTTTCCTTTTTGGTTAATGATAATATTTCTACCTTTTGTTGTTTGGACTTTTTCATTAATAGGTGTCCATCCAATTATTACTTCTGCTCCAATTCTATCATTATTTGGGCCTCTTTTATCACCATGGGAAGCAGCCTTTCTCATGCAAGCACATTTGATTGGATGGTGCGCAGGCACAGCTACTAGTTTTACTTCTTTGTCAGTATTAACAACGGCTGAAAACTTTAGAATACCAATTTTAAAGTTGGTTCTGGGGCCTAATATATATGCTACTGCGGGTTTAACAGTTTTAGGAGCATGTTTTTTAATTTGTTTAAATTACTTTTTGTAAGACATCGTGTGTAATTTTTTTGCCAAGCTTATGTTCTCTATAAGATACATAGCAAACACATATCATTATTACTGTGCCTCCTAATATTACAAAAGGATCAAAATTTTCATCAAAAATAAATAAGCCAACCATTGAAGCCCATACAAGTTGAAGAAATAGAATAGGTTGAGTAACTACCATTGGGGCAGATTTAATTGCCTTAGTCATAGTAATATGTCCAAGTGTAGCAATTACTGCTGTAAATGTTAAAACGACCAGAGCCTTAATTGATAAGGGCTCCCAGCTATAGATAGCTGTTGGAATTAAAAAAATTGTTGTAAATAGTGAAAGCATAGCCACTATTTCAGCAGATGATCTTTCTTTAGATACAATTTTGGCAATTAAGTATGATAAAGTAAAAACAATAGTAGCAATTAACATTCCAATTTGACCATTTCCAATTTCTTTAAAACCCGGTCTTAAAATAATTAATGCACCAATAAATGAGATTACAATGGCAGTTAATCTATGCTTATGTAATTTTTCGTTCAAAAAAAGACAAGCACCTATAGAAACAAAAATATAAGTAAGAAAACCAATAGCAGTCACTTCTGCTACAGGCATAACTGACATTGCATAAAACCAAAGTGTTACCCCAATAGAATGGACAACTCCCCTTAGTAAAAATTTCTTCATTAAAGATCTATTTGGTTTAACTTTTATTAATGATATTAAAGCTGGAATTAATAATAATGTTCCAATTAGGTATCTCATAAAAGCTGCTTGTGGAGCAGGAACTTCACCATCTAAAAACCTTACAGAAGCAGTAACAGCTACAAAAAGAATTGTAGTAATAACCATCCAAAATATACCAACAAGCGATTGGTTCAAATTATAATGTCCTTTTTGAAACTAATTATCATGTTAAATTAATTCATAACATTAAATAAAATGAAATAACATCAATAAAAAAAACAAAGACGATTACATGCCTTGATAATTTGGTCCGCCACCACCCTGAGGTGTTATCCAATTAATATTCTGAGTAGGGTCCTTTATGTCACAAGTTTTACAATGGACACAATTTTGTGCATTAATTTGAAGTTGAGGTTTGTTATCGTTTAATATTATTTCATAAACCCCTGCAGGACAATAACGAGTTTCTGGATTATCATACTTATCTAGGTTTATAGTTATAGGTGTCATTTGATCTTTAAGTGTTAGATGACAAGGTTGATTTTCTTCATGATTGGTTCCAGAAAAAGACACATTAGTTAATCTATCAAAACTGATAACATTATCAGGTTTTGGATAATCAATTTCTTTATGTTTATTTTTATTTTCAAGACTTTCATGATCAGTACCATGATGATTAATTGTCCAGGGTGTATTACCCCTGAAAATAAAAGTATCAATCGCGCTATAAACTAATGCTTTCCAAAATCCCCACTTAAATGATGGACGAATATTTCTAACCTTATATAATTCTGACCA
>TARA_B110000305_G_scaffold63474_1_pt1 | contig 10498 bp, 6 predicted proteins | sample TARA_B110000305 | Tara Oceans TARA_B110000305 (sample SAMEA4397930) | marine metagenome | biome: Polar Biome; feature: [SRF] surface water layer (ENVO:00010504); material: water (ENVO:00002006), including particulate matter (ENVO:01000060) such as... | depth 5 m | reverse complement strand
TGTGGTACTGGCAGATTTAAATGCAGATGCAGTTGCAACGGCGGCTAAAGAAATTGGCTGTTCGGGTAAAACCTGTGACGTAACCGATGAGTCACAAGTGGCAGCCTTGGTAAACGAGACCATTGCAGAGCATGGCAAGATTGACTTGTTTTGCTCTAACGCTGGCGCTGGCGGTGCGGGGCTGCTTACTGACGCAAAAAATGAAGTTTGGCAAATGCAGTGGGAGCTTCATGTCATGTCCCACCTGTATGCTGCCAGAGCAGTTTTACCCAGCATGATTGAGCGTGGCGAAGGCTACTTACTTAATACCGCATCTGCGGCTGGCCTACTGGCTGCTATTGGTACCGGACCGTACACGGTGACCAAAGCTGCGGCGGTAAAAATGGCTGAGTTTTTATCCATTACTCACGCAGACGATGGCATTAAAGTTTCTGTGTTATGCCCTCAAGGTGTGAATACAGCAATGGCACCTAGAAGCTTAGGCGACGGCCAGACAGACGGCATTATTGAGCCTGAGCAGTTGGCACAATGTGTGGTGGACACCATTAGAGAAGAGCGTTTCTATGCCCTACCGCACCCAGAAGTTGAAGAGTACGTTAGACGTAAAGGCGACAACATAGACCGCTGGCTGTTAGGTATGCAGCGCCTACGCAAGCGTTCCGTCGACGGCAGCTAGCAAAGCGCCCTTAAAACAATGCGACGTTAAAGCAAAGCGCAACCCTTCTTACACAATAAATGGCATAAATTGGTAACGCCAATAGGTAACGCCAATAGATGACGAAAATAAAAGCCCAAAAAGAACTTCTTGTTGAGCTTTTATCTTTTGGACTTTTAGCGTCTTGTAGATACTAGCGCATTGCGCCGACGTCTAAAGTGGGTTTAGACCCGTTACCAACAAACAGCTAGATCAACATTTAAGCACAAAGGCCGCCGTCAATAACCAACTCTGTGCCTGTCATATAACGAGATTCATCACTGGCCAAAAACAACACACCATTTGCTATATCAATTGGATAACCTAATTGACCTGTAGGCACCGCTGATTCAGCCATATTATCTAGATCAAATGTATTCAATCCTGCTTCTTGAAGCTCAGGATTAATCTTGTCCCAAATAGGCGTGGCAATAATGCCTGGGTGCACCGAATTAACTCGGATCGGCCACCTATTTTGCGCGCACTCTAATGCTACGCCTTTGCTGAATATTCTCACTCCGCCCTTAGTCGCATTATAGGCCGACAACATTGCCGCCCCCTTAATACCAGCCACAGAAGAAATATTAATAATAGAACCGCCGTCTTCAGTGTCGCGCATGACAGGGATACTGTGTTTAACGCCCATAAATACGCCATCTAAGTTGATAGCCTGCTGGCGCTGCCACTCACCTAACGCCATATCTACAATGCTCCCGCCAATACCAATGCCGGCATTATTAACTAACACATTTAATCCGCCATATGTGGCTTTGACATGGGCAATCGCAGCTTCCCACTCGGACTCGCTGGTTACGTCGTGATGCATATACGTTGCAACACCGCCATCGGATACTATGCTTGCAACGGTTTGTTGGCCCATCTCATCCTGCACGTCCGTCACCAGAACACTGGCGCCTTCCCCTGCTAATCGAGCCGCGCACGCGGCGCCAATACCTGAAGCACCGCCAGTGACCAACGCGATACGTCCTTTAAGCCGACCGGCTTGAGTTTCTATTTGCATTTAATGTCTCCTTACATGAATAGGTTGAGTCGCTCTGCGACCAATAAGCTAAAAAGCGCCTGGCTAAATTTTTAGCCAGGCGCTTTATAAAGGTTACCGAGTTAAACTGGTGTAAACGCGATTGATGAATCCTGCTGAAGCACTCTCTGGACCATAAATTTGATCAAAATCTTTCGCTGTAACTTTGGCGTCCACCACTTCCTCTAACGACTTGCCGTCAGCGATCATTGCCGCAACACGATCACGTACAGTGGTTAGCATGTATATGTAACGCGCTAACGCCGCAGAATCTGTAATTGGACCATGACCGGGAATGACAATGGCATCTGGACCAATAGCATCTAGCGTTTTCTGACAAAAGTTAATCATGCCGTTAATGTCGCCGCCGCTGCCTACATCAATAAATGGGTAGCCTGAATTATTGAATACATCGCCCAAGTGAACAGCATTGTACTTGCGAAAATACACCGCAGAGTCACCTGTTGTATGAGCTGGAGAGAAGTGCATAAGGTCCACTTGCCCACCGTTGAAATGAATCTGCATGCCATCGTCATAGGTCAAAGTAGGCAGCGCTGCCTCCGGGTAGGCTTGCTGACGATACTTGGCGACCACCAAGTTCACTAGGCCGCCTTTTGCCATATCGGTGCGCGCCTTGGAGTGGGCGACAATAGTTGCGCCCTTAGGGCCAAGTACATTATTGCTTTCCGCATGATCAAAGTGCCAGTGGGTGTTAATGGCGTAATCTATGCCGTTGCCACCAATCTCTTCTATGGCTTTTTCGATCTTATCCATTACCTGGGGAAACTGATTGTCAACAATCATAACGCCGTCGTCACCGACAAGAACGCCAATGTTACCGCCCACACCAAACAGCACGTATAGGCCGTCGGCTACCTTTTCTGTGGTTATCTCAACATTTTCCATATCCCAGCCAAAAGCCAGAGCAATTTGTTGAAGATTAAGCACGCCTTCTTCGGATTCTGTTTGTTGATCTTTTTTGTGACCATCGGCTTGGGCTGAAAGGGTGAAAGACAGCACCAGTGCCAAACATAACTTCATAATTTTCATTTTTCATCTCCACTCTTGAACCTCTATCTTCTGTGAAAAGGAAGCCAATGTCCCTACCTTTATTTACACAGAGTTTGCACACAGCGACAAAACCAGCGCTGCCGAATGCTTGCTGTATGCCCAGATCACAGGTAAAACAGATGTCCTCAAATAAGCAATATCAAGAGAGAAAAATGAGCGAAGCAACAGATTTGGACAGCGACCTATTTGAATTGGCCATGTCCGCCAAAGCCCAACCCTTAATGGACGCGGTTAAAAAACACATCGCAGAAAATGTAGAACCCATTATTGAGGAGTTCCACGCCTTAGAAGAACAAAAGACCGATAGATGGTCATGGCACCCACGCCAGCTTGAATTGCTCGAGGGCGCAAAAAATAAGGCCAAAGAGTCCGGACTATGGAATTTCTTTTTACCCGATTCCGATACGGGCGAAGGTCTGAGTAACCTCGATTACGCCTACATTGCAACTGAACTGGGCAAAGTGCCGTTGGCCTCTGAAACACTGAACTGTAGCGCCCCAGATACTGGCAATATGGAAGTATTAGAGCGTGTGGGCACGCCTGAGCAAAAAGAAAAGTGGCTGAAGCCTCTGTTAAACGGTGAAATTCGCTCTGCCTACGCCATGACAGAACCGGGTCTACCCTCCTCAGATGCAAAGAACATAAGCACTCAAGCAGTTTTGGATGGTGATGATTGGGTCATTAATGGCGAGAAATTCTATATCTCTGGCGCCGGCGACCCGCGCTGCAAGATAATGATTACCATGGTACGAACCAGCCCAGACGCGGCGCCGAGCAAACAGCAATCGCAGATACTGGTACCCACAGACACACCAGGAGTAGAAATTCTCGAAGGTATGCAGGTATTTGGTCAAGACCACGCCCCGCGCGGGCATATGCACATTAGATTTACAGATGTACGTGTACCCAAGGAAAATATCTTGCTGGGCGAAGGCAGAGGTTTTGAAATCTCGCAGGTACGCTTGGGACCAGGACGCATTCACCACTGCATGCGCTCTATTGGTAAGGCCGAAAAGGCTCTAGAGTTGATGGTTAAGCGTGCGGCTACGCGCACAGCTTTCGGCAAGCCAATTGCCAAATTGGGTAAAAACCTAGAAGTGATTTCACGCGCCCGGATTGAGATCAACGCCATGCGCTTGGCGGTTCTGCAAGCTGCAAAAGCCATGGATGTGCTGGGCAATAAAGAAGCCAGAGTCTATGTCAGTGCGGTCAAAGCCATGGTGCCTGAGAAGGTTTGCCTGATCATTGACCAAGCCATTCAAATGCACGGCGCGGCAGGTATTTCACAGTGGACGCCACTGGCGTCAATGTATGCAGACCTTAGACACCTACGCTTTGCAGACGGCCCAGATGAGGTTCATCACATGGTAGTAGGCAGATCTGAGCTGCAAAAGTACGATCTTTGGTAGAAATAGAGATAGAGATAGAGATAGAGATAGTGCGCAGTTAACGCTGAGTTAGCGCTCAGCTGTGGCTCAATCGAAAAAAGGCCGGTAGCAAATTTTGTTACCGGCCTTTTTATTGGCCATTTTATTGGTTTTTTTTGCAACAGGTTCTTTGTTTACAAACCTCTTAGCTACAGAGCTTTTAACTCGGATTTTTTCTTAATAGCCACTTTTTACTTGGGATTGCTCAAATTTCTGTTGCCAAACATCCCAATAAGTCAGCCGATCAATAAACCGACTAACTACTTTACTAACCATTATACTAACCACTCTAATAAGTTGTTATAAGACCAACTGGCAGGCACACGCGTTAGCCGAACAGACCTAATCGAGTAAAGTCACCATTAAGCACTGTGTTTGCTTTGACCCCGAGCCAATCTTCTATGACAGATGCATAGACTTGTCTGAAGTCAGTCGTATATTGAATATTGTCGCCATCTTGCAACCCTACCAATGATGGCACCTCGCCAAAATGTCCGGCCTGCACCGGCGCGCCAGCCAACAGCATGATATTGCTGCTACCGTGATCTGTGCCTAAGTTGGCATTTTCCATTGGGCGGCGGCCAAACTCTGAGTGCAGCATGACCACCACGCGATGGCCTTGACCAATACGCTGCATATCGCTGACGAACCCATGCACTGCGTCAGAAACATAACTCAGTAGCCTTTGGTGCAGTGCGCTCTGCGCCACATGGGTATCAAAAGCATTGTTGCGAACGGCAACATGATAAAGCTGAGTGGGTAAACCGGCGCTTATACAGGCGGCTACTTTAGGCAAATCCATAGGCACCACGCCGTAATCTGCACCTGGCGTGTAGTCATTCCAAGCTTGTCTAATGCGGCTGGAGGAGGACTTGGCACTTTCACTCACCGCCAACAAAAACGCCTGATTAGCAGATATCTCATCAGTATTTTCAACCTGGAGATCTGCCGTGTTATTCATCCAACCGTTGCGCTGAAAGCGGTTTGGATCATCAAACACCAGTGGCGTATGTAACTTACTTTTAACCGCCAAGGACTGACTGGTACCTACGTTTATGAGCATTTCTTCGCGTCTTGAAGGCGCTAACTGATCAGCCACCCTCCCCATCCAGCCAAATTCATCACCACGGTTCGGTGCTGCGGTATGCCAATAGGCCATTGAGTTAAAGTGCGAGTACGATGGTTTTGCATAGCCGCAACCATGGACCACCGCCAAATCACCCTGCTGCCAAAGACGCTGTACACCACGTAAACCTGGATTGAAACCAAAGTGCTCATCCATAGCCAGCAGCTTATCTTTTCTAATGCCAATTTGTGGGCGCAGACGATAGTAATTGTCATCAGCAAATGGCACTACGGTATTGAGGCCATCGTTACCACCGGACATTTCTAGCACCACGAGAATAGGACTGTCAGCGCTGCCCTGAGATCCAGTGGCCCGCGCGCTTGCGCTTAAGCTGGGAGCAAATAATTGCAACCCGGCAAAGCCGCCCAACCCTTGTAGTAGTTGCCTACGCTTCATACCAATCCCCCGCAAAAATACTCATTTATATGCCGCCACCTATTACCACTAGCCTAATTGATACTCAGGCCGACTGAGCATCTGGTGCAATAGCTTGCGCAACGGTCCTTCTAAATAAGATTGCGCTGCACCAATATCGCGGGTACCCAACTCATCTAATAAGAACGTGACCAAGGCCTGCCGCACCGACAACGGCAAGCTCACGCTGAAAAACTTAGTTTCGTAATAACTGACTATTTGCTCTGGCGACGTTAACTTCGCAGTAATAACCTCAGCCACCAAATCCACTTTTGCTAGATCACGCTTAATAGGTTTCACGCGTTCTAGTGCCATCTGCCAACCGCGCATGCTGCCTAAACGAGTGTTAAAAGCCTCATCGCGATCCGCCAACGCATTAGATTGGGCCATTTCTCCGCCCATTTGGTTATCTGTCAACATGGCTGTGGGTCTCGTTGCCGCAGAAACACTCATACCCTCACGCAATCTGCTTTGTACGTTAGCAACTTCACGCACCAAAGGCGGAAAGCGATCTGGGGGGATAAAACCAATATCTGGAAACACCACATCAAGAACAAAGTTGCCACGTTCAAACAACAGCGATGGGGTAATCCAACTGCGTCCTTGAGACCATCCCGCTACGGTAGGTGGGTGCATAAGTCGCTGACCTAGGGCATCGGTAACCACATTAAAATCTGGCACACCGGGCACCTGGCTAAGGCCCAATTTTTTGTAAGTTGAAATAACCAACTCTACTGGGCTCTTTATATGTGCGCCTTGGCTTTGATAAAAATCATTAGATAGGAAAAGTATTCGCAAAAACTCGCCCACGTTAAATTGTTTATCGCGCAACAACTGCCCAAGTTGCTGGGTTGCAGCAACGCTGAGTTCGTCTTGAACAAAATAGCGATAAAGCTTACTCGCCAAAAACTCACTGGTAGCTTGTTGGGCAAGAATGCGGTCAATGACTTGAATACCGTCAAAATTACCTACTGCGCCCAAAAAACGTTTTTCTCCCGCGTCATGGTTTTGCGCATCCACGTAAAAATCTAGACCGCGCACAGACCAACCAGTAAAACTTCGCGCAGCCTCACGCACATCCTCTTCGCCGTACTCACCAACGCCCATGGTGAACAGCTCCATGATTTCACGAGCAAAATTTTCATTGGGTGAGTCCTTGGTATTAACCCCGGCATCAAGAAAAACCAACATAGCCGGATCTTGAGCAACGCCAATTAGTAGTTGGCGAAAATCGCCTAAACCAGCACTTTGGAAGAGCTGCAGTTGCTGCAGCATTTTTCGATAATCCCTGACCTTGTCTTCATTGCTGGCAAAGTGGCCATGCCAAAAGAGTGCCGTCTTTTCTTGCAAGGGATGTTTTGATGCAAGCATTCTATTTGCCCACCAATAAGCCACGCGGTCGGTTTCTAGCCGACTGGCGCGCAGCCAATAAAAGAACTTATTCACAACTGGTTGTAATGGCCGATTACCGCCGGCTTTAACAGCAACGCCTAGAGCGTGACCCTGCTTCTTTGCCAGCATAGTTGTGGCAGGCCTGCTGGCGGGAAACGGATCTAGCCCTTCCTCAAAAACCCCAGAGTGCTGGAAATTCTTGCCGAACTGGTTTTGGCTATCATTGGTCTGAGACTTAGGGACGCCATGCACAAAAGTGTTAACTGCCTCGGTTGGAGACATCGCAGAAAACACAGCCAACTCATCAACTGTGGCCCCAAACCCTGCCCTAGAGGCCAAGTGAGCTGCATGGGTAGCATTCCATCGCGCCGCTTCAATGGGCGACAAATCTAGCGGCGAAACGCCATGGGCTAGTGGCAACATTAGTGTGGCGAACAGAGCACCCACTAGCCAAATTGACTTGCCTCTATTGGCTAACACCAGCTCAGTCCAGTTGTTCTGGATATTCTCTATGTTGCAAAATAGGCATCTATAAATGCCCGTACCAACTCTATTGATCAAATTCTCCCCCTGGCCCGGTTTACGTTGTAATCATCGGCATTAAACAATGCTCGCAACTGACGCCTATACTTGAACAGGCTTAATTTTCGGTCACCACATCCTCGGCAGGCAGCGCAGGCTGGCCCAGAATATGATCGGATATTTTTTCTGCCATCATAATGGTTGGTGCATTGGTATTGCCGCCAATCAATGTGGGCATGAGTGATGCATCAATGACCCGCAAACCCTGCATACCGTGTACTGCACCCTGCTCATCCACTACCGCCATATCATCTAAACCCATCTTACAAGTACCCACTGGGTGATAGAGAGTTTCACCGGTATCTCTTATCCATTGATCAACTTGGGCATCATCATCCACATTTACGTCAACAGATGGCTTTAATTGCCGCCCCCTATACTCATCGAATGCCTCCTGCATAAACACTCGGCGAGTTTCTCTGAAACCATTCCGAGTATCGATAAGGTCTTGTTCCACGGAAAAATAGTTGGGAAATATTGCAGGTGCAGATTGCGGGTCAGCGTCCTGCAAACCTATGCGACCTCTGCTTTGGGGTCGACAGCAGTAGACAATACTCGAAAAACCGTGGTCCTTGGGTACACCTTCCCGAGCGTGTACGTCATTCATCGCCGCAGAAACATAGTGAATTTGCATATCAGGAATGGCTTTATCTGGATGGGACTTAATAAACGCGCCACCAGCAGTTGGCGGGTGTGCCGCGTCGCCGGTACCAAAGGCCAAATACTTAATACCCGAAGTCAAACGATTCCATGCGTTGGCACTGCGGTGCAGGGTCACCGGTTGAGTACAAGCGAATTGACTGACCACGCCAATATGGTCCTGAAGGTTTTCGCCGACACCCGGCAGGTCATGAACAAGATCAATACCATGCTTGGCGACCTCGGCGTTCGGCCCAATGCCGCTGCGTAATAAAATTTGTGGTGAATTAAGTGCCCCTGCACTGAGGATGACTTCCTTTTGCGCCTCCAGGCGAACTTTTGTGTTTTTTACAATGACATCTACCGCCACAGCCCGCTTACCGTCACACACAACACGGTCAACGCTGACATTTGACATGACCGTAAGGTTGGGTCGGTCTAATACTGGATGCAAGTAGGCTTGGGCAGCGCTGGAGCGTTTTGATCCTTTAATGGTGTGCTCATAGCGAGAAAACCCTTCCTGTTGACGCCCATTGAAATCATTAGTTAATGGAAAGCCTGCCTGGGCACCTGCCTGGACAAATTTGTCCAATAGAATATCGTCAGTTCGGTCTGACTTTTTCACCGCTAACGGGCCGTCGCTACCATGATATTGGCTGTCGCCAGCGCCTTCAAAACTCTCGGCCTTCTTGAAATAAGGCAGCACCTGCGCATAGGACCAACCCTTGTTACCTAACTGACTCCAATGATCGTAGTCATTGGCGTGACCGCGAATATAAACCATGGCGTTGATAGATGATGAACCACCCCAACCACGGCCTCGAGGCCAGTACATTGAGCGTCCGCCGACATTGGCATCTGGCTGGGTTTCATAAGCATAGTTCTGAGCATTTCTTGTCGGCACGATTTGTGAATAACCCGCCGGCATATGGATAAAAAGACTTTTATCTTTGCCGCCGGCTTCTATAAGCAGCACCGTATTATTTGGATTTTTAGAAAGTCTATTGGCAAGAACACAGCCCGCACTACCTGCGCCAACAATTATATAGTCTGCTTTTTTGAGCATAAAAACGTCTTAATTCAGGTGAATGAAACTAATTTATTCGGGATATTCAGCTGCAATTACTCCCACCAGAACTAATTATCAGCATCTACTAATTTAGCACTATCTTGTGGAACATGCTTTTAATCCCTCAGTTTGCAGATATGACAGGCAAAAAAAAGCCCCGATTAATCGGGGCTTTTCAGATCCAATCTTCTATCGAAGAAAAATGACCTTAAGCTTACTTACCCATAACTGTATAGGTGAATCCCACTTTCATCATTCGCCCAAAGGCGTTATGAGTGAAAGGGTCGTAGGCTAAATCACCACGAGCTTCCGCTGGATCTTCGTCGGTCAAATTCACAACCGAAGCAGACAACGTGAGTCCGTCAAAACCACGGTAAATGTAGTTCACATCGAACGTCGTATGATCCTCAATCGTCGCTAGGTTAGGAAGTCTCGCTGGTGCACCGAGATCGTCGTACTCACCAACGTGTCTTAGAACTAAGCCACCGTAATGGGCGTCGGTCTCATAAGAGACATGCGCGGCAAGTTTCAGCTCAGGCTTGGATGTGAAGGAAGGACCAGCGTTATAGTTTAGCTTTCCCATCAAATCCGCTGCCGGAGCTAAAACTACACTACCCGTATAATCTAGTCCTGCATCTCGCTTATACTCAAGTCCATAGGTTCCATCCAGACCAACGCTTACCGCGCCGTTCATGACATCGGAGAACGTATATTCGGCTTTAAAATCAACACCCGAGGTTTTGATTTCAGTACCATTCAACCAGTTTACTTCTATACGTTCTGTAGAAGCCAAGTTAGAACGAGCTGCAACTGGGAATATGTGAGCGCCGATCGTATTACAAACTACGCTATCGGTAGCCGCTCCATCGACGATACAACCGTTCGCAGAGTAGGACCCAAGTAATTGATTAAATCCTTCCGTTTGAAAAGAATCTTCAAAGGTGAACGCCCAGTAGTCGATGGATGCATAAAAACTTTCGTTTTGATAAATCAGACCGATATTGGTTGAGAAAGCTTCTTCAGATGACAGTCCTGCATTACCGAT
>TARA_B110000305_G_scaffold70447_2_pt1 | contig 10545 bp, 10 predicted proteins | sample TARA_B110000305 | Tara Oceans TARA_B110000305 (sample SAMEA4397930) | marine metagenome | biome: Polar Biome; feature: [SRF] surface water layer (ENVO:00010504); material: water (ENVO:00002006), including particulate matter (ENVO:01000060) such as... | depth 5 m | reverse complement strand
ATCAGTCTATTTTTGAGAAATATGTTACTCATCTTCCTATCGTCTAATATTTAGCGCGAATCTGTGCAAAAATTTAGGCGAAATGATATCAAATGAAGATCTGATGCATTAAAGACCGTTTGACCGCTATTCGAGCCACTTTGACGCATTTTCAATTCAAACCAGCGAAAACGAATTTCGAGGGCATCTGAAATCAGCGAAGGCTTCGACCCGTCAGGGTCGGATTCGGACTTGTTGGGAATTAAGAAAGGAGGCCAAACACTCATGGCGAGTGACGATCTAAACGCCCTGCCAGTTTGCGATAACGTGACCGCAGGAAAATTGCGCTATTGCTGTCCAGAAGACATCTAAATGCGCAAGTCACCAGATGCACCCGGGTGACTGCACTTTTCCAGGAAACGGTTGAAGGCGGCCCAGCTTTAGGGCGCTACTCCTGTGGAATGATCGAAAATCAGCTTCGTTCCCGTGCTCAGATGTATCGGCACATGACCCAAATCGCTAACCGTGGCCTCTACGCATAAGTGCGTAATTCTGGGTTGATCCCTGACCCTAGGCCCAAAAAAACCGCCACTCGAGAGTGACGGTTTTTGAAAGTGAGAGAATGCTCAGGAGGTTCTGGCTACTTTGATCACCTTATGAACCAAGCCGGCTTTGATGGCCTTAACGGACACCCACATGCGTTTGATGGTGCCGTTGGGCAGTTTAACGCGGATGCGTTGCACGTTAGGCTTAAAACGACGTTTCGTCGTCTTGGTCACGTGAGTGCCAATACCGCCGCTTTTTTTGGCGACACCTTTACGGTGAATGATGCTCCCGGTGGTCGGGCGTTTTCCAGTGATGGCACAGATTCGAGACATGGTGTTTCTTTCGTTAAAAGGACCAGAAATAAGAGTTTGGACGTAGTTGGGGCAAGGGGGAATTTCAGGAATCGTCTCGCCAAGCGCTAAAAACTTGAAACTTTTGCCCAAGTGCCGATGGATGAAGCAGTTGAAGGAGTCCTGATTTTCGAGTGCTCATGTGCTTTGCTTCTTCTTGCATGATCCGAGCGAGGGTTTTGGCCGCATTTTTTACCAAGAACGCTTCTTGGGATGCTACGGGATCGATCGAAAAGTGGTGTTTTTGGAGACTTTCACCGATCCAGTCCCAGCAAACGTGGCAGGTGAGGTCCTGTTCTCCGACGCGAGCGAGTAGATCGTTGCTCTGTTGGTGGTTATGGTAAGCCCGCACGGTGCCTTGGGGGGTGGCTTCACTCATCTCGCGCCAGGATTTGCCGTAGTCGAAGGCTAGAAATAATCCGTCCCAGGAGTGTGAACCGATTTCTGCGGCGAGAGCTGCGGCCTTCTCCGGCAAGTCCAAATGATAACCTTCTGGCGACTCTGGCGGCAGAACGTCAGGCGGATTGATGGCATCACGTTCTGCCTCCTGGGGGTTGTTTTCGATAATTTCTACGCCGATTTCCCGCCAGCTATCCCCTCGGCGCACAAAACGGCGGCAAGGTTGCGCGTCAAAAAGTTCGTTCGAGAAAACAATACACGAACCGTTCAGCTCATATTTTTGGCCCACTTGGACGGTGACTAGCTCCGCAAAAGGATGATCTATCCCGTCGAGCACGCTCTGGCCGTTCTCCGCCCCAAATTCGACGAATTTGGTGTCGGCCGGGTTCCGGTCACCCAAGCGATGCAGACACGCGGCTATGATTAACTCCCCGAAAACGGGCCCCAGTGAACTTGCGGTGAAGAAGTCAGCCCGTTGGTCGAGTCCGACGCGGGGCTTTTCGCGGCAATAGTAACCCGCTGCCGGATGGTAGAGGGCGATCTCCATAAATACGTCGAAGGGGATGAAGCCGTTGACGTCTGCTGCCTCCTGGAGGGCGGCGAGCAGTGGTGCAGAGATTGGCGTGGAATGTGATGAACCCATTTACAACTGCGATGCAATGGGCACAGTCCCAAAGTGCTCAAACGGATTCTCACTCTTTCGACCGGTATGATCTTAGGCAGCTTGCTCGCAATGGGCTTGGTGCACCTAGTTCAGTTGATTGGACTTTGGGGGGATCGGGATGCAACCAAGTCTGCCGATTATTACCGGCAGGTTTTGGCCGAAGTGCGGGAGCGTTATGTCGATCCAGACAAGGTCGAGTCGGAAGAACTCACCCGCGAGGCGTTGAAAGGGATGTTACGTTCGCTGGATCCGTATTCAGATTTCATGCGCGCGCCGGATTACGATAGCTTGCAAGAAGACATCGATAGCAAGTTCGGCGGAATCGGGGTTCAAATCGAATTTAGGGAGAGTTGGGTCGTGGTGATCGCGCCCATGTCGGGAACTCCGGGCGAACGTGCGGGGATTTTACGCGGTGATCGGATTTTGGAAGTTGATGACGAATCAATGAGAGGGCTTTCGATCAACCAGGTCGTGTCTCGGATGCGCGGTGATCCGGGGGAATCGGTTGATATCGTTTTGGCCCGCGAGAGCGAGGACGACCCCGTCGAGGTGTCCATTGTGCGGGAGATTATTAAAGTCGAGAGTGTCACGAATGTGGCGCTGGTGCAGCCGACCATTGGCTACTTACGCATCGCTCAATTTTCGGCGCCGACCGCGAGCGAGATGCGAGCGGCGGTGACGGATCTACGAGCGCGAGGGATGACGTCTTTGATCATTGATGTGCGAAACAATCCCGGTGGTTTACTCTCATCGGCGAAGGAAGTGTTGAAACCCTTTTTTGCGGCAGGCGAATTGATGGTCTATACGGAGGGGCGTAATGCAGATGATCGCCGAGAGTTTCTCTCCAGTCATGAAGGTGAGTTGTGGGACTTCCCGCTCGTGGTATTAATTAATAACGGCTCGGCGAGCGCCTCCGAAATTTTGGCCGGGGCACTCAAGGATACCTCCAAGGCCCGGATCATTGGCGAAACTTCGTTTGGCAAAGGATCGGTGCAGAGTGTGATTGGTTTACCAAATGGTGAAGGATTACGACTCACGACAGGTCGCTACTATACGCCCAGCGGAGTCACGGTGAACGAAGTGGGGGTATCGCCGGATGAAGAGATTGTGATGAGTCCGGAAGATGATTTAAATGTGACGCTGCAACGCAGACGTCCGGATATTTCTGATCCGACGGTTTTCGAAGAACGCTTTGGTTTCGCGCCGATTACTGATCGTCAACTGGAGGCCGCGATCGCGTATCTCCAGGGCGGATCAAGGGAGGAGACGGAGGAATGATTCTGGCGATCGAGAGTTCATGCGATGAAAGCGCGCTGGCCCTGTTTGATCCCATTGATGGACTGGTCGGGGAGTGGGTTCATAGCCAAATGGAGTTGCACGGAGACTACGGGGGAGTGGTGCCCGATTTGGCGACCCGCGAGCACTTGAAAACGCTCGGACCGATGCTGGCTCGAGCCGGTCGGGAGCATGATCTTTCCAAAGTTAACCGGGTTGCCGTCACGCAAGGTCCGGGTCTAGCCGGGTGCTTGGCGATTGGAACCGCCGCCGCCAAGGCGCTCGTGGCCGATTGGGGCGTGGAACTCGTCGGAATTAATCACCTGAAAGGCCACGCCTTTTCGCCCTTCATTTCTCTACAGTCTAACTCGCCGGAGCGCTTCGATCAAAACTTGGCTGCCCTGCTGCCCCATCTTGGTTTGGTTGTTTCGGGCGGGAATACCCTACTATTTAGACTCGACAAATCACGGCACATTGAAGTCTTAGCTTCCACTCGAGACGATGCTGCAGGTGAAGCGTTGGACAAAGGCGCCAAGCTGTTGGGGCTTGGTTATCCGGGCGGACCATTGGTCGAGAAACTGGCTGCATCCGGTGATCCTGCTGCCTACGATTTTCCCCGGGGGATTGGGAACCGGGCTGAGCTCGATTTCAGTTTCTCGGGACTGAAAACCTCCCTGCGTTACCGCTTGGAGAAAATGACAGTCGATGAGATCGCCGCTGCGCGCGCTGACTTGTGTGCGAGTTATCAGCAGGCAGTGATTGATGCGCTCGTGCGCAAATCCCGGCTGGCCCTCAAAACGGACGATTACCGCAGCGTAGGTTTATCGGGCGGAGTCGCCAATAATCGCACGCTGCGCGAGACCATGCACAGCATGGCCACGCGGCGTTCGCTTAAGTTTCTGGCTGCCGAACCGCGGCACACCGGCGATAACGCTGGTATGATCGCTTTTGCGGCTTGGGTGGACCCAGCGGTGGTCGTGCAGTCCCCGGCTGAATTAGAAATCAAGCCGGGGCTCGCTCTGGCTTAGTTGGCGTTTTTATTAATCGCCTCCGGCACCACAAGAGGGGCGGGGAAATCGGATGCGTTGCGGCCAAATCGAGTTTCGAGGCGTTTATTTTGCGAATTACCGGCCGGTGCATTGAGGGGGATTTCCATTCCACCTAGATCGTCCATTTTGGCGTAGAGACGGGTCTGGAGATCTTTGACGATATCCGCGAAGCCATCGGTGTAGAGCAGGTTGGTGGTCTCCTCGGGATCATTCTGCAAATCGTAAAGTTCATCGGCATCCCACAGGCCGTAGTAGTTGATCAGCTTGTAGCGATCGGTGCGTAGCGCGAATACGGTGGGGGATTGAGGGAAGTTCTTCTCCCAATAATAAACGTAGAGAAATTCGTCGCGCCATGGGATGTCTTTGCCTTGAGCGAGAGGCAGGAAGTTTTCGCCATCCATGTGGGCAGGAGTCTGTAGGCCCATGGCGTTCATCACCGTGGGTCCGATATCGATATTTGCGACCACCTCATCCACCACGGTGCCACCAGCGAAAAGTTCCGGGCAACGCATCAGCAGTGGCACGCGAATGGAGGTGTCATAGGCGACTCGTTTGTCGATGAGACCGTGTTCGCCGAACATGAATCCATTGTCGCCCATGTAGATGACGAGTGTTTCGTCAGCGATGCCCATGGACTCGAGTTGCTTCATCACCAGGGCGACACTGTCGTCCACGCTACGTAGCGATTCGCAGTAGCGTTTGTAGTATTGCTCGATGTCGAGGTCACTGTGGTAAGGGAAATCCACGCCGTGCCAGCTGTTGCGCTGGTCGCGTAACCAGCGGGGACGATTGGCGTAATTTTCGTCGGTATTCGCCTCGGTGGAGGGACGGATGTAAGGCCGATCAGCGAGCGAGTCTTCGTATTTATCTTCGGGGGTGAAGTTTGCGTGCACCGCCTTATGCGAAAGGTAGAGGAAGAAGGGTTGGTCGGAATCTCGCTGAGTCTCGAGCCAGTCGGTTGCGTAGTCAGTCAGCTCGGTCGTGATGTAGCCTTTTTGAGGGACGTCTTTGCCGTCTACGTTGAGCGTATTGCCGGTGGGTAGGTATTGGCCTTGGCCCTGGAAGCTCACCCAATGATCAAAACCAGGGCGCGGATCGTCGTTGTGGGAACCCATGTGCCACTTGCCGATGTAGGCCGTGGAGTATCCCGCTTTCTGGAGGTATTGGGGAAAATACAAGGTGCCTTCAGGAACGGCTCTCTGATTGTCGATCACGCGGTGGCGGAACGTATAGAGGCCGGTTAGAATCGAGGCGCGACTCGGTGAACAAAGCGATGTGCTGACGAAAGCGTTTTTAAGATGCACGCCTTCTTTGGCCAAGGCATCCATGTGAGGCGTTACGGCGAGGGGATGTCCCATGAAACCCATCGCATCAAATCGATGATCGTCGGATAGAATGAAGACGACATTCCGAGGTTTGGCATCGGGGATGGTCTCCGGATTAACTGAATTCGGCACGGGCACAACTGCGGCTGAAGAGGAGAGGGCCGCGAGTAGAAGGGCGGCGAGGCAGGGTAATATTCGCATAGTGAAGTGGGGTTGGAGGAGGGGGAAAAAGGAGAAGAGACTCTCACTTTCAATAGATTTCGAATTCAATTCAGGTGTATTCGCGTCGCAGATTACTGGGCAATAGTCCGAGCTCTTCGCGATACTTCGCCACGGTTCTACGGGCGATTTTGATGCCCTTTTCCTGCAGCTTTTTGACCAGGTCCTGATCGCTGTAGGGACGGCTTTTGTCTTCGAGAGCTACGATATTGTTGATCATCTCCTTCACGCTCGTATTGGAGACTGATTTACCGCCGTCGGATTGGTAACCCGGGGTGAAGAAGAACTTGAAGTCGAATACTCCGTGGGGCGTGCGCACAAATTTATTGGCGATCGCTCGACTGACGGTGGTTTCGTGCACGCCGACCGTATCGGCGATTTGCGCCATGGTCAGCGGCTGGAGTTTGGCAACACCTTCATCGAAGAAGGGCTCTTGCACCTTGATGATCTCTCGCGTGATTCGCTCGATGGTTTGCTGGCGCTGTTCGATGGAGTTGATCAGAAATCGTCCCGAGCGCATGCGTTCTCGAATGTATTCTCGCTCTTGGCTATTTAGTGATCCCTTCGCGATCAGTTCTTTATACGTATTGGATATCCGGAGCCGGGGAATGTAGTCGCTGTTGAGCGAGATTTTCCATTCGTCTTCATCGCGTTCGATCGTGACGTCAGGCACGACGACGCGATTGCTGTCTTCGGCAAATTTCCGACCGGGTGCGGGGTCCAGTTTCCCGATTTCCGCAATGGCGGTCTGCACCTCTTCGAGGTTTGCCGCCGACTTACGAGAGATGTCCGGGATGCGTCGACCGATCAGAAGTTCGTAGTGATTGCGCACGATTCGAGCGGCCAGTGATTCGCCGCGCCCTAGGGCTACGAGTTGAAGCGTCAGGCACTCTTTGAGGTCTTTCGCGCCGATTCCGGCGGGTTCAAATGTCTGCAGTAGGGCATGGGCATTTTGCACCGATTCCAAAGGCAGTGCCATTTGCAGCGCGATGTCGGAAGACGTCTGGGTGAGGAAACCGCGATCATCCAAACTGCCGACCAAGAAGCGCATCGCTTCCAAGGTGTCGGAGGAAAGGTCGGACATTTCCGCCTGACTCATGAGATGCTCCTGGAGTGAGGTTTCACTGACGAGGGAGTTGAGGAAGTGCTCTCGCTTCTCGTCATCTTCGCTCGTTTGAGGCTGATTGCCTCCGGCGTTGGCCATGTGGTCTTTCCAGTCTTGGTCGAGCTTGGTCAGAATTTCGAATTCCTTGGAGAAACCGAGTTCATCGCTTCTTGGATCGGAATGGTCATCCGGTGAGGATTCGTCGGTATTTTCGGTCGATTCGCGATCCAAACTTACCCCCTCCATGGGTAGCTCTTCCAAGGTGGGGTTACTTTGTAACTCCTCCTGAATCACAGTGCGTAAATCCAGTGCGGCGACCTGAAGAATCTTCAGCGAATGCCGCAGTTGGGGGGCGAGAACAAGCGACTGCGTCTGCCGCTGGCTCAGGCTTTGAGAGAAACCGGGACCGGCCATGTAATACGACTCCTGAAGAGTTGTTTATCCCGTTTGTCCGGGATTAATCGGCACGGACAAGGGAGACCGGGTGCCTGGAGCAGCGTAGCCCATCAGCTCCCGCAAGTAGACGCCAAGTTTCTTATTTGTCGGACCATAACCGTCGGAGTAAAGGTAGAATTCGAGCTCGGTCAGAACCTCGTAGGCCGTTTGGAAGCGGCGATCGCGGTCCCGTGTGAGCAGTCGCTGAATGATGGCTTCAAGCTTCTCGTCGATTTCGACTCGCAATCCAGCGAACTGGGGGATCCCCATGGTGAGAATATTGCGTCGTGAATCGAGCCGATCTGGGGCCCGGAAAATATTACGCGAGAGCAATAGTTCTGTCAGCACGATACCGAGGCCGAAAAGATCAGCGCGACCATCGGTGACCGCGTAACTGGCCTGTTCAGGGGAGAGATATTCGTCTTTTCCGGCGATTACTTTGCCTTCCTCATTATACATGAGGTCGAGGGCCTTCGCGATTCCGAAGTCGGTCAGTTTTACGTCACCTTCCCAAGTGAGCATGATATTTTTAGGTCCGATGTCGCGATGCACGATGCCGAGCAAGCGTCCCTTGGCGTCACATTTCTGGTGGGCGTAAGCCAGTCCACGGGCGACTCGTGAAATGATAAACACCGCAACCTCGATGGGAATGGGACGGTTCAACTCCCGTTGTTTATCTAAAAACTGTTCCAGGTTCACGCCATCTACATATTCCATGACCATGAAATACTGATTATTCACCTCCCCCAAATGGTAGGTCTGAACGATGTTGGTATGAATGAGATCGGCCACCAGGCGGGCTTCACCGATGAAGTTCTTCTGGAATTCGGGAATCGCGGAGTATTCTTCGCGGATCAGCTTGATCGCCACACTCTTGCTGAAGTTTCCGGCGCCTTTCTGAAGTGCTTCGTAAACGAGCCCCATGCCGCCGTCGGCGATTTTTCGCACCATTTCGTAAAGAACCTCGTTACTTAAGTTTTGGAGCATGCTCACGTCGTTAGCAAAACAGCTGGAAGTGAGCTGGCAAGAATTCAAAGTCTATCTAGCATGGAATCTGCTCCATGACGGTGGGATTTGACAGCAGAGCATAGCCGCTCACGTTTTTGGCAATGATCACTTTATCGCCACGGGCCGCTCGGCAGATTGAAACCATGCATTCGGACAACGACGCCGGCAGCAAGGTTCTGCGGGTGTTGGTGGAAACCGGAGGATGTTCCGGTTTCCAATATGGCATGTCATTTGACGATCCGAAGACCGAGGATGAGCAACTCGAGTGCGAAGGGGTTTCGTTCGTCGTCGATCCTGCGAGTTATGCTTACCTTGATGGTTCAAACATCGACTTCGATGATGGATTACAGGGTAAAGGCTTCGATATCCAAAACCCCAATGCGCAAAGCACCTGCGGTTGCGGCAAGTCGTTTAGCTAGTGCGCTCAGTTGCGGCGGATTTGGGTGCGGTTGCGACAAGGGACTGAGAAGGGGGCAAGTCGTGATTAAATTGCTGCGCAATGCGTCTACGACGTCGACCCCTGTCGTGGGCAGTTCTTGCCTGCCCGCCAAAGCCTTGGCGACGGAGGGGTTACCTGCTACTTGATACTTCCGCTGGAGGCGGCTTAAGACCGCCATGTAAAGCAACGATGCCGCCAGTGAGTCGTTGCACGGAATCGATTTCGAATCCGGCCGCTGCCATCTCGGTAGAGATCCCTTGGAAAGTAGGGAAGGACTCAATTGATCCGCCCAGATAGTCGTAGGCGCCCTTATCGCCGGTGACGACCGCCGCGATGTGAGGCAGAATATGGCGGAGATAGAAATAGTAAAAAGGACGCATCCATCCGCGCGGCTGCGAAAATTCCAACACCCAAAGGTGTCCTCCGGGACGAATCACGCGGTGGAGTTCACTCAGGCATTTGTGACGATCCGCCATGTTGCGAAGACCGAACGAAATCGTGGCCGCATCGAACGACTCGTCTTCGCACGGCAGATTGAGTCCGTCGCCTTGGGCAAACCTGATGTGCTTGGATCGCGGCATATCGGGTTGTTTTTTTTCCGCCTCATCGAGCATGGGCTGACAGAAATCCATCCCGGTGATCGGGGTGCCGGGGGGGAGCTCCCGGGCGAGGGCAAATGCGACATCTCCACTACCCGTGGCGAGATCGAGCACATCTTGCGGTGATTTCGTGGCGACTGACTTGATCAGACGGCGACGCCACCACAGATCGATACCGCCACTCAAAAGCCGGTTAGCTCGATCGTAGCGCCCGGCGATGCGAGCGAACATGGAATTGACGGCGACGGGATCAGGCATGATGGGCGCAGAGTAGGGAGGCTACGGCGGGTTGAATCAAGCCGAGGAATCGGAGTCTGTTTTCGATTTGGGCTGAACCGGTGCCGGCTCGGTCGGCGTGCGGAAACGCTCGACTACCCATTTCGAAATAGCCTTCTCGGGGTCGGCCACGACCTCTGCGGTGATCTCGAACTTCCGATCGGGTTCGTCTTTGGAGAGAAGTAACAACCCGTGATGGAAGTTGTGAAACCGATCTTCGCAAAGCGCGCGGATGGTTTTGTCGCGCTCCAAACTCTGTTCGATAAGGACTGTAATCGCTTCCTCGGAAAAGTTGAGTTCGAAGCCGTGGGTTTCCTTGAAGCGGTCGGCAAAGGTCTGCACCTCCGCTCGCAACACGTCACGTTGATCAGAGGCGTTTTCAGCTAGGAGAGTTCGCAGCGTTTGCTCCGGGTCTTTCACCGTCTCGGCATTGATGCTGAACGATCGAATTCCCGTCGATGGTAGCTCGAATTTGAAATTCCGGAACGTTTGCTCGAGCACAGTCATCAAACCACGCGCGCCGGTGCTTTCTTCCTGGGCCCGACCAGCGACTTCAGTGACCGCGTCGGCGGTGATTTCGAAATCGATGTTATAGCCGGCGAAGTCAGCGCGGTATTGTTGCAGGATACTGCCTTCGCTGGTGAGCAGAATCTCTTCGAGATCATCGGAAGTAAGCGACTGGCATGCCACGCGCACCGGGAGACGGCCGACGAATTCGGGCTCCATGCCGTATTCGATAATGTCGCGAGACTGGGCGTGACGCAGGTAGTCGCTGTCTGGGGTGTCAACGTCGTCAAGGTTGGCGGCGAATCCAATCGAAGTGCTTTGCACCCGCTTCTTGATCGCAGTGGCCAGTTTATCGAATGCGCCTGAAACG
>TARA_B110000305_G_scaffold151533_1_pt1 | contig 10579 bp, 9 predicted proteins | sample TARA_B110000305 | Tara Oceans TARA_B110000305 (sample SAMEA4397930) | marine metagenome | biome: Polar Biome; feature: [SRF] surface water layer (ENVO:00010504); material: water (ENVO:00002006), including particulate matter (ENVO:01000060) such as... | depth 5 m | reverse complement strand
ATTCATTATCTGGAATCTGCAACTGTTTTATGAATATACCTATTTTTAGTGTAAGTAGCTAATATCAATGAAAAAATTGTTAAATAGTGCATATCTTTACAAATATCATTGGAAAAACTTGTAAAATGAATTCATTTTAGTAAAGTATATGAAAGTTTTTTAAATAGGGGTCTTATAATGAGCACACCGTCCCATGTTCAAGGTAAACACACTGCACGAATTGGCGATAGCGCATTAGCATCGCGGTTAAACCGTGAACTTGAAGGCGACGTTAGTTTTGATCCCTTTACGAGGGGTCGGTATTCAACTGATGCCTCCGTTTATCAAATTGAACCTATTGGCGTAGTTGTTCCTAAATCAAAATCAGATATCCAGATTGCCATCGACATAGCGCGTGATGAAGGAATCCCTATTTTGCCGCGGGGTGGTGGGACATCGCAATGTGGGCAGACTGTGGGTGAAGCGTTGGTAATCGATGTTTCAACGCATTTGAATAAGTTGATTGATTTTGATCCGGTTTCTAAAAGTGTGAAGGTCGAGCCGGGGATTGTACTTGATCATTTGAACGCAGCCGTAAAAAGTGAAGGCCTGTGGTTCCCCGTTGATGTGTCTACATCAAGCCGGGCAACAATTGGTGGCATGACCGGCAATAACAGTTGTGGTGCACGTTCAATCCGTTACGGAACTATGCGTGATAATGTCCGCGCCATTGATGCGTTTTTAATGGATGGTAGTGCTATGCATTTCGGCGAAATTTCTGACAGGACAACACAAGCCGGATTAAATGAAAGTCAAAGCCTATTAGTTGAGACACTTTTAAAAATGGGACTTAAAGAAGGTGATGAAATTCGCGCTGGATTCCCAGATGTGATGCGCCGTGTGGGGGGATATAATGTTGATGCGTTGCTACCAGATGGCGCACCAAAAGGAGATTGGGGAAACGCCCTTGTAAATAGAAAACAAGGCTTTCCAAACCTTGCACATTTACTTGTGGGCTCTGAAGGAACGCTTGGATTTTCAACTGAGATCCAATTGGACCTACAGCCCCTACCTAATGAAAAAGTTTTAGGAATATGTCATTTCCCAACGTTCTATGCCGCTATGGATGCAACTCAACATATTGTAAAATTAGGACCAGCTGCGGTTGAACTTGTGGATCGAAATATGATCGAGCTAGCACGTGGGATTCCAATTTTTAAGGCAACAGTTGAAGCGTTTGTTAATGGAAAGCCTGATGCCATTTTGCTTGTTGAATTTGCCGGTCATGATTGTAATAAACAAAAAGAAAATTTAAAACGGTTGGTCGAATTAATGGCTGATTTAGGATTTCCAGGCGGTGTTGTTGAAGCTACTGACCTGACATTCCAAAAAGATGTTTGGGAGGTTCGTAAATCTGGCCTCAACATTATGATGTCTATGAAAGGCGATGGAAAACCGATTTCCTTTATCGAAGATTGCGCTGTTCGATTAGAAGATTTAGCTGATTTTACGGCACGCTTAACAGAAGTTTTCCATGCACAAAATACAGAAGGGACTTGGTATGCACACGCGTCTGTTGGGTGTTTGCATGTTCGTCCAATTGTTAATTTAAAAGGAGATTTAGGTGCCAAACAAATGCGTGAAATTGCTGAACGCGCGTTTGAAATGGTGCGCGAATATAAAGGATCGCACTCAGGTGAACATGGTGATGGATTGGTTCGTTCTGAATTTCATGAAATAATGTTTGGATCTCGAATGGTTGAAATTTTTAGAGATGTTAAAACGGCTTTCGATCCTGATGGATTAATGAACCCCGGTAAAATTGTTGATCCGCCAAAAATGGATGATCGTTCTTTATTCCGTTTTAAACCCGGTTACGAACAAATTGATTTAAAAACAGGATTGGACTGGTCCGAGTGGGGCAGCTTCGCGAATGCAACCGAGATGTGTAATAACAATGGTGCGTGCCGTAAGCGTGATGCAGCTGTTATGTGTCCTTCGTTTCGTGCAACAGATAATGAAAAGGATGTAACGCGAGGTAGGGCTAATACATTGCGCTTGGCACTATCTGGACAGCTTGGGCCAGACGCTCTGACGAGCAAAGAAATGATGGATACCATGAAATTGTGCGTTGGGTGCAAAGGATGTAAGCGCGAATGCCCCACCGGTGTTGATATGGCAAAAATGAAAACTGAATTTTTATACCATTACAGAAAGCAGCATGGACTTCGTTTGTTTGATCGATTGGTTGCATACTTGCCTCGATACGCATCCATGGCTTCAAAGTTTTCGTGGGCGTTAAATATGCGCGATACAATTTGGGGTATGGCAAAAGCAAGTGAATGGATTGCTGGTTTTAATGCCGAGGTTAAGTTACCAGTGTGGTCGAACAATCCGTTTAATGGAAAAAATATGGATGATGATCAACCTGATTTAATCTTATGGGCGGATACGTTTAATCGGTATTTTGATCCCGAAAATTTGCATGCCGCATTGCGGGTTTTGAAGGCAGGTGGTTACAAGGTAAAGTTTGCTGAAGCCTTAGATGGCGAGCGTGATTTGTGTTGTGGGCGCACGTTTTTGGCGGCAGGTTTGATTGACGAAGCCAAATTAGAAGCCCGCCGTGTGATCGAAAGTTTCGCACCTTATATTGTTAAAGGCATTCCTATCGTTGGTTTGGAACCTTCATGTTTATTAACGTTGCGTGATGAATATAAGTCGATGTTACCGTGTCAAGAAGCAAATGATTTAGCTGATAACTCTTTTTTGATAGAAGAATTTTTGGCCCGCGAATTAGAGGCTAACCGGCTAAAATTAAACTTGAAACCAACGACTCATAAAAAAGCTTTGCTGCATGGTCATTGCCATCAAAAAGCATTTGCTGTGATGGGAAGTGTTGAGACGATTTTAGCTCAAGTTCCTAATTTGAAAGTGGAGGTGCTAAACGGCAGTTGTTGTGGAATGGCGGGCGCGTTTGGATTTGAGAAAGAGAATTTTGATGTATCGAAACGCATGGCTGAAGCAAGTTTATTGCCAGCAGTAAGCGCGGTTGATGAACAAACAATTATAGTTGCAGACGGAACAAGTTGTCGCCATCAAATTTCAGAAGGGACTAACAGCAAAGCCGTTCATGTGGTACGAGTTCTTGATGAGGCTTTGGCACGTGTGTAAGGGGATATTATGGAGAATTTAAACTCAAATGATAACGTCTCTGATTTGATAATCTCAAACGGGCAGACAACATTGCATGAAGAAGTTGCTGCTAAATTACGTGAACTGATATTCGACGGTGTATTGGAAGTTGAGAGCCGTATACCTGAAAAAGCACTTTGTGAACGGTTTGGAATTTCCCGCACACCACTCCGTGAAGCTCTAAAAGTGTTAGCTCGAGAAGGCTTGATTTCTTTGCTGCCAAACCGAGGGGCACGTGTTAGTAAAATTACACCCCAAGATATCGATGAAGTATTTCCAGTCATGGGTGCACTGGAAGCGGTAGCAGGTGAAGCGGCGTGTAAAAATATAACCGAAGAGGGTATCGCTGAAATTCGTGCGCTTCATTATCAAATGGCGTTGCACCATACCCGTGGTGAACGGCTTGAATATTTTCAACTGAACCAAAAGATTCATGAAAAAATATTAGAGGCTGCCGAAAACCCAACACTATCGGAAGTCTATAAAGGGCTATCTGGGCGCATTCGTAGAGCACGTTATATGGCAAATATTCCAACACAACGATGGGACCAGGCAATGCGTGAACATGAAGTTATATTGGAAGTTTTAGCTACGCGGGATGGCCAAAAATTAGGCGATTTATTGAAAACACATTTGCTAAATAAAAGTGAAGTAGTGAAACAAACTGTGCGTAAAAGTGAAACCGAAAACAAGGTATGATAGCAATGATCAAAACCTTTCAAGCTGCTGCAAATTCTAATGCAACACTTTTGCGCCGTGGGCATCAGGTGACATGTAAAATTCTTATTGGTGTTGGTTCAAAAGATTTCATAGTTTCGCTTGAGAAGGGATATGTAAAAAATTTACGCCTCCGCACACTACCTTTGGAATCGGGTATCTTCGCTATTCGTGCTGATGATAGAATCTGGGTTGAGCATTGGCAAGAATTTCCAAAGCGTAATTACCATGATTTGTTTTCAATGCTCTCTTCTGGATTAGCAACTATTGATGGCGACTTAACCATTTTTATGCGAAACTTAATTTATTTTAAAATGCTTTTAGCCGCACCCCGAAATCGGATTGGGGTATAATTGTATGTCTAATTTAGGCCCTGTGTTTGAACCTATTATTGGACGGTATTTTAATCTTAATTTTGAGGGTAGAGATCACCGAATTTATTTCGAGGAAGCGGGCAGTGGTATACCTCTAGTCTGCTTGCACACCGCAGGCTCCGATGCTCGGCAATTTCGTCATCTGATGTGCGACGCCAAAATTACGGATCACTATCGGGTCATCGCTTTTGATCTTCCTTGGCACGGGAAATCTAATCCCCCAAAAGGTTGGGAAGCCGAAGAATACCAGCTTGAAACAAAAGGATATAAAAATCTTGTTCGTGCCTTTTGTCAGGCCATGGCTCTCGATAATCCAGTAGTTATGGGTTGCTCTATGGGTGGGCGCGTTGTTTTGCATTTAGCTCTTGACCATCCAGATGAATTTAGAACTGTGATTGCTTTAGAAGGCGCCGACCGTTTGCAACCTTATTATGATACCAGTTGGCTCAATCGCCCTGATGTTCACGGTGGAGAAATTAGTGCTGGGTACGTATCCGGACAAATTGCGCCCCAAAGCCCCGATGAATATCGTTGGGAAACCCTTTGGGGTTATATGCAATCTGGACCGGGTATATTTAAAGGAGATCTTTATTTTTATTGGCAAGATGGTCATTTTGATGATCGCTCGGCCAACATAGACACAGCGCGTTGTCCAGTTTATTTGCTTTCTGGTGAATATGACAACTCTTGTACCCCTGAACGTGCAACCTCAACACACGAGCGAATTTTGGGCTCTAAGCTTACAATCATGAAAGAAATGGGTCATTTCCCCATGTCGGAAAACCCCAATTTATTTCGTACATATTTAACACCCGTTTTGAATGATATTTTAGATAAAGAACTAAATAACCTATCGAGTATTATAAAGGAATAGATGTTTTTTTGTGAGACTGTGAGTTTATTATTAATTAATTTTCCGCACTTATAACTAGTGCATTAAAACTATCTTAGTACACCGATCACTCCTAATATGTCTCTTATATTTATTATCAGAAAATATAGTTGATTCATGTGGCTCGGTATTTAAATTTGAACTGGCTCGGTAGTAACAGTAAGTAGCCGAGAAACAACAACCAAATTTTACACAGTTCCAGTTTCTCGGGCAGCGATCAGCGCGTCAGCTAATTCAACAAACCCAGAACCTGCCTCTAATTCTGTTACATATGTAGGCTTGTGTATTAATTGAGATTCAAAGTTCTTTAAATTAGCGACACCAACCGCATTTGGAAAATAATGAAACATCGGCTGATCATTGGGAGAGTCACCAACAAAAACAAATTTGTCTTTTTCACTTTCTATATGACAATCAAATACCTCGGCCATAAGATTCTTGGTCATGGTTAGTTTGTCATAGTTACCGATCCAGCCATTGACATGGATTGAGCTAACTTTTGCCGTCATTCCGTGCTGTTCCATTAGTGAAACAATGCGTGAAATATCAGATGCAGATAAGGGGGCAACATCTTCACAAAAATCGATTGCGATATCAGCTTCACGGTAAAGTTGGTCTGATGCTAAGGCGCAGCCTGGAACATCTCCCAAAATAATTTCTACAATTTTGGTGATCTGTTGACGGTTTGATTCCCGCGTTTCCACATCATCTACAAAACGTTTATGGAAGGTTTTTGTGATGGGGTCATAGCGAAAATAAAACGCCCCATTTTCTCCAACGATAGCAGCAACAGGCCACATGCGTGCGAAATGATCGCACCATCCTGCGGGTCTTCCAGTTACGGGAATTACAACAAACCCGTTATCATTTAGGCGCCATAAAGCACTGTACGCTTCGGCTGTTAAGCGACCACCGGTGCTAACGGTATCGTCTATATCACATAGAACGTACTTGACTTTTTTTAAGTTATCAGTTGAAAACTGAGATAAAGATTGCATAAATTATTCGCCTCTGATGAGTAAAACGACGTCGCTCGTTACTTATCGGCGCAAAGACCCGCCTGTTGATTTGCTAACGTTGGCAATTACTTTTTCAGCTACAGCGTCAATTTCAGCATCAGTAAAGGTTTGTTCAATGGGTTGCATCGTTACAGAAATCGCAATAGATTTTTTAGTTTCACCTAAGTTTTCGCCAGAAAAAACATCAAAAACAGATACGTTTGTAATCAATTTTTTGTCGGCACCAATAGCTGCATTAACAACTGCGCTGGCGGCGACATCATCGTTCACAACAAATGCAAAATCACGATCAACCGTATGCAATTGTGGTAAATTCAAATGTGGCTTTCTGGCGGATGGTTTGGCTTTGGGTTTTGGTAATGCATCAACAAATATCTCAAATCCAATGATCTGCCCTTTTATGCCCATGCGCTTTAAAAGACCTGGATGAATTTCACCAAAGTAAGCTAATTTATTTTTAGGGCCTAAGCATAAAACACCGGAACGTCCGGGGTGATACCATGCGGGTGCTTCTGCAATCGCTTGTAGTTTTGCGGCGGGAGCACCTAAGTCTTCAAGAACCGCCAAAGCATCTGCTTTGGCATCAAAAACATCAACCGTACGCGGGCCTTGGTTCCAATGTTTCGAGCCTATTTGATTGGTCCGAATACCAGCGGCAATAATAAGCTGATCTTTTGGTAAGTCACCTTTGAACTGAGGACCTACTTCAAACATGGCTACAGAGTTCATACCGCGCGACACATTCCGATTGGCAGCATTTAGTAAGTTAGGCAACAAGCTTGGGCGCATTACATCCAAGTCAGAACTGATTGGGTTTACCAATTTGACAGAATCAGGTGCGCCACCAAATAAGTCAGCATCCGCATTAGATAAGAATGAATACGTCACAGCTTCGACCATGCCGCGCTTGGCTAAAACCCGCCGCGCTTGGGAATGTCGTTTTTGATCGGCTAATAAAGCATTTTGCGGAAGGCCAGAATCTGCACGGACAGGAACGGCTGGAATTTTATCAAATCCGTAAATTCGAACAACTTCTTCAACCAAACAGGCTTCGCCAACAATGTCGCTACGCCATGATGGAATGGCGACTTTGAATAATCCGTTATCACCATCAACGCCAAACCCTAAAACTATCAAAATACGTTCGATCTCTTCTAAGGGAATATCGATGCCGCCTAACGTTTTTATTCGTTCTGGGCGCAAGGCAATGTCACGTTTCCAGTTGGCTTCAGTCCCGGCATTAACAATTTCAGAAGGCTCACCGCCGCATAGATCCATGATCAAGCGTGTTGCTATTTCCATTCCTGTTTCCAAAAATGCAGGATCAACGCCGCGCTCAAATCGGAAGCGGGCGTCGGAAATAACTTGTAGCTTACGCCCCGTTGTAGCTGTGCGAATAGGATCGAAGTAGGCGCATTCCACATACACATCGGTTGTTGTTTCTGTACAGCCACTTGCTTCGCCACCTATAACACCACCCAGCGCTTCAACTTTGCTGTTATCAGCAATGACACACATGTCGGCACTCAGTGTGTACTCTTTGCCGTTCAGCGCCAATAATTTTTCGCCGGGCTTTGCCATGCGCGCTTGAACGTCGCCGTCTAAATGCGCCACATCAAATACGTGAAGTGGGCGTCCTAAATCCATAGTCAGCAGATTGGTGATATCAACCAATGCAGAGATTGGGCGCAATCCAATAGCTAGTAATTTATCTTTAAGCCATTTTGGGCTTTCGCCGTTTTGAACGCCGCGAATATAACGACCGAAAAAATGAGGGCAGGCGGATTTTGTTGCTTCATCAAAGTTCAAATTAACTTGGACTGGGCTTTTGAACGTTCCCGGAACAGGGCCGGTGGCTAAGGGCTTTAATGCGCCCAACCCAGCAGCGGCCATATCACGGGCAATGCCGCGAACGCCTAAACAATCGCCCCGGTTCGGTGTAATTGCAATTTCTATAATCGGATCATTCAATCCCATTACGTCAACAACACGGTCACCGATTTTAGCGTTTTCATCTAATTCGATAATACCATCATGCTCGTCTGAAATGCCCATTTCGCGTTCTGATAAAAGCATTCCGTTGCTCATGACGCCGCGAATTTCAGTTGGCTTTAAGGTGATGTTGGTGCCAGGGATGTAGGATCCACCTGGCGCAAATGCGCCCTTCATTCCGGTTTTTGCATTAGGTGCGCCACATACCAGCTCGACCTTTTCAGTGCCTGTATCGACTTGGCAAACACGCAAGCGATCCGCATTGGGATGCTGCTTTGCTTCAACCACATATCCCACAACAAAGGTTTCTAATCCCTTGGCGCGGTCCGTTACTTTTTCAACTTCAAGACCAACCATCGTTAATTTCTCAACGATTTGATTTAGGGTTGCTTGAGTGTCTAAATGCTCTTTGAGCCAGTCTATGGTAAATTTCATCGGTTCAATCCTCCGACCATACTTGGCACATCCAAAACGCTAAACCCGTAATGGCGCAACCAACGTAAATCTGATTCATAGAATGTCCGCAAATCGGGGATGCCGTATTTCAGCATCGCCATGCGCTCGACACCCATACCAAAAGCGAAGCCCTGGTATTTGGTGCTATCAATGCCGCAGTTTTCAAGAACGTTCGGGTTGACCATGCCACAGCCCAAAACTTCCATCCAATTATCACCGCGGCCAATGCGGATCTGACCGTTTTCGCGAATGCAGCCAATGTCAACTTCGGCGCTGGGTTCGGTGAACGGGAAATAGCTCGGCCGGAAACGAACGGGTAAATCTTCAACCCCAAATAAGGCGCGGCAAAATTCAATGATGCAGCCTTTTAAGTGGCCCATGTGGGTTTTCTCGTCTATCCACAAACCTTCTATTTGGTGGAACATAGGCGAATGGGTGGCGTCGTAGTCACATCTGTAGGTGCGGCCCGGAACAATAATCCGAAACGGCGGTTTGTTGTTCATCATGGTGCGAATTTGAACGGGACTTGTATGGGTCCTTAAAACTTTACGGTTCTCAACATCACCCGGCAAATAAAAGGTGTCATGTTCTTGGCGGGCGGGATGATCGAGCGGAATATTTAGCGCTGTGAAGTTATGCCAATCATCTTCAATGTTGGGGCCTTCTGCGACGGTCATGCCCATTCCACCCAAAATTGCGACCATTTCGTCGATAGTTTGGCTAATTGGGTGAATACGGCCTTCTTCTTCAGGACGAACAGGTAAGCTGATGTCAACCCGTTGTTCGGTTAACCGCGCGTTTAAGGCATCGTCTTCCATGGCAACTTTACGCGCATCTAAGGCGGTTGTAATTTCATCTTTAAGAACGTTAAGCGCTTGACCAGCGGTCCGGCGAGCGTCTGGATCCATTACACCCAAGCCCTTCATCTTAGCTGTAATTTTACCTTTTTTGCCGAGCGCGGTAACGCGGGTTTGTTCAAGCGTTGCCAAATCGGTGGCCGAGTTAACGGCGTCCATTAATTCCGATTTCAGAGTGTCCAAATTATCCATATCGCGTTACTCATTCCCCAAAAATGACAAACGAGAGCCTCCGCAAAGGCGGCTCCCGTTCCCAATGGCTCGCAAGCGGTTGTAGCGCTTAAGCGGACTTGGCGAGAGCGGCCTGAGCCTGATCTACCAATGCCTTAAACGCTTCTGGCTCGTGGATAGCAATGTCGGATAGTACTTTGCGATCGACTTCGATACCAGCTTTGCTCAAACCATGCATAAACGATGAATACGTTACACCGTAAAGGCGCGTTCCAGCGTTGATCCGTTGGATCCACAATGCCCGGAAAGTCCGCTTCTTAGCGCGGCGATCGCGGTATGCGTATTGGCCAGCTTTCTCGACCCGTTCAACGGCAGCCCGAAAAACGTTTTTATTACGGCCAATATAGCCTTTAGCTTTCTTTAATACTTTTTTGTGACGGGCGTGGGTAGTTACGCCTCTTTTGACTCTTGCCATAAAATTAGTTCCTTAAGATTAACGGGTTAGGCGTTGGGCATATAAGATTTAACGAGACGCGCATCAGCAGCACATAAAATCATTGTGCCTCGAGCGTTTCGGATCATCTTCTGAGAGCGTTTGCTCATACCGTGCTGCTTACCTGCAGCTGCGGCGCGTACCTTGCCTGTACCGGTTATCTTGAACCGTTTTTTAGCGCTGGATTTCGTTTTCAGCTTGGGCATTTCGTCTTCCTAACATTATCTGGACGCTTAAATAAAAGCATCATTGGTCAACACTAAAGCGGCTGGGCATGCCCTGCCGGACCGCTCGGAAGATCGGTTTATAGCCCCAGATAAGGGGGGATAGCAAGCAATTTGCAGGCAATCAGATAGATTGCCAGAATTCATGCCAAAAACTGACAATAAACTATAAATTGTAAAACTATTATAACAAATAAAAACAATGTTCCGCAG
>TARA_B110000305_G_scaffold133847_1_pt1 | contig 10604 bp, 10 predicted proteins | sample TARA_B110000305 | Tara Oceans TARA_B110000305 (sample SAMEA4397930) | marine metagenome | biome: Polar Biome; feature: [SRF] surface water layer (ENVO:00010504); material: water (ENVO:00002006), including particulate matter (ENVO:01000060) such as... | depth 5 m | reverse complement strand
CCGTACTTCCTCGATTCGGAGATTCCTGCCGCTGTTTTTCTAGGGCTACATCTATTGATTACCGATCCTTCTACCTCGCCGAGAACACCACTAGGTAAGACGTTTTTTGGAGTGCTCTACGGCCTCGGGGTGTTCGGCCTCTATAGTCTTCTAGGCGCTATGGGCGAGCCAACATTCTATGACAAACTTCTTGTAGTGCCGTTGCTCAATCTAAGTGTTATCGCTATCGATAGAGCCGTACGTTCTATCCATTCGGCAGCTCTCTTGAATGTCTGGAAAGAAAGTTGGCTCGGTGGGCGAGCTAATCTTGCGCACATGAGTATCTGGATAGTGATTTTCGCTTCGATGTCTTTTCTGGGCAATACCGACAGCAAGCATCAGGGCGATAGTCTGCCATTTTGGGAGCAGGCCTGCGCGAGTGACTTATCCAATGCCTGTGGCCGTATGTTGCAATTGGAGGTGACCTATTGTGGTGACAATGCGGCCTGGGCGTGCAATGAAATAGGTGCACACTATCGCGAAGGAATAATTACTGAATCCAATCAAGAGCTATCGATGGCCTATTTCTCGCGCGGCTGCGAGTTGAAGTTTCGAGCAGCGTGCCTAAATCTTCTAGACACGAATTTAGTGGCGCGGGAAGTGCCGCATGAATTGGACCTGCGATTACTATTGCGAGAAGGTGGACAGAACTTGATGACACTCTCCGAGCCGGAGTTAATGGAGCGTGCATGCGAACATGACTGGGCCTTTGCTTGTATCAGAGCAGAAAGCCGCAGGACTGCGTTATGAGTAAGTCTCAAAGCGAGACAGAAACTAAGCCCCAGGATCAGCAGATACCCAACCGAGCTCTGGGCCTCACTATCATGTGTCTCGCGATCGTCTTCGTGGCCGCATGGATGGCGCTTCAGTCACAGCAGAAAATGGATTCAGCTATAACTGACTTTTCTTCTCCAGCGCAGGAGACGATGACGGGCTTTCTCGACGGCGCTTGGTTTCTGCCAGATGAGTCGCTACTGGGCTTTGTTCGAGTTTCCTCCGGCCCCTTCACCATGGGAAGTAACCCCGCGCTAGATCGTCTGGCTTACGAGAACGAGCGATGGTCGACTAATCGCCGTCAGGGAACAGTAGAGATAGGCGATTTCTATATAGGGCGGTATGAAGTTACCGCTGCTCAATTCCGTGCATTCACAGCAGAGAACCCTGAGCTTGCTAATGAAGTGGCAGCGGGCATTCAAGGTGATATGCCAGTTACGAATATTACTTGGTCTGAGTCGCTAGCCTACTCGCGCTGGTTGCAACAAAAATTAGTAAATTCTGTGGATACTCCAGATGAGTTAAGACGTTATCTTGAGGCGGGCGGAAAAGTGAGTATTCCTTCGGAGGCCGAATGGGAGAAGGCTGCACGAGGTGCTGACGGCCAAATATTCTCTTGGGGAAACATACCCTCAACGAAATTTGCAAACTACGGCACCAGAACGATATTACCAGTCGGCTCCCGGCCCTGCTCCGAATGTGCCTACGGTCTGCAAGATATGAGCGGCAATGTATGGGAATTGACACGCAGCCCATTGCAGGACTACCCCTACAACCCGGAGGATGATGCAGAGAACCTTTCCGAGGATGCACTCTGGGTGATGCGTGGTGGATCATACGCAGACAGTGTGGGCAATGTGCGTGCCGCGGTGCGTGGTGGAGTCGATCCGAGCGTGCGTAACAATACGATAGGCTTTCGTGTGGTCATCAGCAAACCCTAGACACTTTCGTGTAAACCAATCTCCTAATTAAGCGTTTTACTAAACAAGCGATACAGTTTTGTTTCGTGAGCTTAGCTAAGGAGACATCGTATGAAATTCTTTTCTACAGTTAGTGCGATCGGCTGCACCTTCGGTTGTGCCATGTTGTTAGTGGCAACGAGTGTGAGCGCGGAGCCATCGCACAAAAACAATCACCGACACGCCGTCGTACACACGCATAGAGTAGTCAGCAAGGTTGCGATTGCTAGACCAGCGCCTATTCGAACGGTTACAAAAGTTTCGGCGTTCAGTCTGAATAGATTGTCTGCAGGATATGTGCGTTTCTTACACGACGATGAAACGTTCTATTACAGGGAAGGGGTGTACTACAAGAAGAAACCGCACGGTTTTGTAATTGCAAAACCACGAGTTGGGCTTCGCGTTGCAACGTTATCTAGGGGCTATAGAATTGTTCGAGATGGCAAGTCAACGTTCTACAATTTCAACAATGTGCGTTATAGAAAAATAGATGGCTTCTTCATAGTCGTATAGATGGGACAAATAGGAAGAAGCCTATCGGGTTGCAGAAAATAGCCTTAAGCAGGAGCTATTAGTTTTAATCGGGAAGGGCGAAGACGAGAATTAAATCGCCGCCTCTTCGTCCTCTCGAACCTCCGCCAGATGCAACGGTTACGTATTCTTGACCATCGATGACATATATCGAAGGTGAGGCAAACACGCCAGCCCCAGTATTAAATTTCCATAGCTCTTCGCCGGTATAGGCATCATAGGCGTAGAAATAGCCTGCGGTATTGCTGCCCGCACCAACGAAGACTATGCCGCCCGCGGTTACAACTGATCCGGCTTGCCCGTACCCTTCGAAGATCTGTCTCCAGATTAATTCTCCCGTCGTTGGGTCATAGGCGGAGAAATACCCCTTCGGATCGCGCCCGGAATTAAACGGCTGATCAATCGCATTGATATAAAGATAGCCCGTGTCCTTACTGAAGGAAATCGGCGCGTAGTTCGCGCCTCCACCATAACCAGGAGAGAAAATCTGATTAGGCCCGATAGGAGTAAACTGCTCGACCAGTTCGTTCGCTTCCATCTGTTGTGCTGGAATATCGGTTGGGAAAACCGGTGATACGGGCTCCATTCTCTCGCCGTTAGCCTTGTGTGGAATTGGCTGTGTTGGATAGGGTACTTCGCCCTCTACACTGGTTACGGTTGAGACTGGGGTTTCGATGATCGGATGCACTGGTTCGCCAGTTTCGCGATTGAGAATATACAGCCAGCTGTTCTTGCTCGCCTGTGCGAGAGCTTTGATGTCCTGCCCATCGACTTCCATTTCAAACAAGACCGGTTGATTCCCGGAGTCGTAGTCCCACACATCGTGATGCACTTGTTGGTAGTACCACTCCAGGTTTCCCTCCTCTAAAGACAGAGCGATAAGCGAATCACTGAACAGGTTCATGCCGTCGCGTTTTGTGCTGTCGCCGAAAGGATTGCCGACGGCTACGTAGACCATGCCTAATTCGGGATCAATCGCCGGAGTTTCCCATATTCCGCCGCCGTTACGTTCGCCGCCAACCCAAGTCGGACCTGCGATATCCCAGCCCTGATCAGTTTCATCTTGCGGCACGGTATTGAAGTTCCAAATGCCTTCGCCAGTCTTAGCATCGATTGCCAACACATAGCCTCCAGCAATATGGCTCTCGCTTCGAGTCGTGCCAACATAGATAACGCCGTTGTAGACCTGTGGGGCTGTGGTGAACCAATAGCCAACCGAAATAGCAGTTTCGATATCGGGGTTCTTCTCATGTAGCACATCGAGAATCACCGGTGCTTGTCCTTTGTCTCCGAAGCCCTCTAAAGGCTCGCCGGTAATGGCATCGAGCGCGAAGATAAATGAGCCCGCCGCGGAATACACCACGCCATCTTCATACGCCACGCCCCGATGTCTGAAGACATAGCCCTCGCGTCGACCGCCTCCTAGCAGACGAGTTACGTCATAGGTCCACAGGAGGTGCCCATCTTCTGCGTTTAGTGCATAGACGCTGCCACGCGAGTCGGTAACATACATTATGTCGCCTACAATTATTGGAGTGGTCTGGTTACTTACACCATCGATGACGCCGTGTTGGAATAGCCATTTCGGAGTTAGCTCGGCGACATTGCCGCGAGTAATTTGGTCGCTAGGCGCATAGCGCGAACCAGCAAGATCGAGATTGTGCAGACGCCAATCCATATTTTGAACAGATGATCTTGGGCGTAGTGCAGACTCGACTTCCACCTGCTCAACTTCTCCGCCGGTAATACTACTGCTAGTCGCAACTTCGATAGAAGTTGAATCACCCTCTGGAGCACATCCAATTAAAAGAAGAGGTAGTCCGGCAAGTAGTAGTAAGGTTCGAATCGATTGCGGTCTTGAGTGCAACATTAGTCGTGCTCCCTTCGATAGTGTTATTAAAATTTATTGTCAAATTAACTATTAGAATACTTAGTAAAGTAACCCAAGCTAGTGGTGATGTTTAGAGGCTACTGTCCAACATAAACTCAACGATGGATTTTAGTTGGTCGTCGCTGCAGCTTACGCATAGGCCTCGCGGGGGCATGATGCCATTGAGTCCAGCGATTGTGTTTTGAACAAGTGTGTCCATGCCTTTTTCCATGCGAATTTCCCACTCGATCTGATCGCCTACCTCGGGGGAATGAGCCGCACCTGTGCCATGGCAGGCAAAGCACGTTGCTTGATAAGTCTTCTCTGCATCGAAGTCGTCGTCTTCTGCGGCAACACTCAATGTCGGAAACAATAAGAATGCATAGGCAAAGTTAAACAAAGCTTTTGACGTCATGTGCACAACCCGGTTACGACTAATACTGTTTGCGTACTATATTGAAGAAGTCGACGAACTTCTGCATGTTTACTGCGTCCTGGGAGATGAGCAGCGAATGATCACCACCTGGGATTTCTACATAGACATGCTGCATACCTAGCTCCTGCATCTTCGCCACCCAAGCACGAGTGCGCTCTACCGGCACAGCGGCATCCTCGTCTCCCTGTAGAACGAAAATGGGCAGATGCTTGATGTTATTCAGAATGGTATTCATCGGCGCATCCGCTTCGGGTGCAGGCGCCGCTACTCCTAAACCTGCGAACATGTCCGGGTATTTAGCCGCAATATGGTAGGTGCCAGCGCCGCCCATGGAATGTCCCCAGAGGTAAATTCGGTTTGAATCAACACTGAACTCGTCGCGCATCAACTGTAAGACATTCATGACATCTTGTTCGCTACGCTCGGCGTCCTGCATATCATCTAGTGTTCTTGAGCCGTACCAGCCGCGGCGGATATAGCCCAGTGGCGTGACGACGATGTAGCCACTCGCTTCAGCCTGATCTAGTAATCCGTGATAACCCATCAGCCAGTCGTGGGTCCTGCCTAATCCATGCAAGGATACGATCAGCGGGGCTGGCTGGCTGCTGTCATAGCTTGAAGGAACAAAAACGGCATAGGGAATCGATTCACCGGTGCCTGGAAATTCATAGTTTCTGTGTTGAACGCGAGGATCATCGATATGCTGCTCATCATCGGTCCCTTGGCGATCGGCATAACTCAGCGCGCCGGTAGAGAGTGTGATTGCCATTAGTGCTAGCTGCAGGAGTGTTTTCATTGTTGTTTTCTCCTACCCGTAGGGGCAGCGATTTATTGAGATGGCCTCAGAGAATAAACCAATTCCACCTCGTATATCAAAGGTGAACAGCGCGCGGCCTGCATTATATGGAGAACAGGGATCACTTTAGCGCTGAGGTAAGGGGAAAGAATTACCCTAATTAATGGATTGGCCAAATACACCGCTTTCGGCGAGTGAGCGGATCAGCGCGATGGCGTCACGGTCGGTCTGTAAATAGGCGGATTTCAAATGCTCGCCAACATCATCAGAGCCGTCTTCCTCTAGTTCGCGCCTATAGGTGAAGCGCACGAACAGATAGCCTTCTTCCGGCTCTTCTAGGTGAGTGCCACTCTCTGCGTCTATCTGGTCATACTCTTCCATGGTTTGAGTGTGGATTTTTTCGTCGGGATAGAGCATAACTCGCTCATGAAATGTGTGTTCCCCTATCTCGATGATTCGCTCGAACTCATCTTCGGCATACTCATTGTTCGTTACCTTCAAACTACTATTGAATGTGTCTGGGCGCCTCGCACGCAGCAACAAGCCTTCCCATAGCTGAGTTCGCGTGAGAATTGGCAAATCCTCTTCCGTAAGATCGTTGACCTGAATGATGTGTTCAAACTCTAGCAATACTTTCTCCTGCGACCATTTAACAGACTATCTGGATTAGTCTATTTGTAGATTCCATGATTCTACTTCATCGAGCATTTCGAGATCGGTCCAATCGAATTTAAGCGGTGTTACCGATATATACCCCTGTTGGTAGGCATAGGTGTCGGTGGTCGAGTCTTGGGAATCCACGATAATTCGTACACTCTCATAGTCTGTGGTCATGGCGTCTCTTATGGTCGGAGCATAACGAGCCGTGCTCAGGTAAGAATCCCCCATGGGTCTTACGGCTACTCCTTTCAGTTCGCCGGCTGGGACGTTGATTGAAATCATCGTGCCATTCGGCGCGCCAAGCCTGCGATATCGATCGACTAGATCGGCAGTGAACTTTGCTGTGATGGCGGTATTCTCACTATTGGGATCTTCCGAGACGGCGATTGCAGGGAGTCCGTGATACAAGCCCTCCATAGCTGCCCCTACCGTTCCAGACAGATGAGAAACGTTGCCAACGTTTGCGCCGCGGTTTATACCAGACACGACAATATCGAAGGGCTGGTCTTTTCCTAACTCTTTCACGCCGAAGCGCACTGCATCAGCCGGTCTGCCATGAACGGAGTAGCCGAAGAAGCGGCCACCTTGCTCAAAGTTGTCGACCGTTATAGAGCCTATTGAGGATTGACTAGCGCCGGATTGATTCACGTTCGGAGCGGATACAACAACTTCTACACCTTCCAGTTGTGAAAGAGCCGCATGCAGAGCGTGCAGGCGTGGAGATTCGATTCCATCATCGTTTGAGAGCAGAATACGGTAGGATTGTGCCGACGCTAGGACACTGAAGCAGCTCAATACAATCGCTGCCACAAATTGAGAGAAGGGCGTTGCGCTGTTTATTGGTCGTATCATCTATTCCTCGAATATTGCTTTACTATCGCAATAAGTTGTTATGAAGTATTGTTGTCGGCGAGATTGGATTAGGATTGGCTAACAACACAATCGTCTATAGTACAGACTAGCCTGTACAATTTATAGCTATACACCACTTAGGATTTACTCATGCGCCAGACAGTAAAAGTACTAGTTAAGGCTCTAGCGATTTCGATGTCGCTGGGCACAGCGATGCCGGCGTTGGGACAGAACGCAACCAGCAATGATTCAGGAATCGAGAATAATCTAATGATGGCGATGGCATGGAAACAGACCGCCGCCGAATTTCGTGCGCTCTACCATCAAGGCTTCAACATTGCTCGCATGCGCGTTGAAATTGCCTTGGCGCAGAAGCAAGACGACTCTGCGCCACTCGCAATAATTAGTGATGTCGATGAAACCCTGTTACTCGCGAATGACTACTGGGGCTATCTCATCAATCAGGGGCAGGATTTTTTCGACGATGCATCTTGGGATCGTTGGATCGAGGAGAATCGCGCAGTCGCAAGTCCCGGAGCATTAGAGTTTCTAAATTTTTGCGTGAGCAATTCGGTTGAAATTTTCTATGTGACCAATCGTGATCAGGGCGAGACCACCGTGCAGCTGGCGATTAACAACTTAAACGCCGTTGGCTTTCCTCTCGCAGACGCTGCGCACATGCGCGTTTTACGAGAGAGTTCTAACAAGGAACTCGTGCAGCAGCAGATAAGAGAAGACTATGAAGTGGTTGCGCTGTTAGGTGACAATCTCAACGACTTTGCGCGCCGCTATTATTCCACAGATGTGGTTGAACGCATGAGTCTTATGGAACAGGATAGAGACCGTTATGGCAGCGACTACATTCTTTTTCCGAACCCCACCGACGGCCATTGGATTCGTGCAATTTTTGGTGAGTCAGAACCCGCTGCCTCTGCCGAGAATCGCGACATACTAAGGGACGCTGCGACACGTGCTGCCTGGGCCCCGTAGGCATTGATAAGATTTGACTAGTCGACACATACAAACCCAAGCAATAGAATGCACGCCATTCGCTTGGCAAATAAATTAACAGGATAGACAATGAATTCAGACGTACTCTTTAAGCCTTTTAATCACCCGAAATTACAACTACCCAATCGTATTATCATGGCGCCTATGACGCGACAGTTCTCTCCTAATGGAATACCCGATAGCAATGTCGAAGAATATTATAGAAAGCGAGCCGCGGGCGGTGTCGGGTTAATTATTACCGAGGGCACAACCGTCAATCACAGGGCGGCATCATCAGGAGTACAAATACCTTGTTTTCACGGTGATGCCTTAGAAGGTTGGGGAAAAGTCGTCAAGGCCGTGCATGCCGCAGGTGGCAAGATAGCACCACAGTTGTGGCACGTGGGCTCGATTCGAAAACCGGGTGAGGGGCCACATCCTGACTATCCCTCAGCGACACCTTCCGGTCTGCTAGGGCCAGATAAAAAAGTACTAGAACCACTATCGACAAGCGAGATCGATGAGTTGGTTGTAGCTTATGCTCAAGCTGCAGCAGATGCCGTGCGCCTTGGATTCGACGCCATCGAGTTACACGGTGCGCATGGCTATCTGATCGATAACTTCTTCTGGGAAGGCACCAATCAAAGAGATGACAAGTATGGAGGCTCTCTTGAAAATCGCACGCGATTCGCCGTTGAGATCATGCAGGCGATACGTGGAGAAGTCGGCGACGACTTTCCTGTGATCTTGCGCTTCTCGCAATGGAAGCAGCAGGACTTCGATTCGAAACTGGCACAGACGGCGGAAGAGTTGGAGCAATTTCTGAGTCCCCTGTCCGATGCGGGCGTGGATATCTTCCACTGCAGCACGAGACGATTCTGGGAGCCGGAATTCGAAGGCTCTTCGCTGAACTTAGCGGGCTGGGTTAAGAAGATAACGGGCAAGCCAACAATCAGTGTAGGCAGTGTCGGTCTAAGCGAAGAATTCGTCGCGACCTATAGTGATGGTTCTGCAGAAGTGGCAGGGATCGATGAGCTATTAAGTCGCATGGAAGACGATGAGTTTGATCTGATTGCAGTGGGCCGCGCTTTGATAGCGAATCCTGATTGGGCAAACAGAGTAAAAAATAATGACATGGATTCGATAGAGACTTTCCATAAAGAGCAACTAACCGCGCTGGTCTAATTGCTTCGAAGTCGCGACAATTGATTAGAGCAAATATTCGAGCGAGATCTTTAGAAGACTACAACAAGGGGTTGAAGAAATGACGCAGTTCGCCCAATCGAAAGTAAAGCTTTTCCTTATTGGCATCTTCTTCGTACTGTTGTTGGCGGCTTTATTATTATTTCTGCCGCCCTCTGTCTCTAGTTCGGCTCAGCTGTCTGAATCTGCGGAGGCTATCGAGCGCGGCGAATATTTAGTTATAGCGGGAGGCTGTATTAGCTGCCACCGCGGGGAAGATGACGCGGAATCGTTTGTCGGAGGCCTTGCCCTAGTGTCAGATTTTGGTACGTTCTATGCGCCAAATATCACTCCTGATCAGGAGACCGGAATTGGCAGCTGGGAAGCGCAGGATTTTCTACGTGCGCTCCAGCACGGCCGCACTCCTTCGGGTAGTTTCTACTATCCCGCATTCCCGTATCGCGCCTATGCAGGGCTAAGCGACGAAGATGTGCTGGATATTGGATCCTACCTTATGAGCCTAGAACCTTCGATCAATGCGGTCCCAGAAGCGGAAACGCCAGCCTGGCTAAACCGCTGGGCAATGGCCGGGTGGAATCTATTGGCAGACATGAGCGAAGCTGATGCTGAAACCTTCGATGATGAGTTAGTTGCGCGCGGTGCGTATATTGCGCGCAATCTTGGACATTGCAGCGAGTGCCATACGCCGAGAAATACAGTAGGAATTCTCGATGCGAGCAGAGAGTTTGCAGGAGCGACCCTTGGTGAAGAAGTTATCGAAGCGATCGACGCTGAAGCGCTAAGCAAGTGGACCACGAATAATTTTGATCTGTTCATGTTGATAGGAATGAAGCCAGATGGTGAATTTGCTGGCGGCGACATGAACGATGTTATCGAGCACAATACCAGCAAGATAAGTGATGAGGACAGAGACGCGTTAGCGGCATTCTTTACGCGACACAATCAATCCGAGTAATCTCTACGGAGTATTCAGGCATAAAAAAAGGCAGCCAAGGCTGCCTTTTTAATTTCTTACAACGAATATTGTTAGTCGTTGTCTACTCTAAAGTCATCGTGACAGTTTCCACAACTACCACCGAGTCCTCGGAATGCGCCTAGGGTAGCAGCCATGTCACCGCCGGCAGCGACTTCCGCAAAAGTATTAGCACCCTCAAGCAATGCCTGAGCCTTCGCGGCGAATTCGGCAGGGTTTTCCCAAATCACGTCTAGAGCTTCGGTTTCAACGTCGAAATCGCGCGTGTCCATAGCAGCGAACAAATCAGGAATCATTGGCGCAAGAGCGGCTATGTTATGCGCATTCTTTTCTGCGAGCTCTGCATTGAAGGGCGCGCCCTGTGCCATACCGGCGATCGGAAGGAGATTGAATAAAAGTAGTTTGAACACAGACTGACGCGTTTCGGCGGCCCCTGCTGCTCTTTGTGCTGGTGTAGGCTCGTCTTGAGCCGACGCTGTAAACAGCGTGCCCGAAACAAGCATCGCTAAAGCAGAAACTAG
>TARA_B110000305_G_scaffold112381_2_pt1 | contig 10644 bp, 10 predicted proteins | sample TARA_B110000305 | Tara Oceans TARA_B110000305 (sample SAMEA4397930) | marine metagenome | biome: Polar Biome; feature: [SRF] surface water layer (ENVO:00010504); material: water (ENVO:00002006), including particulate matter (ENVO:01000060) such as... | depth 5 m | reverse complement strand
TTAGAAGGAAGTGATAATATAGTGCTCTTTTATACAGAGCGCTATCCAAATCAGCCTATGATTATTAAAGGTGCTGGTGCTGGGGCAGCTGTCACAGCCTCTGGTATATTTGCAGACATTATCCGAGTTGGAAACTTTTAAAAACTACCTTTAAGATCCTAAAGCTTATCCTATGAAGTCTATACGTGTATTTTGTCCTGGAACTATTGCCAATGTATCTTGCGGCTTTGACGTCCTTGGTCTTTCTCTTGCAGGCGTAGGAGAATATATGACCGTGACACAAACCCCTACAAAAGGAATTACAATTAGCGAAATTACAGGACAAGAACTTCCGCTAGAAACCGCTAAAAATGTAGCTGGTGTAGCTGGATTGGCACTTTTAGAAGCCTTGGGTAGCGAGGCTGGCTTTGACATTAAAATAGAGAAGCGCATAAAAGCTGGAAGCGGAATAGGCAGCAGTGCTGCAAGCAGCGCTGGCGCGGTATGGGCCATAAATCATCTATTAGGCAATCCTTACACTACAATAGAACTCATTCCATTTGCCATGGAAGGAGAACGTCTGGCTTCAGGAGTTGCTCATGCAGATAATGTAGCTCCGGCTTTACTAGGAGGCTTTACACTGGTGAGAAGCACGGACCCGCTAGATGTTATTTCACTCCCAAGTCCTAGTGAACTTTACGCCACTGTAATACACCCCCAAATTGAAATTAAAACAGCAGATTCTAGAAGGATTTTAAAATCTAGCCTCTCCCTTAAAGACGCTATTACCCAATGGGGAAACGTAGGTGGGTTGGTCGCTGGATTATACCGAGAAGATTACGAATTAATCGGTCGCTCTTTACAAGATGTAGTGATTGAACCCGTGAGAAGCATACTGATTCCTGGATTTAATGAGATAAAAGAAGCTGCTTTAAGAGCAGGTGCATTGGGATGTGGTATATCTGGCTCTGGACCCTCAGTTTTTGCCCTTTCTAGAGGGGCAGAAAAAGCCCACGAAGTGGCGAAATATTTAAAGGATTTGTATATCCCTATGGAAATACCATTCGATATACACGTTTCTAACATCAATGAAAAAGGGGTGTACCCCGCTTAGTATAAAATGAAATATTTTTCAATAGACACCCCAAGTTTAAAAGCAAGCTTTAAAGAAGCAGTCATTAAAGGTATAGCTCCAGACAAAGGATTGTATTATCCAGATCACATTCCTAGCTTAGACGCCAGTTTTTTTGAACGCATAGAAAGCCTTAGTCCAGTAGAAATTGGCCTAGAAGTCATGCGTCCTTTTACCAAAGACATTTTAAGTAAAAGTGATTTAAAAAAGATTTTAGAAACTGTATTAGATTTTGATTTTCCAGTGGTATCCCTTACAGAATCTGTTGGATCTTTGGAATTATTTCACGGACCTACCCTAGCCTTTAAGGATGTTGGAGCGCGTTTTATGGCCCAATGCCTCGGTTTGTTTTCTGAAAAAAATCAAGCGCCTATAACCGTATTGGTAGCTACATCTGGAGATACCGGAGGTGCTGTAGCCAATGGGTTTTTAGGGGTAGAAGGTGTAGAGGTAGTGATCTTATACCCCAGCGGTAAAGTGAGTCCTATACAGGAAAAACAACTCACTACCCTGGGACAAAATATTCGAGCTTTAGAAGTAGACGGCACCTTTGATGATTGTCAAAAAATGGTTAAAACAGCTTTTTTAGATAAAGATATAACAGACCACAAACAACTCACTTCTGCCAATTCAATAAACGTAGCAAGATGGTTACCACAAATGTTGTACTATTTCTTGGCCTACAAAGCCTTAAAACCCTCCTTAGACAAAAGTGGTAAAGAACTCGTTTTCTCTGTTCCTTCTGGAAACTTTGGAAACATCTGTGCCGGCATGGTCGCCAGAGAAATGGGACTTCCTGTGACTCACTTTATAGCTGCTACTAATGCCAATAAGGTAGTGCCTAACTTCATGAAGCAGGGGAAATACCAACCAGAAAAATCCATTGCTACCATTTCTAATGCCATGGATGTAGGAGACCCTAGCAACTTTGTTAGAATCCTACAAATGAATCAAAACGAACACAGCATTTTAGAAAAAGGATTCAGTGCTTTTAGTTTTACAGATGCAGAAACCAAAGAGGCCATGCGTGCTATAGCGCAAGAACACGGCTATACTGCAGAGCCACACGGGGCAATAGGATATTTAGGGCTTGTAGAATATCAAAAAGACCATCCCAATACCTATGGGGTATTCTTAGAAACCGCACACCCAGTAAAATTCTTAGAAGTAGTAGAAGAAACCCTGGGTAAGACACTGACCATACCTAAGAAAATTGTAGAGGTATTGTCCAAACAAAAGCAAGCCAGTAAAATTTCTAATTACGAGGGACTCAAGGACTTCATAATGCAATAAGAAATCTTCACAAATCAAAAGACAGGCCAAATTCAGCAAACTGAAAGCCTTGCTTTTCAAGATCAATACGGCCTTGAAATTCAGCATTTCGTGCAGGATTACTATGGTTTAAATGAATAAAATATACTTTTTGACGCTCTTTTAAAGGCAGTGACTCTAAAAGGGCAGCCGTTTCAGAAACAAAAGGATGTGGCACTTCTGACATAGGTCTTGGCACTTCTCCATCTGCAAAAAAAGTTCCGTCTAAAAAAGCATAATCTACTGTTTCTATAAGCGCCGCAATAGAACGATTCCATTTAGACCACTTGTCTATATCTGGAACATACAAAGCAGTTTTATTTTTCCCTTTAATCAAATAACCCACAGTTTCCGAATATTCATCCCTGTGAGGCACTTTTAAAGGAGTGACTGTTATACTTTGATCTAAAAATACTTCTTGATCTTCTTGCAAAGGAATAAGTGATATATTTCTCAGGGAAACTAGTTGGTCCCAAGGCCCATTTTTAGACAAAAAATGGGCCATTTTAGGCATGGCGTACACCATAGTCTCTGCAGTATTATGAGCTTCTCTTCCCAGATGCATGAGCCCTGTATAATGTCCCATGTGGGCGTGGGTTAAAAAAATAACCACATTCTTATGACCAGAGACTTCTTTTAAATAATTGGTTTGTGACACAAAATCTGGCGTAGCGTCAAATATAAAAGATTGATGCTCCCCTACTACGCCTATACTACTTACAAAATCATGGGGCTTTTCAACCGAGCAACACAACTTCTCACAGCCCATATGAGGAGCACCACCATCTTGAAGCGTGCCCAAAATATAAAGTGTCTGGCCTATAGTTGCTTCAGAAAAAAAACACAAACAAAATATGAGTAAACCCCTCATAGCAATCACTAATCTAACGTAGGCAAGCTAAAAGAATCCAAAGGACTTGGAAGTTTCATGGCTGCCTCAATAGCTTCCACAGAACGTGGTGCCATATGAGAAAGCAATACAGGTCCTTGGTCTGAAATAAGGATGTCGTCTTCAATTCTAACCGCTATACCCCACCACTTAGGGTCGCAATCACTGCCCTCTGGAATATAAATTCCTGGCTCTACTGTAATGACTGTATTGGATTTAAAAGGACCATTAGTCCCTTTGTCGTGAACGTCTAATCCTAAATAGTGAGAAGTCCCATGAGGAAAATACTTTCTAGCTTCACTAGCCTCTTTAATAAGTCCTAAAGAAATAAGCCCTTCCGCTACTACTTTAGAGGCCACAGCTCCTGGAGCAGAAAATGGCGCACCCACTATACTGGCAGCAATTCCTGCCTCTTGGGCGTTGTAAACAATTTCGTAAATGGCTTTTTGCTCGGGGCTAAACACCCCATTCGCTGGAATGGTTCTAGTCACATCTGCCGTATACCCGTGGTATTCAGCACCCAAATCCATGAGCACCAATTCCGCTCCCAGCTGAGGCTTATTATTCTCTATATAGTGTAAAATACAACCGTTATTACCACCACCTACAATAGAAGGATAGCCCTCGTATTCTGCGCCGTATTTCTTATATACATACTCATGCACGCCTTGCACTTCCGTTTCAGACATGCCTGGATGCATGGCTTTCATGACCTCCAATTGGCCTATGGCCGATATCTCAATAGCCTTCTTCAAAAGCGCCATTTCCTCCGGTAATTTGGTCTCTCTCAAACCACTCATAATACGATCAAGACCCTCCAAATCAAAGTTGTATTGGCTTAAAGCAATGTTAACCGCTGTTTTAGCACGGTCTAATATTTTCTGGTTATCACCGACTCTAGCAGCGGCCATAAAGTCTTTAATATAGGGGTCTTCTGACAATGAAGGATCCATTCTAGCATAACGATCCAACAACTTCACTACTTTATCCGTCTGTTCAACTGGGGTGGATTGTATCAGTGTATATGCCTGCTGGCGGGTAGCGTTATAATTAGAAGGAAACCCTATTTTATTTTTAAAAGATTTGACCAGATCGAATAGATCTGCACCATCTCTAGTGTCTCTGTAATCGTTCTTGAAATTATAAAACAATAGCTTATCAAAAGATTTAAAATCAATATCTAAAGCAGCAAATTCACTGCCATTAAATGCAGATTCAAAGCCCAAAGTGGCTATGGTACCTTCTACCCCTAACCTCCTTCCATTCCACTGCTCCGCAAGGGCATTGCGCTCTTGCACAAAAATTAATTCTTTATAAGTAGTCCCGTCTGGGGTAGTTTGTGGCGAAGAGAATAACAACAAGATCGCATGGGGTTCATTATAACCGGTGAGGTAATGAAAATTTGGATCTTGGTGGTATATATAATCTACATCATTGGCCCTATTTCTCACTGGATTAGAAAACAATACAGCTACAGCATTGGCTGGCATTTCTGCCCTAAAAGCATCTCTACGGCCTTTGTGAAAATCAGAAGTTAAGTAATCGGTCGGAAGCTGCTGTGCAGACATGACCAAGGTAAATAAGGGTGCTAAGAAAAATAAAAATACTTTCATAATGATCGTTTAAATAAGGTTAAATGTACTAAAATATAGGGAAGTAAAAAAAGGGCATTGTTTGGATAAAACTGTGGTATATTGTCTAAGAAATAAATACTTTTACAAAAAATATTTGCATGAGAAATACTGCCCTTACCTCCGTACACGAATCCCTTGGTGCCAAGATCGTTCCTTTTGCTGGTTATAATATGCCTGTCTCTTATGAAGGCATTAATATAGAACACGAAACGGTAAGAAAAGGCGTGGGTGTTTTTGACGTCTCACATATGGGGGAATTTTTAGTAGAAGGCCCTACAGCCTTTAACCTACTTCAGAAAGTCACTTCCAATGAGGTGGCCAACTTAAAGCCTGGTAAAGCACAATACAGCTGTTTTCCAAATGAAACTGGAGGTATAGTAGACGACCTTATTGTATACATGCTAGCCCCAGAAAAATATTTATTAGTCGTAAATGCTTCAAATATAGACAAGGATTGGGCGCACATAAACAAATACAATGAAACCTTTAAAACAAATCTAAGAAACCTATCAGATGACTATTCTCTTTTAGCCATTCAAGGGCCAAAAGCAGTAGAAGCCATGCAGTCACTTACGACCATTTCTTTGGCAGATATTCCATTCTACCATTTTGAGGTAGGCCCTTTTGCGGGTATTGAAAATGTTATTATCTCTGCAACTGGTTATACCGGTTCAGGAGGATTTGAAATTTATTGCAAGAATGAAGAAGCTGCGCAGCTTTGGGATAAAGTTTTTGAAGCAGGTGCTTCTTATGGCATTAAACCTGTAGGCTTAGCGGCTAGAGACACCTTAAGATTAGAAATGGGCTATTGCCTTTACGGAAACGATATTAATGACCAAACCTCTCCATTAGAAGCGGGATTGGGTTGGATTACTAAGTTTTCAAAAGATTTTGTGAACGCTGCGGCATTGGCTGCGCAAAAAGAAGCAGGTGTTCAAAGAAAACTCGTGGCTTTTGCATTGGAAGACAGGGGTATTCCTAGACATGATTATCCAATTGTAGACGCCCAAGGAAATGAGATAGGGGTCGTTACCTCTGGCACCATGTCTCCCTCTTTAGGAATTGGAATTGGCCTTGGATATGTCACTTTAGACCACAGCAAAATAGACAGTGAAATCTTTGTTCAAATCAGAAAAAAAGCCCTTAAAGCTTCTGTGGTAAAACTTCCATTTTATAAGGGATAATACATAAATAACGACAGGCTTTTGAAAGTTAAAAAGATTTTTATTTTTGGAGCCAGTGGTTTTATTGGAGGACTTCTCTATAAACAATTCAATAGGTTTTACAACACCATGGGTACTTATTGCACCCAAGAAAATACCTATGGAAACAACCATAAATTCACTTCATTTAATGTCGCAGAAGACAGTGCCTATGAACTTTTAGAAAGTGTTGGCCCTAGCGTTATCATTTCAGTAATAAGAGGTCCTTTTGACGCACTGATCACCATGCACAACCATTTGACACAATACGCGAATGATTTTGGTTGTAAACTGGTATTTCTCTCCTCTGCAAATGTGTTTGACGCCTACAGCAAATACCCGTCTTATGAATTTGACAAAACACTTTCTGAAAGTGTCTATGGCAGGTTTCAGATTAAGATTGAACACAGCCTTCAAAAACTCCCCAAGGAAAATCTATTACTACTAAGGGTCCCAATGGTATTTGGATCTCAATCTCCCCGAGTAAAGGAGATTAAACAACTTATTTTAGACAAGGCACCTATAGAAGTATTCCCCAACCTAATCATCAATGTGTCTAATGGGGAAAAACTATGCCAACAAATCTTATTATTACTCAATCAGGATAGGTTTGGGACATACCACTTGGGAAGTTCAGACCTAGTCCCTCATGAAGAATTTATTCAAGAAATTGTACACAAACTACGTATAGGAAACCCTGTGTATAAGAGAATATACACCACCAATGACAATAGATACTTAGCTGTATTGTCTAAAGACAACCCGCTACCAGAAGAAATTACGCACAGTTATAAGGATTGCTTAGACGCACATTATTAGTTTATACTATATTTACAAAAAACACATCTTCATGGAAAAATTAACAGAAGTACAAATAGGAGAAAAATTAAAATCACTACCCCATTGGACCTATGCAGATGGTTATTTGGTGAGCACTTTTCAATTTAATGACTTTAAAGAATGTTTCTCTGCCATGTCTAGAATTGCTTTTGAGTGTGAATCTCACGGACACCACCCAGACTGGAGCAATCGTTACAATAGACTGCTCATTAAGCTGATCACTCATGATGTAAAAGGAATCACTCAAAAAGACTTTGACCTAGCCGGAAGCATTGAAGAATGTATGATAAGCAAAGGGTGAAAAATATTAAATTTGTCACGTTAATTACAAAACACAACTACTATGGGAAGAGCTTTTGAATTTAGAAAAGCACGAAAAATGAAACGTTGGTCTGCCATGTCTAAGGCCTTTACCAGAATTGGCAAAGACATTGTAATGGCAGTTAAAGAGGGTGGTCCTGATCCAGACTCCAATTCCAAACTAAGGGCTGTCATTCAAAATGCCAAGTCTGTAAATATGCCTAAGGACAATGTAGAGCGTGCTATAAAAAGAGCTTCTGACAAAAGTTTGGGTGATTATAAAGAAGTATTGTTTGAGGGCTACGCTCCTCATGGTATTGCCATACTAGTAGAAACCGCTACTGACAACAACACCAGAACAGTAGCCAATATTAGAAGTTACTTCAATAAGTGCAACGGAAGCATGGGAACCTCAGGTTCTGTAGAATTTATGTTTGACCACACTTGTAATTTTAGGATCCCAGCAGCAGATCTAGATCCGGAGGAATTGGAATTAGAACTGATCGATTTTGGTGCAGAAGAGGTTTTTGTAGACGAAGAAGATGGTATCTTAATCTACGCTCCATTTGAAAGCTTTGGTGCCATTCAAAAGGAATTAGAAACCAGAGGTCTTGAAATCTTATCTTCAGGGTTTGAGCGCATTCCTCAAGTGACCAAACAACTCAGTGAAGAAGAAGCTGCAGACGTAGAAAAACTCCTTGAAAAAATTGAAGAAGACGACGATGTTCAAAACGTGTATCATTCTATGCAGGAATAATTTTCTTGTGTTCAATGTAAAAAAAAGCAGGGCCAATGGCCCTGCTTTTTTTTTATGACTTAGCAAAGAAACTCTGTTCCCGGTTCTTGCCTAGTGCGCCCTCAAAAAATGTTTCGTAGGTCTTAAAGTCTTCCTTCATATGATCTGTAGGCCAATGAGGATCGGAAATTTTGATTTCTTTTTTTCCGTAATCAAAAGTAATTAATACCAAAGGCACTCCTGCTGTTTTAGCAATATAATAAAATCCCGTTTTCCATTGGTCTACTCTTTTTCTAGTTCCCTCAGGTGAAAGTGCCAATCTGAACACATCTCTTTCTTTGAAAAGTTGCGCTACGGCAGTCACGGTATCTGAATTTTTAGTACGATCTATAGGGGCGCCACCTGTCCATCTAAAAAACCAACCATAGGGCCACTTGAACAAACTTTTCTTACCCACGTAATTGATCTCAATTTTCATTATTTTTCTACTGACCAATCCCATTAAAAAGTCCCAATTAGAAGTATGGGGGACCACTATAAATACGCATTTCTTTATAGTTGGAAAATGCCCATTAAAGGTCCAACCCATGAGTTTATAAAATATAAATTTAGCTAGTAAACGCATGCTAAGAATTGATTTAAATTAAATGTAATAGCGTCAAAATATACAGAAATTAATGGTTCGAGGCACCCCATTCTCGTCTTGCTTTTTCTAAATCTTCTGGAACATCTATTCCTATGCCTACATGAGTGGTTCTAATCATTTGAATGGCATGACCGTGTTCTAAATATCTAATGGCTTCTATCTTCTCAGCTTTCTCTAAAGGACCCATGGCCATTTTTGGAAAAGCTTCTAAAGCTTCTTTTCTAAATGCATACACCCCTTTGTGTCTATAGTATAGTACCCCTGATGTTTCTCTTGGAAAAGGAATGGGCGCTCTAGAGAAGTACAAGGCCTGATCATTTAAATTTACAATAACCTTTACGGCGTTTGGGTTTTCTATTTCTTCTAGCTCGGAGATGGGGTACATGAGTGAGGCTAGTGATATTTTGTTTTGGGTATCGGCGGTGAAAACCGCCAATAAATCCCTTAAACTTTCCTTGTCAATAAAAGGTTCATCGCCCTGTACATTTACAATAACATCTGCCGTTATTCCTGCTGCAGCTGCGGCTATTCTATCGGAACCGCACTCGTAGGCTCCTTCACTCATGATGGGTTTTCCTCCGCAATCTTTAATGAGGTCAAAAATGGCTTTATAGTCGGTTACCACGTATACTTCATGAAACAATCCACTGGCAACAGTAGCCTCATAAGTCCTTTGAATGACTGGTTTACCTCCTAAATCTTGTAAAAGTTTAGCTGGAAATCTGGAAGCCGCATAACGGGCTGGTATCATGGCAATAGCCTTCATATAGTGCTGTAATTAATTCTGTCCATCAAATATAAGGGGACTCATTAGTTTTCTTCAAAAAAATCTCCTTTAAATCCTATGAGGTATAATTTTTTCTTGGCCCTAGTAATGGCCGTGTACAACCAACGCAAGTACTCTTTATCTATCCCATTGGGCAAATAGGGCTGTTCTACAAAAACGGTATCCCATTGCCCTCCTTGAGACTTATGACAGGTAATTGCATAGGAGAACTTCACTTGTAAAGCATTAAAATATTTGTTGTTTTTAATTCCTAAAAAGCGCTTGTAATTGGATTTTTCACTGGCGTAATCTTCAGAAACTGCTTGATAGAGCTTGTTTCCGTCTTCATAAGACAATGAGGGTGATTCTGCAGCTATTGTGTCTAATAATAAGGTAGTTTCAAAAGGTTTTTGGTTGGGATAATCCACCATTCTCACTTTTACTTCTGCAAACCTAAATCCATACAATTCTTTTATAGCAAATATTTCTAACACTTCTATAATGTCTCCATTGGCTATAAAACCTGCTTCTGAAGTAGTGTCTAACCAAAAGTAATTGTTCTTCACAACCATCATATAATCTCCAGTAGCCAACTCGTGCTCTAAAAAAAGAATCCTGTTTCGAATGCTCTCATTGTATTGATTGGCCCGCTTGTTAGAACGCACTATAAAAGCCGTTTCTTCCTTACCACCAGTAGCGTAGGCGTCTTCTATAGCTTCTTGAATTTCATGTCCATCTATAAGCCTCACTATATCTTTAAATGACTCTAAAGAGAATTTAAATTCTTCAAAGAAATCTCCCTCGAGTTGGTCTCTTAATAAGGTAGCGTTAAATAGTATGCCTGAATCTGCAGCCTGACGCACCACTTCATTTAAAGTGATTAGGGGGACTGTTTTGCTGTAATTAAACTGAAGGGTTTCTTCATTTAATGCAGGACTCAAGGAGAGGTGAACTGGGGGTAATTGGGCGACATCTCCTACCAAAACTAATTTACATTTGTGCCCTGAATATACATAGGTAATGAGGTCGTCTAACAAAGAAGTGCTGTTTTTGCCTCCCTCTGGGGTATCTGGTATCATGGAAGCCTCATCTACAATAAATATAGTGTGGCGGTGTTTGTTGGGTGCTTTGGTAAATTGTATACCCCCTCCGGCTGCTTTTTTAGGAAAATATATTTTTCTATGAATGGTAAACGCTTCTGTTTTGGCA
>TARA_B110000305_G_C19464759_1_pt1 | contig 10645 bp, 8 predicted proteins | sample TARA_B110000305 | Tara Oceans TARA_B110000305 (sample SAMEA4397930) | marine metagenome | biome: Polar Biome; feature: [SRF] surface water layer (ENVO:00010504); material: water (ENVO:00002006), including particulate matter (ENVO:01000060) such as... | depth 5 m | reverse complement strand
TGAAAAAGCAGAAAAGGAAGCGGGAAAGGAGTTAAAGGAACAAGAGAAGCTTGCAGCAGAAGCAGAAAAATTGAAAAAAGACGCGGAAAAGAAAGCTGCTAAAATGCAGAAGTTCCAAGAAAAGCTGGACAAACTTGACGCGGATCAAAAGAAAATTGACGACGATAGAAAAAGCTTAGAGGGAGAACAAAAGAAACTTGATAAGAAAGTGAGCAAAGGAAAGAAGCTCGATAAGCTGAAAGATGATCAAGTGAAACTTGATGAAAAAAACGGAAAGCTTGATGAGAAACAAAACAGTCTAGATGAAGACCGTAAAAGGGTTCTTAAGAAAATGAAAGACTAAAGACTTTTGTCAACCATTATTAGGAAGTGTTTCAGTTCTAATGAAGCGCTTTTTTTATTTTTTCACCATGTTCGCTAAATACAAAAATTACATCTTGCTTCACTCTATTATCCTGATTTACGGGTTCACCGGTATTTTAGGAAAGCTTATTGAAATTGATGCTGTCGCCATCGTTTGGCACCGTGTTTTCATTGCAGCAATATCTCTGTTTATTGCAATGTTGATTTTGCGGAAGTCCTTCAAAACAACTTCAAGGCTTAGGCTTATTCAAATTTGTGGCGTTGGTGTCGTCGTCGCTGCCCATTGGGTTACTTTTTTCCATTCTGTTCAGCTTTCAACGGCGTCATTTGGAGTTCTTTGCTTATCTACAACCACACTTCACGTTTCCTGGCTTGAACCGCTTATATTAAAGCGAAGGTTTTCATGGTTGGAATTCGGACTAAGCTTAATCGTAGTTGGTGGAATTTATTTCGTCTCTTCCAACTTCAGTGGCCGTGAATTAGAAGCGTTGTTCTATGGGTTGACCTCTGCTCTTTTTGCGGCATTATTTTCCGTTTTCAATGCAAAACTCGCTCGAGACACACCCGCATCAACAATTTCTTTTTATGAAATGGTCGTCGCGACACTTTCGCTGTCTATTCTACTTCTTTGTCTTGGCCGTTTCGATTCAAGTTTGTTCGTTATGACTGGCTCTGATTTCGTTTGGTTACTCTTTTTAGGAATTGTTTGTACTTCCTTTGCCTTTCTTGTTATCGTCGATCTTGTAAAACATCTGGGTGTATTTACCGTTTCATTGAGCATCAACCTAGAGCCCGTTTACGCTATTGTTTTAGGAATAATAATTTTACAAGAAAATGAAGAGCTGAACGCTAGCTTTTATTTGGGCTCTGTGTTAATCGTGAGTGTTATCTTCCTGAACGCCATTATAAAGTCTTCAATTAAAAAACGAAATGCCTTACAATAATCACTAAAAAGGTGACTGAGCGCGTCCTGTTTATTGTTATCTTTGTACCTACCAAACCAGAAAGAACTATCTTATGAGAACCAAAAACTTTATTGTTCCCCACGACTTTACAGATGTAGCAAACATTGCCTTAGATCATGCGATTGCCACTGCTAAACCATTAGGAGCTGAAATCTATTTGTTACATGTAGTAGCTAAGGAGAAAGACATTAAAGACGCTGACAAAAAGCTTGAAGCGATAATAGAAGTAAATACTTCTTCCGTAAAACTTATCCCTTCTATTCGTTTAGGAAATATTTTCGAAGGTATTGGAGAGTTTGCTGCAGAACACCATGCAGAGTTAATCTTTATGGGAACGCACGGGGCTCATGGTTGGCAACATGTTACTGGAATGAACGCATTGAAAGTTATTACTCGGTCTAGCGTTCCTTTCATAATTGTTCAAGCGAAAACGGCAAAAGAAACAGGATACGACGATATCGTTGTTCCATTGGATTTAAACAAAGAAACAAAACAAAAGCTTGCTATTGTTGCAAACTTGGCTAAGTATTTCAAATCGCGTGTTCACGTAATTACCCCTGAAGAAACAGATGAGTTTTTACGCCATCAAGTAAAGGCAAATGTTGTTTTTGCTAAGAAATATTTCGCAGAACGAGAAATTGAGGTAACAACCACCATTATTCGTGGTTCTGGTTTCGATAAGAAAGTTGTTAAACACGCCGTTGATGTTGGCGCTGACTTAATTGCTATCATGAACCTTAATAAGAATAGCGTTCTTGGTGTTTTAGCCTCAACTCATGAGGAATACATCATTACAAATGAAGCTCAAATCCCAACGTTAATTATGAATCCAATTGAAGGTTCGTTCTCTTTCGCTGCGGATTTCAATTAATAGATGTTCTTTTATTGATAGTGAACCATCTTCGGAAACGAAGGTGGTTTTTTGTTTAACGATAATGATTAGGCCGGCTAAGATACAATCTCCCGAAGTTCTTCCTTTGCTCTTTCCGTATCACGTTCTGGGTTTATCCCTTTTATTATGTCGTCAGTAATTGGTTCGTTGTTATAAGCCTCAGCAACAAGCTCTAGAGGCGTTTCAACCTCAAAATTGTCATCTGCCCCGGTTTTAAATTGTTCGTCGGTTTTGGAAATCGCTCCAAGTAAAAAGCACTGACACGTCATCTTCGCCATTTGTAAAAGATGCTGATCCTTTGGCCCATATTAAATTGGTTTTTGCTCTCTAATAACAAAAGGTGATGTGTTCCTTTTCTGTTGCTTCACCGTTACGAAGTTCTTCAAAGTACGGTGGCGGCCCGTCGTACATTCCTGGCCAACCTTGATATTATTCCTGAGCATGTGATCCCGCTTGAGGCTCATGGTCAAAACCCTTAATTACACAGCTTTCATTAGTGCAGAAAATAAACATGTTGTTCCGCTTCCGTCATCGATCTCAGCAATCTCCATGCTTTCCTATCATTTTATATTGTGTCTATGGCACCCTAACCAATCCTCATCGCACAAAATAACATTACGTTTGGCTAATGCTATAAGTGTTGCTTGAGGCTGTTCTATTTCATAGATTGCTTCAATATTGGAAGTTGTAAACTTGACATTTTGTGGTTTCTGTTTACTAGTCTTTATACTCATTCCTCTTAAGCCTCTCCTCAACTTCTTTAAGGTTCTCCATTTTCTTCTTTTTGCGCGTCTTAATTGCAGTGTTCGTAAAGTACTTGTGCATTTTAAGGAAGCCCACTTGAATCTCGTCCCATTGACGGTCGCTGTTGATTTTTCCATGTTCCCGTAATTCCAGTCGAAGTTTATCCGCAATTTTATGAAAATCACTTCTGCCTAAGTAATCCAAATCGGCGTCACAGATGATCTCTTCGAGATGGTCTTTCGGATTATGGGGGATTTTAGTAACAAATATTAAATCCTTAATCTTATTAATGTGCTGGTCTGTGTATCCATACTTTGGAAGGATTTCACCCGCTAAACGCGCCCCGATCGGTTCGTTGTTGTCGTATTCCTCAATAAATCCTGCGTCGTGATAGTTAGCCGCAGACTTCAACAAGAACAAGCCTTCATCAGTTACGTTTTCCGATAAGGCAATTTTTTCAACGGCAACTACAACATCCTTTGAATGCGCAATGCTATGATAATGAAGCGCTTTAGATAAGTGCTTTTCGAGTAACCTCATAATGTGTCGCTCCGCCTTGTAATAATTAATGGAACTGTATAAATGCAAGTTCACAATTTCATGGAACCGCGAATTTGGGATCAAGCCTTCTCCTTTTGCGGAGAGTTCGGGCTTAATTCGTTCAACTATATACATATCAATTATCCCTCTACTTTTCGATTGCGCTTTTCCTTTAAACCTACATTCAAAATAAGGTTCTATGTGTTGGTAAGTAGCTCCAGAAACTGTTACCTCTCCAGGTGCGCCCATCATTTCCATTCGCTGTGCTTGGTTTACCGTAGCCCCCCAAATATCATAAGCGAGTCTTTGAGACCCAATCACACCAGCTGTTACTTCTCCTGTATTAATTCCCAGGCGAAGTTCCCAATACTCTCCATCATTCGCAATAGCATCGTTCTTTCGCTTATTCATATAGGCCTGAATTTGCAAAGCAGCTACGCAGGTGTCAATTGGGTTGGTATTGTTTCTTACTGGAACGCCTCCTGCGCACATATACGCATCTCCAATCGTCTTAATTTTTTCAATGTTGTTTTTTACAATTATTTTATCAAACTCTGTGAAATAGACGTCTAATTTTTTAACCAGCTCTGTCGCTGTCATGCGGTCCGAAATGTGGGTAAAACCAACAAAGTCTGTGAACAAAACAGACACGATTTTATAAGCTCTTGCGCTTGCTTTCCCTTTCTTTTTAAGTTCTTCTGCTGTTGATGCTGGAATTACGTTCTTAAGTAATTTTTCCGTCTTGTCTTTCTCGATTTGAAGCAACTTTTGTTGCCGAACAACTTTGTTTTTTTCCTCTTGAATTTTTTTGTTTTGTTCAGCAATCTTCTTGTTTTGCTCACGAATCTCTTGTGTTCTTACTTGGACTTTTACCTCAAGTTTTATTTGTTCTTTTTCGGCACTTGCTATTCTTACTTTTATAAAAACGCGAACCAAAAGTGCTAAAAGAAGAGCAATAGCTGTCCAGAACCACCATGTTTGCCAGAAAGGCGCTGCAATATAAATTTTCATTGTTGCAGGTGATGAGCTCCAACTTCCATCTCCTCTTCGTGCATAAATTTTCAACACATAATCCCCTGAGGCCAGGGCATTGAAATGAATTTCATTCATCTCTCCAAGTAAGGTTTCTTCATCTTCCTCGCCGGATAAAACACACTTGTAATTAATCAACTCTGGACTGCTTAAATCCGAAGGTTGAAACTTGAGGGTAAAAGACCTGTTTCTATAGCTTAAATAAATTTCCTTCGTCTCGTAAACTGGTTTGATCAGTGGCGAACCTTTCTCCCCGTATTTCATCCATTCACCCTCTAATTTAAACTTGGTAAAAATTACACCAATATCTTTCTCTGTATTTTTAAGTTCAGCTGGATTGAAATAATTAAAACCATAAATACCCCCAAAATAAAGCTCTCCTTTTTGGGTTTTCATGAAGGCGCCTAGGTTGAACTCATTGCTCATTAACCCGTTTACCTCTGTATAGTTTTTAACGTTTTTTCCGTCCTTGCCAAACGAACACAAACCTTTGTTTGTACTGAGCCACAAACCTCCATTTTTATCAGAAACTACTCCGTAAATAACGTCGTTTGGAAGACCATCAGATTTATTATAAGATGTTGCTTTTTTTGCTTTGGCGTTCCACTTAACAAGTCCCGACCCCAATGTTCCAATCCAATATATTCCTTCATTGTCTTGGTAAATTGAACTGATATAATCCTTACTCGTTGCTTTTAAAATAGAATTGTATTCATACGGCCGAATTGTAATTACGCCGTTCAGATCTGATAATATATTCAACCCTCCAGTGCTCGTAGCAAACCAAACACTTCCGTTTCTATCTTTGTAGACCAGTCTGCATACCCCAATAGCAATTGTTTCATTGGGATTCTTCGGGCCATGTTCAAAGGTTTGGATTTTCTTTGTTTTGGCATCGTATAGAATAACCCCGTCTTTTGTCCCAACAAAATATTTCGAGTCTTTCCATTCAACAATTGAATAGGCCCTTTTGTGAACCAATGTTTCTTCGCTTCCTTTCTGATGAACTTCAGAATACGTGTAATCAGCTCCATTAATATTCAATTCAAAAAGACCATCTGCACATGCGACTAATAGTTTTTTATCCGAAATATCATAGATTGATAAAACCGTCATTTCACCTGTTCCAAATGTAGATTGAAGTTTACTTCGATAATATTGGGTATACTTTCCTGTTTGTCTATCAAGCTTAGAAACACCACTATTTGTGCCGATGTAAATAGACTTCCCGTCCATCGATTCTTTTAAACACCAAACACTCGCAGTTGGAATTCCTTTTTCCGGGTTTCCGCTCGGTCCTATTCCTAAAATCCCTTTGTTATTTGGGTCAAATGTTGATATTCCGCGTTGCGTTCCAATCCAAATTATACCTGAGTTATCTCTAAAAATAACGTTTACTTCATCAAATAAAAGAGTGTTTTTTTGAAAAATGTCCTCAGTATAATTCTCTATTGAACCATCGTTGTCAACAACGAAAAGACCATTTCCTGTTGTAGATACAACCCACCCAAACTTCTTGTCATAGAGAGCGTCCGAAGCGTTTAAGCTTCTGTGGTCCTTTGCGAGGAATACATGTTCCTTTTGCGCTGTAAATGTTTCTATGTTTAAAACATAAACACCTTGATTCGTTGCAAGAAGCACGTTTTCGAATCCATGATTCTTTATCTTGTTGACATTCGGTATTAATTCCCCTTTACCTTTTAGCTTAACTTGGTGCGCGCTCATCATTTGGGCATCACAGATATAAATTCCCTCATCATCCGTAGAAACGATCAATTTACCTGATTCAGCGAAATGAATATTGGTAGTTTTCTTTGAAGGTATTAAAGACTGGTAGGACCTGAAGGACTTTGATTTTGAGCTAAAACAATAGATTCCTGTTTCTGTACTTGCAACCCAAATTGCTCCACTTTTTCCAACGGCAATATCTTCAATCTGAAGCGCGACTCCGTTTTTATAAGTGTATGTCGTAAAGTTTTCTCTCTTAATATCGTATTTAGTAAGCCCGTTATTCGTTCCAAACCACAGATTTCCATCAGTGTCCTTTTCTGCACACCTAATATACTCGCTTTCCAAGCCTTCAGTATCGCTTGATGTGAAAATTTCGAACGTTTTTCCATCATACCGATTCAGTCCGTCTTGCGTTCCAATCCAAAATGAATTTAAATCATCTTGAATAATACAGGTCACGGAGCTTTGGGATAAGCCGTTACTGATTGTGTAATTTCTAAAACGTATTTCGCTCTGGCCAAAAGCCGAGGATGCCATCAGAAAAAGTGGTGTTAAAAAAAGAAACAAGCGATGCATTCGATATGAAAATACCAAAAATTTAGCGTTTAGGCGCCAGTTCCGCCATCATTAACAACGGAAGATTGAATCGTAGAGTTTTCTAGGTCACGATCAAAAAGGTATAATCCAGCTTTATCTTCACCAATCATATTTATTTTGTCAACAATTGTTCTGGCTAAAGCTTCTTCCTCAAGCTGCTCTGAAACATACCATTGGATGAAATTATGCGTTGTATAATCTTTTTCCTGAAGACAAACATCAACCAAATTATTAATGCTTTCAGTAACTCTAAGTTCGTGCTCAAGAAGCAATTTAAACACGTTCGGCAATGACTTAAATTTTTCTGGTGGTGCTTGAAGCCCTGGAATTTTAGCTGTTCCTCCACGCTCATTTACAAACTTTACAAGCTTCAACATGTGAAACCTTTCTTCGTCTGAGTGGGAGTATAAAAACTGAGAAGTTCCACTAAGCCCTTGCCCTTCAGCCCAAGAGGCCATTCCAAGATAAAACTGTGAAGATGATGCTTCTTTCTCTATTTGGTCGTTTAATGCTTGTTCTACTCTTTCGTTCATAGTGAATCTATTTTGTACAAAGTTACCATATTTCAGCTGAACTCTTTTGAAACTTCAAATAAGTTTATTCTAAATTAAGTGTACATTCGCGTATATGTCTAAACGAAAAAAGCCGGCTAAAAACAAGCTTAAACATAGCTTAAACCATCTAATTCGAAAGGTCTTTTTAGAAAATCCAGACTCCCCCTTAACACACAAACAAGTCTGTGCACTAATTAATGCTCGAGAAGGGGCTATTAGAAAGCTTACTTATGGGGTTCTTGAAGATTTAGTGGAATCCAATTATTTAAAAGCCGTTAGCCACGGTGTATATCAATTAAACGCTCAAAATGATTTTCTTGAGGGGGTTATTCAGTTGACCGCTCGAGGAGCTGGATATGTCATCCTTGATGACCCCGATAAAGATGATGTATATATTCACCCGAACAACTTAAACCAATCTTTAGATGGTGATCGGGTAAAAATTCAAATGTCAAATAGGGGCCGGTCAAAGCCTGAGGGAAATGTTATTGAAGTTCTGCATAGAGAACGAACACAGTTTGTTGGAACGATCAAAGCACAAGAAAAATTTGCCTTTTTTATTCCTGATAATCAGCGTGTTGGAACTGATATCTTTATTCCAAAAGAAAAATTAAACGGTGCTAAAAACGGAGATAAGGCTTTAGTTAAAATTACGAAGTGGCCGAAATCTGCTGACAATCCTTATGGTGAAGTCGTGCAATCTTTAGGTAACAGTGGTGGAAACGATATTGAAATGATCAGTATTCTTGTCAACCAAGGCATTGATTACACATTTCCAAATGAGGTTTTGACGCATGCGGAATCTGTTGGAATGGATTTGGATCCAAAAGAAGTTGCCAAGCGACGTGATTTTAGAAATACGACAACCTTCACAATAGACCCTTTAGATGCTAAGGATTTTGATGATGCGATTTCATACAAACGGTTGGAAAATGGAAATCTAGAGTTAGGGGTTCACATTGCGGATGTAAGTCATTATGTTCAACCAGGAACACCGATGGACGTTGAAGCTTTGAAGCGGTCTAATTCTGTTTATTTAGTTGACCGTGTTATTCCAATGCTTCCTGAGCAGCTTTCAAACTTAGCCTGTTCTCTTCGTCCAAATGAAGATAAATTTAGTTTCTCTACAGTCTTTGAAATAGATGAAAATGGAAAGGTTTATAACAGGTGGTTTGGTAAAACCGTAATTCATTCTGATAGACGATTTACCTACGAGGAGGCTCAAGATATTATAGAGGGTGCAGATGGAGATTACCGCGACGAGATCCTTTTTATCGATAAAATCGCTAAAATTTTGCGGAAAAAACGAATAAAATCCGGAGCAATGAATATCGAATCAGAAGAGGTTCGTTTCAGATTGGATGATGAGGGGTTCCCTGAAGAGGTTGTTATTAAACGATCAAAAGATGCACATAAACTCGTTGAAGAATTCATGCTTTTAGCAAATAGAAACGTCGCTGAATTTATTTCGAAGCCTGGGAAAAAAGAAGAAAAAGTATCTTTTGTTTATCGTTGTCATGATAAACCAAGCCCAGAAAAAATTGGATTGTTTAATCTTTTTATTCAGAAGTTTGGATACGATATCGATACGTCTGATTCGAAAATGATTTCTATAAATATCAATGCTTTGTTAGACGATATTCGTTTGAAAAATGAATATTCAATTATTCAAACAATGGCTATTCGATCAATGGCCAAAGCAACGTATGAAACACATAATATAGGTCATTACGGATTATCGTTTGACCATTACACGCACTTTACTTCTCCTATTCGTCGTTATGCGGATTTGGTTGTACATCGAATAGTTCAAGAAGAGCTCACCAAGAAAAAACACCTGTACGGAAACGACCTTAACGATATTTGCAAACGGATTTCGAGAATGGAACGAAAAGCGGTTGAAGCAGAACGTGAAAGCACAAAATACTTCCAGACACTATTCGTTATCAATAAAGTTGGTGAAGAATACGATGGTACTGTTTCAGGAATTGCTGAGTTTGGAATGTTTGTTCGAATGGATGAAAACCAATGTGAAGGCATGATTCCATTGTCTGAAATTCCAGGAGATCGCTTCCATTTTGATGCTGAGGCTTATGCAATTAAAGGTCCTAAAACGAAGAAAGAATATACGATTGGCGATAAGGTGCGGGTAAGAATTTTTGAAGTTTCTACTCGGAAACGCCAGATTGATTTGGAAATAGTATAATGTGATTGTTTGATCTTTCGAAAAATCTAATTATCGAAAAACATAAAGCTCGAAAATTCGAACGATTAAAAAACTATACCGTCTTAATCTTCTTATTCAAATCATCTCTATAAGATCCTCCAATTGGAATAACCTTGTCTATATTTTCCAAAGTAAGATTCGGATACTCAATAGTCGCTAATTTATCCAATCGTATGATATACGACCTGTGAACTCGAATAAACTCCTCGTTTCCCATTTTCGCATCAATGTCTTTCATCGTTGAATGAATCGTATACCGCGTCTCTTTGGTACGAATAACAACATAATCCTTTAGCGCCTCAATGTAATAGATCTCGTTGTTTTTAAGTTTTACAAGTTTACTATTCGATTTAACGAATATAAACCCGTTTCCTCTCTCTTTATTGTCAACAATAGAGTAAAGTAAATTTCTTTCTTTTACAACTTCCAATTCCTTAACGTGCTTATAGATGGCTATTTCGATTGTAGTATGGAGGTCTATTTCCTTAAATGGTTTAAGAATATATCCGTAAGGTTGCGTAATTTTTGCTTTCGCTAATGTTGATTCATCAGCATATGCTGTTAAAAAGATTACCGGTATTGAATACTTGTACTTAATTGTTTCAGCCGCTTCAATTCCATTCATATCTCCTTTCAGCATTATGTCCATTAAAACGATGTCAGGTTTTTCACTGCCTGCAATTTCTATTGCTTTTTCTCCTGTGGCAGATGCTCCAACGATATTGTAACCCAGTTTTTTTAAACTGTGTTGGATATCTTTTGAAACGATCGACTCATCTTCTACAACTAGAACGTTAATCTTAGACATTTGAAATTGATTTGATATTATCAAAATTAATTAAATATTTCGTTCCTCCTTTACCATCTAATTTTAACTCTACATCCAACTGTTCTGTAAGTGTAACAAGTAATTGTAGGCCGAGGGTATCTGAATTCATATCTTCGAATTCAACAGGAAGATCGACACCGTTGTCTTTTATCTCAAGTTTAAGAATTTTTT
>TARA_B110000305_G_scaffold126790_1_pt1 | contig 10673 bp, 10 predicted proteins | sample TARA_B110000305 | Tara Oceans TARA_B110000305 (sample SAMEA4397930) | marine metagenome | biome: Polar Biome; feature: [SRF] surface water layer (ENVO:00010504); material: water (ENVO:00002006), including particulate matter (ENVO:01000060) such as... | depth 5 m | reverse complement strand
AACTCATCAGGATGATTAAAGTGGATCATGAAACGAAGTTTTGTTTCTGGATATGATTCATGAAAGTCATCAACCATTTTAAAAAAGCTATCATCAAACCTTTGGGGGAAGAAAGCTAATTCTTTGGTACCCAAACGGATACTTTCAATACCTGCTTCTGCAAGAGCACCCCACCAAGAGGCAATCCCTTTATTGGCAAGAACCATCGGATCACCACCAGACATAAGAATTTCGCGGAGTTTTTCGCGGCCCGTTTCTGGGTGAATTCCGCCAGCCTCTTCGACCAATCTATTGTGTTCTATAATATAATCAACAAGATCAGGAATTTGCGCGAGGCCTTTAGCTTGAATTGAACCGTCTTCACGGACGATTTCTTTCTTGGCTATAAGTTCTTCACGGTAGCAAAAACGGCAATGCGCAGAGCATGTACCAGCCACATAGATTAGACCAAGTTCATACTTATGAATGAGACCTTCAACAGGACTATAACTCATTTGTTTACCCGGGTCTTCCGAACCATCAAGATCAAAGGTTTCTTTGGGACTAGCTTTAATAAGTGTACGAATTGAGGTACTAACACGAGCACGTTCAAAATAATGACGGGTCATTTTTACTGGCATACGGGCTTCAAGATCTCGGTTTGTGCCTTTTAAATTGGCAATCGCATCAATTTCCTCTTGGCTATAAAAGTCTTTCATATCATCGTCAACTTTACCATCAACAAACTTTTTGAGTCCAGAAACAATACCTCTGTCATATTTAGCATTTTCTACCTTTGCAAGGAATTCTGCTTCCCGGTCAGAAGGAATATGTTTTTTTCTAATTGGCTTTTGTACATTCATAATAGATGTTCCCTATTTGCGTTGTTTTTCTGGATGCAGACTATAATTATTATTACTAAAACTCACGTCTTTGTATTGCTAAGAATAAGTAATTAATCTAAATTACCTAACTATATTTAATTAAACAACTTATACTTATGCATAAGTTGATGATCTTTGGTAATGAAAAGAGTAAAAATTTTGCGTCAACGAAGACTTATTCCTAGCACAAGCATGTTGATGGCATTTGATGCATCTGCTCGAAATAATAGCTTTACAGAAGCTGCACAAGAGCTCAACCTAACCCAAGGGGCAATAAGTCGGCAAGTAAATGCACTTGAGGTGCAACTAGGCGTTAAATTATTCTATAGAATAAAAAAATCTATAAAACTTACAGAAGTTGGTGAAATATATGCCAAAGAAATTAATGATGCACTTAAAAATATCCGTAACGCATCTCTTAGTGCGGTAAGTGATACTCATGGGCAAACTCTTAACCTTGCTATTTTACCAACGTTTGCAACTCGATGGCTCATGCCTAAATTTCCTGACTTTCTTGAAAAAAACCCACAAATTATAATTAACTTTACTAGCAAGCTATCACCTTTTGACTTCTCTAATGAAAGCCTTCATTCAGCTATTCACTTTGGTCACGCCAATTGGCCTGGAACTGTAGGTACTTTTTTAATGAACGAAGAAGCGGTTCCCGTTGCAGCACCGTCATTTATCGGAAACCATACCGTTCTTAATGTAGCTGAGATTAAGAGTATGCCGCTTCTGCATCTTGAAACCAGGCCAAACGCTTGGCCAGACTGGTTTAATCAAAATAATCTCACTTCTCCTACTAACAGAGGTATGGTCCTCGAACAATTTTCTATGGTAACTCAGGCCGCTATCGCTGGGATGGGAGTGGCTATGCTTCCCCACTTTCTTATTAATACTGAACTGGAACGTGGAGAACTTGAATTATTAATTGATACACCACTTAAAAATAGTGCCGGATATCATCTTGTAACTCCTAAAAACTATAAGAATTACGCGCCTGTTGTAGCGCTTCGTAACTGGCTGCTTGATCAAACTGTAGTTTAGTTGAATGTAAGATAATTTAGAGTATTAACTCTATTATTATAATAACAGATCCTGATGTTATTATAATAACACTTTTTTCTTGCCTCACAAATTTAAAAAGTATAATATTTTTTCATATAATGAATGGAGAAAATTATGGAAGTAAAAACTACATTAAAAAAAGTAGTGATCGAACGAGATAAGGAAATTTCATCTTTTAAGAATACAAAAGGTAGTGGTATTAAAAATGGGGCACAATTTTTAGAAAGTCTTCGAGATGGAAGGGTTGTGTTCTATAAAGGTGAACGGGTAAAAGATGTCACAAAACACCCAACTTTCTGTAATATGGCCAATAAAATAGCCGAAACCTATGACAAACAACATGATCCTGACTATCAAGCAAGAATGACTTTTATTGACGAGGATAATTTACGTTGTTCAAACTCATACCTCGTCCCTGATACTGTTGAAAAATTAGAATCTCGACGCTCTAATACTGAAGTTTGGGCTAAAGATGCAATGGGTATGCTTGGGCGACTACCCGATTTTGTAGCCAGCATGACAGTTGGTTTATATGATATTCGTCACGAACTCGCTAAACTTAATCCAGATCTTGCTAAAAATACAGAAGACTATCTAAATTACGCCCGCCAAAATGACCTATGTTTATCTCACGGCCTTCACGATCCCTGCATGGATAAATCATTGCGGCCGACCGATGACCCAGACCGTTGCGTTCGCGTCGTCAAAGAGCGAGACGATGGAATTGTTGTTCGTGGTGCAAGATTTAATACCTTTGGACTTTTTTCAAATGAAATAGTGATTTGTCCCACATACGGTTTCAAAGAGGAAGAAGAAGAGTTTGCTATTTGGTTCACTGTTCCTTGTAACGCTCCCGGGTTAAGCCAGATTGCACGAGAAGGATACGGTGGTCGTAATCCACTTGATCATCCGGCATCAGCGGTTTACGACGAAGTAGACAGCCTTATCGTTTTCGATGATGTCTTCATTCCTTGGGAACGAGTTATTTTATACCGTGAGCCGATAAAGGCTAATCAACTTTTTAGAAGCGGAGTTATGCATTGGTCTAGTTTTGCTGGTGGATCTCTAACTATATTAAGGATGGAAATCCTCTGTGCAATAGCTGAAATGCTAGCTACAACATCCGGTGTTATAAAAAGACCCGAGGTAATAGCAAAGCTTGGCGAAATGTGCACCTACACAGGTGCTATAAAATCAAGCTTTGAACTTGCGATGATTAAGGCAATTAAAACACCCACCGGTAATTATAAACCTGCTAACGCACCTGAAAGAAGAGCATTTACAACAATGATCTCTGAGCGGTTTATCGAGCTCGTGGAACACATAGGTACCAGCTCATTAATATTTTTACCTACTGCTGAAGATTGGGAAAACCCTGAAATTAAAGAGTATTTAGATGTTTACATGAGAGGTAAGGACAGTTCCCCTATGGACCGTCATAAAATTTGTAAATTTGCCTGGGATATTTGCGGTGATGGTTTCGGCTCACGTCAACAAATGTATGAACGACTTCACTCTGGTGACCCTAACGTGATGGTTGCTAATGCCTGGCGTAATACAGACTTAAGTAACGCTCGTAAACTTATTTCGAGCTTCCTTGATCTTGACGGTAATTACTAATCTCACATATAAAAATAGAAGGCGCACAATAAGTAGCGTCTTCTATTTTTAATCATATTACTATCGACCCATTGATAACGGGTAGAAAATGCACGAGGGTTTACTTCCGCATCACGCATTTCTGCCATCAATTTAGTACGCATAAAGAAATACCATTTAGCCTTTGATGTCATTCGCTCCATGAACAATGGAGAATATGGGTTATTAACATTTGTTCTTCGAACAATTGGCCTTGTCTTATCATAGTCAATTTTACCCATTAGAGGTTCCTGATGATAATATTTTAAATGGCGTCCGGTTGGTTTTCTGGCACAGCTTCTTCGAAGGCTTGAATTTTCAAACATTCCTCGTTAATTCTTAAAATTGTTGGATAGTCAGAAAGAGTACATTTAAATCTATTAGCGTTATAGACTTGGGGGACTAAAAGACAATCTGCAAAACTAGGTTTGTTACCGTGGCAGAATAAACCTGTTTCTTGCTCTGTCGACAGTTTCTTTTCAAGTGCGGTAAATTCCTGTTTGACCCAATGGTGATACCATTCGGTCACACCATCTTGATCAAAACCATTTCTTAAATATTTAAGAATTCTTAAATTCAAAAGTGGATGTATCTCACAGGCTATAGCATATGAAATAGATTGAATTCGAGCCCGTTCATTGGGATCCTTAGGAAGTAACCTGTAATTAGGCGATATATGATCAAGGTATTCTAAAATCGACATGGACTGAGAAATTGTTTTACCATTTACTTCCAACGTGGGAACAAGGCCTTGCGGGTTCTTACAAATAAACTCTTCAGTTTTATGTTCTCCAGTGGACAAAGCATAATTTTTTTGTTCATAAGCCAGGCCTTTTAAATTCAACCCAATCCTTACTCTATAAGAAGCTGAACTTCGCCACATCCCATGTAAAATAATGTCAGACAATTTTTGTCTCCAATTCAGTCAATCCATCAATACCAACTCGAATTACATCACCCTTCACAATAGGACCCACACCTTCAGGTGTTCCAGTATAAATAAGATCACCTGGCATTAACGTAAATAATGTAGACAAGTTCGTAATAACTTCTGATACCGACCAAATTAATTTATTGATATTACTATCCTGCTTGATATCTCCATTCACAGTGAGCCAAATTCGAGAATTTTCAATATCTAAAACCTGATTTATTGGATGAATTTCAGCACAAGGTGCCGAATGATCAAAGGCTTTACCCACGTCCCAAGGCCGACCTTTTAATTTTGCTGCTGATTGAAGGTCACGACGCGTCAAGTCATTGCCAACTGCATATCCATATACATGTTGAAGGGCATCCTCAATTTTTACATCTTCACATTTTTTTCCAATTGCAACAACAAGCTCAGCTTCAAAATGAAAGTTATTTGTTTTTGATGGATAAGGAATAGAAGCGCCACTATCAACCACAGCATCATTTGGTTTTGTAAAATAAAATGGTACTTCCCGATCAGGATCATGACCCATTTCACGGGCGTGTGCAGCATAATTTCTACCAACGCAGAAAATCCGCCGTACTGCAAAGCGGTCATCACTACCGTGGATGGCAACACTTGGAGAGGTGGCAGTATCAAAAACATAATTCATAACTTAAAACTCCTAATTTTATTTTTATCTATTACCGCGGTCTTCACGCCATAAGCCAAGAACTTTTTGCACCGGACGGTCTGAATAGCTAAATAACACACATTCACTATTAGCTATATGATGATGATAATGCCAGCTTGGCACTACAAAGGTATCTTTTGGTCCCCATTCGAAGGTCTTGTTACCAATTTTTGTTTGACCAGTTCCCTCTACCACCGAATATACGGTGGCATCAGTTGAACGATAAGATGCGGTCTCAAAACCACTTGGAAGTAACTGCATAAATGCGCCAAGTGTCGGAATCGCTGATTTTCCATCAGACGGGTTTACATACATAAGTTTTAGTCCGTGACATGGATCCCATTCATTTGTTTCTTTCATTTTAAATAGTATTTTACGGGTGCGTGAATACGGATATTTCATTACCGGCGAGGTTGGTACTTCAGCTTCATAATCAATCGGCAGCATTCCGCTACCATATCTCGCCATTGAATCGCCATCGCCTTTTGTATGCGGGTGCTCATCTTCTGAGTGATGCTCCATGAACGAAGCATCAAAAAACTGTACTATAGGAATATCCAGACCGTCGAGCCACAATACTGGTTCATCACCTTCATTACCATGATCATGCCAAGTTCCACTTGGTGTAAGGATTAAATCCCCAACTTCCATATATGATTTTTCACCATTTACAGCTGTATAAGCACCTTTTTTACCTTCAAGTACAAATCTAAATGCGGACTGAGAGTGCTTATGCGCAGGAGCTATTTCTCCTGGCAACACAAGTTGAATGCCAGCATAAAGGGAAGTAGTAATTTTACTTTCTCCTGGAATACCAGGGTTTTCAAGAATAAGGACACGGCGCTCTGCCTCCTTAGCAGTCAAAAGGTTCCCAGCTTCAATCAACAACGGACGGACAGTATCATAGCGCCATAGCGTTGCTTCGCAGCAACTTTTTGGTTCTGGCGTAACTAACGTAGAAAGGACGTCCCACAAAGGACGTATGTTATCTTTGATAACTCTATCGGAATAGCTTGATAGATTTTTTGATTTTAGATCGTCCATTATATTTATATCCTTGAAATTAATCAGGCTAGATTAAATACATTTATTGAATTTTTTGAATAAATTGCTTGCCGGTCGGCGTCTGCAAGCCAATCAAAACCATCAATATAAGGTTTTATATCATCAAATGGACGGCCCGTGTCAGGATTGTGGGTGGAGCCAACGCCTGGACATTCAGCACCAAAAAGTAAGCGGTCTGCACCAATTTCTTTAATCAGTAATTCAAGCGCCGCCTCTGAATAAAGCACTGTATCAAAATACATTTTTCGTACTTTTTCTCGAAAGCGAAGCCCTTTACCGCGCATTGATGCACTATCAAAACGGCCCATTTGATAAGGTATAGCCCCACCTCCATGAGAACAGATAATTTTGAGATTAGGAAAATCGTCAAACACATTTGATTTTAGGAGATGATTAACAGAGATAGTTTCTTCATTGATGAAATGAAGCGAATAGGGCGTGCGCTCTGATCTCGAGCCAGCACTGTGGATGTGAGCTGGAACATCAAGCTCACAAAGCCTTTCATAAAGTGGGTACCAATACTCATCACCAAGTCCTGGGGCTTCTTCCTTACCATTTTCATAAGGATCTGGGTTTAAAAGGCACCCCTTAAAACCCAACTCGGTTACGCATCGGTTGAGCTCTGGCAAAACATCTTTGATGGGGCGACCCGCCACTTGCGGAAGTCCCGCAACACCTATAAAAGTATCAGGAAAAAGTTGTGTTTGACGGTAAATGACATTATTCACTTCTTCATGTAACCAGTCTATGATTTTTGCTGGACTTTCAGAATGCATCATTTGAAAAGGTCTTGGTGAAATACATTGTTTATCGATGCTATTTTTTTTCAAGTAAGGAAGATGTCCAAACTTACCCATATGCGGTGTGTTGAGTGCATCGACTATTTCATCGTCCGAAATCACGACCTTTCCTCGTCCATGCGAACCCCTATGGGCAAGCAAAGTTGCTTTGTATGCCCATAGTTTTGCCGGCGCGCTTACGTGGGCATGACAATCAATTAACATTTCCTAATCCTTTACATTTTATAAGTGTTATTATAATAATACTTGACTAAAAAAAGAGTCAAGCGATATCATGAATTATACAAAGGGTGATTTAGGGGATTAATAATGGATCGAAGAAAATTTCTAGCTTCAGTTGGCGGTGCATCAGCTTTAGCAGCAATGTCAACTTCAGAAAAGGCGGACGCCCTAGAACAAGCGATGGGCGAAGAACTAGATAGCATTGTCGTAAAACCTGGATTGTGTACAACATACGGTATTGAACAAAAACCGATCGTTCGCGGAGGTAAGCGCGATAAATACTTCATGATGGGTCATGATCCACGCCTACCAAGAATGTCTGACAAACCAACGTTAATTGAATTTTTCAAAAAGCGCTTTGGGTCCGTGCAACATATGTGTCAAAGCGCACGCTTGGCGAAACTTAATGGTCTCCCAGAAAAAATTGTTCTCGCCTGCCTGCTACATGATATTTCAGTTGGCGGACTAATCCGTATGGATCATGGATATTGGGGGTCACAACTTTTAGCCCCCTATGTTGATGAAGAAGTGACATGGGCCATTAAATATCATCAAGCCCTTCGGTTTTATGCTGACGAAGAAGTTGGTTATTCCTACCCTAAAGCCTATATCCGTTATTTTGGCCCTGACTTTACTCCAGAACCATATGTGGCAAAAGATGCTGAATATGCAAAAAATCACAAATGGTATATGTCTGCAAGACAAATTACAATGAACGATGCCTATTCATTTGATCCCAATATTGTTGCTAAAATTGAAGATTTTGAAGATATTATTGGTCGCCACTTCAAACAACCCGAGGAAGGCCTAGGCTACGATAATAGCCCGTCCGCCCACATGTGGCGAACAATGATATTCCCAAATAATTTCCTTTAAGGTTTATTTAATGAACTTCATAGATATTTATTTTACTGGGAAGACTAGACCGGCACTGTTTTACTATGGTTGGATGGTTGTTTTTGCATCTTTCATCTGCCATATGTTCATTTTTGGTGTCCCTACAGTAATGTTACCCCTGCTATACGGCCCTATGAGCGAAGAGTTTGGATGGTCAAGGAGCGACGTAACAATTCTTGCCAGTACTAAATTTATTTCAGGAGCCATAGCAGCTTTTTTCGCCGGGCAGTTTATTCAACGTTTTGGAGCCAGAGTGACGACCCTGATTACAAGCCTAGTCGTTGGGCTGACAATGATTTGTTTTATCTTTATAACGGAGCTATGGCATCTTGCCGTAATTGGCATGTTTCTTGGCATAGGCTCCATAAGTTTAGTTATAACTGTAAAAGTAATCGTCTCACGTTGGTTTCATGGCCGAATTGGCCTTGCGCTGGGACTAGCCCTTCTTGGAACTTCCGCGGCAGGATCAATACTCACCTTTGTCCTAGAGCCCCTAATGATTGAATATGGTTGGCGCACTGCAGTAGCCCTTTTAAGCACAGGTATTTGGTTTTTTGCCTTACCTTTCTTTTTATTTATAGCACGCGAACGACCAGAAGATATTAACCTTACGACGGAAGGTATAGAACCAAACAGCAAAACTCGTGAGGATAATCTGCCCCCACAATTTCTTAATTTTTCCCAAACTGTAAAAGGGAAAACTTTTATTGCGATGGGAGTTGGAGTTTTTCTTATTGGTTTTGTTGATCAGGGCATGCTTCAGCATACAGTAGAATTTATTGATAAAGACGCAGGTCTTGGACGTGAGCTTGCCAGATGGGCATTCAGTACCATAATGCTAATAAGCATTTTAGGAAAAATATGTTTTGGATGGATATTTGATAAAATAGCTATCAAGGGAGTGATGTTTTGTTATCTTACGATTGGGCTTGGCGTAGTTCTAGCATTTCCAGTCGGCGGTATGGAAACACTAATTATTTTTTGTATTGCACGAGGTATATCCCATGGGGGAACAATTGTTGATGTTCCTTATATGTGTCGCCAAGCCTTTGGGCCAGCTATACTGCCTCGTACAGTTGGTACTATGACCATGATCCTGTCAGCTGGTTTTGCTGCAGGACCTTATATAATCGGGACATTATACGAAAATTCAGGTAGTTACGATAGTGCCTTTTATTTGTGCATAGTACTTTCACTTATTGCTGCCGGATCACTATTTTTTGTAAGAACCTCCTATCGGAACTGGCTTAAGACGCAGGACTAAACCAGAACCACATTCATAGGATCATATGAGTAAAGCCATTCATTTCTTTCCTTGGCTATATTTCTTCGCTCAAAGCCGTCCTCAAATTCTGCTTTAGTGGTTAAATGGTAAAGATCACCAAGTTCAGTACTTCCATTCACAATCCTTGCTGTTCGTTTGAGGCGGTTTCTCTGAAACATATCAAGAGCTTCAGAGATGTTTTCATTCCCCTTTATGCATCGCATAAGTATTGCACCATCTTCGATAGCCATTGCTGCACCAGACGCCATATAAGGCAGCGTTGGATGAGCAGCATCTCCGATTATTACAGCACGGTCTGTACGCCAATTATTTATTGGCTTCCTATTATTCAAAGCCCAACGATAGCATTGATCTTTATCAACACTATTAATGATTGTTTGAATCTCATCATTCCAGCCATCAAAATAGGCTTTTAACTCATCCCAAGGTGCTTTTACTGTCCAGCTTTCTTCTATCCAATTATCATATTCACCGCAGCCTACGAAATTAAGAAGTTCCCCAGAACGTAAATAATAAACTACTGCATGTTTTTTGGGTCCACACCAGATAGCAACAATTTTATCCATAAAATTCTTGGGAAGGTTCTTAACCGGCACAGTAGCCCGCCAGGCGATTTGACCTGTAAAATCTGGCTCTGCTACACCAACAATCTGATCACGGATTACCGATTTAATACCATCAGCACCGATGAGAATGTCGCCATCAATCCTTCTTCCGTCCGACAATTTAAGCGTAACGGTGTTGGCATCTTCATCAAAGCCAACCGCTTTAGAATTTAAAACTATCGCATTTGGATCAAGTTCAAGAACCTTATCGGCTAGAATACGATGTATATCGCTTCGATGAATATGATAATATGGGGCTCCATGCTGAGTTTCGTGCTTATCTGCAAGTGGCACCTTATGCATCACTTCACCTGTGTCAAACAAACGAAATTCAAATGCTTTAGGCTTCACCGAAACCTCAGCAAGTTGTTCTGCAAGACCTATATGATGCAATACTTTAACCGCATTAGCACTGGTTTGAATGCCGGCACCAATTTCACCAAGTTCTGATGCTTTCTCATAGACACGAACCTGATAACCTTCTTGAATTAAGCAGGCGGCTGCCGTCAATCCGCCAATACCAGCACCGCTTATAATAATTTTTTTTGATTTATTCATATTTACTTACCTAGATCATCAAGCATATTTTCGTAATTTGAGCCCATAACAGCCCCAACAGGTGA
>TARA_B110000305_G_scaffold188705_1_pt1 | contig 10708 bp, 9 predicted proteins | sample TARA_B110000305 | Tara Oceans TARA_B110000305 (sample SAMEA4397930) | marine metagenome | biome: Polar Biome; feature: [SRF] surface water layer (ENVO:00010504); material: water (ENVO:00002006), including particulate matter (ENVO:01000060) such as... | depth 5 m | reverse complement strand
ACAACGCTACTTCGAATGCTTGCAGGCTTTGAAAAAATCACTGATGGCAAGATCCTTTTGGATGGAGAAGATATATCTGAAATACCTCCCCACCTAAGACCAATTAATATGATGTTTCAGTCTTATGCTCTTTTTCCGCACATGACTGTTGAAAAAAATATTTCATTTGGCTTAAAACAAGACAAACTTTCTACTATCGAGATTAATCAAAGGGTTGAAGAGATGCTGGAACTAGTTGAACTCACTGACTTCGCTAATCGTAAGCCAAATCAACTTTCTGGAGGTCAAAGTCAGAGAGTTGCACTTGCAAGAAGCCTTGCAAAGCGTCCAAAATTATTACTTCTAGATGAGCCATTAGGGGCATTAGACAAAAGACTAAGAGAGCAAACCCAATTTGAATTAATGGATATTCAGGAGAAGCTTGGAGTTACTTTTGTTATTGTCACCCATGACCAAGAAGAAGCCATGACCGTATCAAGCAGGATTGGCGTTATGGATTCAGGAAAATTAGCGCAAGTTGCAACCCCAACTGAAATCTATGAAGCACCTGTGAATAAAGATGTGGCTGATTTTATTGGTGACGTTAATATATTAAAGGGGATCTACAAAGGACAAAATGATGTTGGAACTCAGTTATTTTCTGAAGATTCGAATTCAATTGTGTTTGCGACACAAGAGGTTAGCGCCTCAGTTGAAGATGAAATGTGGTTTGCAATAAGGCCTGAAAAACTTGAAATATCTAAAGTGGCGCCATCTGATGATAACAATATATTGAAGGGGACTATTGAAGATATCGCCTATGGAGGAAGCTTTTCAACTTACCATGTCAAACTAGGTAATGGAAGAGTCTTAAAAGCGATACGAGCAAATCGTGAAAGAACTAAAGAGCATCACTTGACATGGGATGATGAGGTTTACCTTCAGTGGGCACCACATTCTGCTGTGGTGCTACTTTCATAGATTGTTGTGAATCTTACGAAAACAAATCCAAACTTTTTTAAAAGTATTTTTAATGGTAGAAATGCTGTAATTGCTATTCCATATATTTGGCTGCTTTTCCTTTTTTTACTTCCTTTTATCTATGTTTTAAAAATAAGCTTCGCAGAAACAATCTATGCTCGTCCGCCCTATTCATCTCTTCTGATCTGGGGTGATTCATGGCTACCTTCAATCAAAGCCAGCTTCGATAACTATAGTTTTCTTTTTAGTGATTCTTTATATATCAAAGCCTATCTTTCCAGTTTAAAAATTGCATTTATCTCAACAACACTAACGCTAATAATTGGCTATTCAATAGCTTACAGCGTTGCAAGAGCTCCCACAAGATGGAGGGGTATTTTGCTAATGCTTATTATTCTTCCCTTTTGGACCTCGTTCTTAATCAGAGTTTACGCGTGGATTGGAATTTTAAAAACTGAGGGCTTGTTAAACTTAGCTTTGATATCTATTGGCGTTATTGACAAACCGCTCATGATATTAAATACTGATCTTGCAGTTTATATTGGAGTTGTCTACTCCTATCTGCCTTTTATGATTCTCCCCCTTTATGCCAACCTTGAAAAAATGGATATCAGCTTATTAGAGGCGGCATCTGACCTTGGTTGTAAGCCCTTTAAGACCTTCTGGACGGTTACTGTCCCGCTGTCACTACCTGGAATTATAGCTGGATGTTTCTTGGTTTTTATACCAGTCATGGGTGAATTTGTAATTCCAGATTTACTGGGTGGGTCTGAAACACTAATGATTGGAAAGGTGCTTTGGACAGAGTTTTTCTATAATCGAGACTGGCCTGTTGCGTCAGCGGTTGCAATACTTCTGCTTGCAATTCTCATTGTTCCCATAATGCTCTACCAAAGATTCCAAGAGAAGGCAATCTCATGAAGGGTTTTGGCAGCTTTAATATCTTTGCTCTGGTTGTTGGTTTTTCATTTTTATATATACCAATATTATTACTAATCCTATTTAGCTTTAATGAATCTAGATTGGTAACGGTTTGGGGGGGATTTTCGACCAAATGGTATGGAGAGTTAATGCAAAATCAAGGTATAAAAGATGCTGCCTGGATAACAATTAAAGTTGCTTTTTACTCTTCAACTATTGCTACTATTCTAGGAACAATTGCTGGCATTGTAATGACTCGTTTTGGAAATTTTAAAGGCAGAACTCTTTTTTCTGGAATGATCTATGCGCCAATGGTTATGCCTGAAGTAATCATTGGATTATCAACTTTACTTATGTTTGTTGCGCTCGCAATTGATCGAGGTATTTTTACAGTGACCCTGGCCCATATAACATTTTCAATGTGTTATGTTGCAGTTGTTGTGCAGTCGAGAATGTCAAGCTATGATGATAGCCTTACAGAGGCTGCACTAGACTTAGGGTGCACTCCTTTTCGAACGTTTATACTAATAACCCTTCCAATAATTCTTCCAGCCGTTATTTCTGGTTGGCTATTATCTTTCACATTATCTCTTGACGATCTAGTGATTGCCAGTTTTACTTCGGGTCCAGGCTCAACAACACTTCCAATGAAAATATATTCTATGGTTCGTCTTGGAGTAACGCCTGAAATTAATGCAGTTTCAACAATTCTAGTAGGTGTTGTAACTCTGGGAGTCATAACAGCATCTTTAATTGGAAGGCGTCAGAAGCAACAAATTGTAAAAAAACAACCTTCTTGAAGACTTTAAATGCTCGACATAACATTATAATTAGCAACATTAATTCAAAATAGATACAAGGATAAATCATGCTTAAAAATACTAGTCTTCTAAAAACTCATGGATACATTAACGGTCAATGGGTTGGGGATGATGCTCAATCGCGCTTTGATGTTACCAATGCATATACAAACGAGGTTATTAGCTCACTTCCTGAAATGGGCAAAAAAGAAACAGATGAAGCCATCAATGCGGCAAATCTAGCCTGGCCAGAGTGGCGAAATAGAACAGCAAAAGAGCGAGCAATTATCCTGAAAAAATGGTTCGATTTAATTATGGCTAATCAAGAAGATCTTGCCATATTAATGACCGCAGAGCAAGGTAAGCCATTAGCAGAAGCTAGGGGTGAGGTTGGCTATGGAGCGTCTTTTATTGAGTGGTTTGCAGAGGAAGGCAAAAGAACTTATGGTGACATAATACCAACACCTTCTAATGATAGAAGAATACTTGTTATTAAACAACCAATTGGTGTTGTAGCCTCAATAACTCCTTGGAACTTTCCAATTGCAATGATAACAAGAAAGTGTGCACCTGCCCTCGCTGCTGGCTGCCCAGTTGTCATTAAGCCTGCTGCAGAAACCCCTCTTTCAGCTTTGGCGATTGCTGAGCTTGCAGAGCAGGCTGGGATACCCAAAGGGATCATGAATGTAGTTGTTGGAACCAATTCTAGTGAAATTGGACTCGCTTTAACCAGTAGTTCGATTGTTCGAAAACTCTCTTTTACGGGCTCAACAGCTGTCGGAAAAATATTGACTCGCAACTGTGCTGATACTATGAAAAAGGTTTCCATGGAGCTTGGGGGCAATGCTCCATTTATAGTTTTTGATGATGCTGATATAGATTCTGCAGTGGCAGGTGCGCTCATTTCAAAGTTTCGCAATACTGGTCAGACATGTGTTTGCACGAACCGATTCTTAGTTCAAGAAGGCATCTATGATGAGTTCGTTAAAAAACTTGCTGAGGCAGTTAAAACACTCAATGTTGGAAATGGGATGGACGAAGGCGTAAATCAAGGACCTTTAATTAGCCTGAAGGCACTTGAGAAAGTTAAAGATCATCTTGCTGATGCCGTTGATCGTGGCGCAGTAATTGCAGCAGGTGGAAAGCCTCACCAGAATGGCGGCACAATGTTTGAGCCCACTGTTATTAGTAATGTCACAAGTTCAATGAAAATAGCTTCTGAAGAAACTTTTGGTCCACTCGCACCCATTTTTAAATTTTCAACTGAAAAAGAAGCAGTTGACATGGCAAATGACACTGAGTTTGGACTTGCTTCTTACTTCTATACGAGCGACATAAATAGGATATGGCGAGTTTCTGAAGCTCTAGAGTATGGAATGGTAGGCGTCAATGAGGGTGTCATATCGAATGAAGTAGCTCCTTTTGGGGGTATTAAAGAGTCAGGGTTAGGTAGAGAAGGTTCGCACTATGGGATTGATGATTTTCTTGAATTAAAGTATATCTGTATTGGTGGTTTGAAGTAAATAATACTTTTAATCTGTCGCTAATTAAACCTCCAGACTATACCAACATTTTTAGACATGAATTTAAATGCGCCTTTCACTGATTGGTATAATGGTGCATTTGATTTTATAAAATACAATAATGAAAGTTGGAATTCTTGGCCTAGGCACAGTTGGTGGTGGCGTTGTTAATGTTTTACAAAAAAATAGCGCCTCTATTGAGAGACGAACTGGCGTAAAAATTGAAGTGGTTCTCGCTGGTGTTAGAGATGTCACCCAAAAACGTATCTGTGATACCTCAAACATTAAGCTAACTCAGGACCCTTTTGAGGTTGTTAATCATAGCGATGTTGATGTGGTGCTTGAGCTTATTGGCGGAATTGGGCTCACCAAAGAGTTGGTTGAAAAAGCCATAAACAATGGTAAACATGTCATTACTGCGAACAAAGCTCTAATAGCAAACCATGGCAACGAACTAATTAAACTAGCCAATAAAAAACAAGTGCGGCTTTTGTTCGAAGCTTCTGTAGCAGGCGGAATTCCCATCATAAAATCTCTTGAGCAAGGACTCAGTGCAAACAATATTGAGTCGCTGGCTGGAATCATAAATGGGACAGGCAACTTTATTCTAACTGACATGAAGGAGAAAGGTAGAGACTTTGATGATGTTCTCAAAGAAGCTCAATCATTAGGCTATGCTGAAGAAGACCCAACTTTTGACGTTGAAGGAATCGATGCTGCGCATAAATTATCAATTCTAGCGGCAATTGCCTTTGGAACTGAATTACAATTTGATAAAGTATTCACTAAAGGTATTAGCACAATATCGACTGAAGACATCCTTCATGCATCTGAGCTTGGCTATACTATTAAACATTTAGGTATTGCAAAGCGAACAGGTGATGGAATTGAGCTGCGAGTTCATCCTACCTTAGTTCCAAGTAAAAAATTATTAGCTCAAGTGGACGGCGTAATGAATGCAGTTATGGTGAAAAGTGATGCCCTAGGGACTAGCTTATATTATGGCGCTGGAGCAGGGGATGAAGCAACAGCATCTGCAGTCATTGCTGATCTTAATGATATTATAAACAATCAAACCAGCAACCATATCCTGGGCTGGAAGTCGCAACAAAAACTGCCAGTGATCAAAAATGATGACATACGTAGTGAATTTTTTTTAAGGCTTCTAGTAAGTGATATAAAAGGAGTGCTTGCAAAAGTTACAGGAATCTTCAATGATCATAATGTTAGTATTGAAGCTCTAATTCAAAAACAAGTTGATGAAAATAAAAATGCTCATATTGCAATCACTACAGACAAGGTTAGTACCAAAACCGTTATGAGTATTAAAAAGTCAATCGAAGCCAGTGAATTTAATCAGGCTGAAGTGCAAATTATTCATATTGAATTATTAGACTAAACTATAAAAAATTATTATGAGATATACAGGATTAATTGAGAAGTATAGAGACACTCTTCCTATAAGCGATGACACTCGAATCATAAGCCTTGGAGAAGGAAATACACCACTAATTAGACTAGAGAATATACCCTGCGAAATGGGTACGCAAGTTGAACTATATATAAAATATGAAGGCCTAAACCCTACTGGCTCTTTTAAAGATCGCGGCATGACTATGGCTGTTACAAAGGCTGTAGAAAGTGGTTCAAAAGCAATTATCTGCGCTTCCACTGGAAACACTTCAGCAGCAGCAGCAGCCTATGCAGCGAGAGCAGGAATCAAAGCATTCGTTCTCATTCCAGAAGGCAAGATTGCTCTCGGAAAATTAGCACAAGCCATGATTCATGGATCAACAATTATTCAAATTAAAGGTAACTTTGATGATGGCATGCAGCTAGTAAAAGATGTTGCAGAATTTGCCCCAGTTTCAATTGTTAATTCAATCAACCCTTTTAGGCTCCAAGGCCAAAAAACTGCAGCATTTGAAATTATTGAGGAGCTTGGTCAGGCCCCTGATTATCACTGCCTTCCTGTAGGAAATGCAGGAAATATCACCGCTCACTGGATGGGATATACAGAATATCATGAAAAAGGAATGTCAGACTCAACGCCTACAATGCTTGGCTATCAAGCAGAGGGTGCGGCGCCATTTGTTCAAGGTTCAAGAGTTCTCAATCCAGAAACAATTGCAACTGCAATTAGAATCGGAAATCCCCAAAGTTGGGATCACGCAATAAAACTTAGTAAAGAGTCTAATGGTTGGTTTGATTGTTTTTCTGATGCTGAGATTTTAGCTACTCAAAAGATGCTCACCGAAAAAGAAGGTATTTTCTGTGAGCCAGCATCCGCAATATCTGTAGCTGGTGCCATAAGGGATATAAAGTCTGGGAAGATACCTGATGGTTCAAGTGTTGTTTGCACGCTCACCGGTCATGGACTTAAAGATCCAGATACTGCAATTGCACAATGTGACCCAAGCGCGATGATCAATGTCAATCCTTCGCTTGAAGAAGTTAAAAAAGCCATCTTAGAAAATATGTAGCTTATAAGCCTATAAATTGATGAATAACATCCACTACAATACGATTGATCAATGCGTAGGTAATACTCCTCTAGTTCGTCTTCAACGATTAAACCCAAACCCATCGAACATAATTCTTGGTAAGCTTGAGGGAAATAATCCTGCCGGCTCAGTCAAAGATCGCGCAGCACTGAACATGATAACTGAAGCAGAAAAAAGAGGTGATATCTGTCCAGGAGACAATTTAATCGAAGCAACCAGTGGAAACACTGGAATCGCACTCGCCATGGTTGCGGCGATTAAGGGCTATAAAATGACCTTGATCATGCAAGAAAACCTGTCACAAGAAAGAAGAGATGCAATGACCGCTTATGGTGCTAAATTAATTTTAGTCTCTAAAGAGCTTGGAATGGAAGGTGCACGTGACCTTGCAAATCAAATGAGTAGTGAGGGTAAAGGCCTTCAATTAAATCAGTTTGCAAACAAAGACAATCCGAGTGCGCATTACGCATCTACCGCAAGAGAAATCTGGGAGGATACGAATGGCGAAATTACTCACTTTGTTAGCTCTATGGGAACTACGGGTACAATTATGGGCGTTTCAAGATATCTCAAAGAGCAAAATCCAAATATTGAAATTATAGGCATTCAGCCTGATGACAGCTCGCACATTCCGGGAATCAGAAGATGGCCTAAAGAATACCTACCAACTATTTTTGACTCCACAAGAGTAGACAGGATAATGGATGTTTCCCAGTCAAGCGCAGAGCAAGCAACTAGGGACCTTGCAACGCAGGAAGGTATTTTTTGTGGAGTGTCGGCAGGGGGCGCTGTTGCCTCAGCAATTGAGCTTTCAAAGCAAGTTAATAATGCTGTCATTGTTACAATTATTTGTGATCGTGGTGACAGGTACCTATCAACAGGGGTTTTCAAAGTTTAAAATAAAAATTATAAATCTTTTGATGACTAATTTTTCTTTAAAAAATGTGTACAATTGTAAATTCATAAATTCTTAAATACAAATAGGAGAGATAAATGAGTATAAAGTTAGACTTTAAAAAGTCGTCAATTGTTTTTGCAGTTGCACTTCTATCACTAAACATGGTGGCAAAAGCTGGCGCTGTTTATGATTACATCAAATCAAATAATGAGTTAATGATTGCAACAGATGCAAACTGGGCCCCATATTCATATATTAATGATGCTGGTGAAATGGAAGGTTTTGACGTAGACGTCGCAAGAGAGATTGCTAAGCGTATGGGTGTTGAAGCCCGCTTCATTACTCCTTCGTGGGACATTATTACTTCTGGAAACTGGAATATGCGTTGGGATGTGTCAGTAGGTTCTATGACGCCAACTGCTTCTCGCTCAGAAGTTCTTAACTTCCCAGCAGTTTACTATTACACGCCGGCTAGTTTTGCTGTTCATGTAGACTCACCTGTAACAACATTGGCTGGTCTAAATGGTAAAAATATTTGTACTACGACTGCTTCAACTTGGGAAATGTATGTTCAAGGTAACCTAGATATGCTTGATGCTCCTGCATTTACATACAAAGTTACTCCGGGAACAATCACCTCACTTGTTGATGGTGCTACTTGTTTAGATGACACTCGCTTAGGTGCAGGTGTTCGAAATGACGGCATTATTGACTCGGTGCCAATGATTCAAAATGCCATTGAGAACGGATATCCAATTCGATTCTTAGGTGATCCTGCGTTCTTTGAGCCTCTTTCAGTTGCAACTGATAAAGGTAATGACGACCCAGAGCTAGATGCAGAGATTACTAGGATTATTGCTGAGATGAAAAAAGACTACACATTGACTTCTTTATCAATGAAATGGTTTAAAAATGCAGATGGTAGCTCTAATGATTACACGGTTGCGTTTTAATTAAAGCATCTAGTTATATAAGTTTTATTTAGTTTTAGAGAAAGGTATGTTCGTCGATACCGTTATTGAAGATAAGTCGCTGCATAAGCCAGCATTTCTTCTAGGTTTATCAATAACGGTATTTGCGTTTTTCTTTGCTTTTAACTTCACCAATACAATTTTTGGTGAATTCCTTAGTCCAGTAATTGGCTCTCCTCAAGAGAGTGGTTTTTTTGGACGATGCGTTGTTTCATTTGTTTTAACCGTCCTTTTTGTCATAAATCTTTTTGCAATAAGTTTTGCAAGAATGAGGGTTCAAATTCTTATAGTTTGGATAGAACTATTTCTTCTATTTTTAGCATTCGCCTTTTCATTTGACTTAAAATTCTCATTTATACAAAGCAGAATTGGCCTTATGATCTCCAAAGGCCTTTTCACTACAATCTATATTTCAGCAGTTTCCATTGTAATTGCAACTGCAATTGCCCTGGTTGGTGCGATTGCTAAGCTTTCAAATAATGGCTTTGCTTATGGGATAGCGAGCTTCTATACCTCGTTGTTTAGAGGGCTTCCACTTCTTCTACAGGTCTACTTAATCTACAAAGGACTCCCACAACTCGGATTCATGGTTGATGCTATACCTTCTGGTATTGCTGCATTATCACTCTGCTATGGGGCCTACATGACTGAGATTTTCCGTGCAGGCATACAGAGCATACCAAAAGGACAATGGGAGGCTTCAAGAGCTTTAGGCTTTAAATTCAGCCTCATTCTTCGTAAAATTATTTTGCCGCAAGCAATACCTATTATTGTTCCCCCAACTGGGAACCAGTTTATAGCGATGCTTAAGGATAGCTCACTGGTTTCAGTGCTTGGAATTTGGGAGCTAATGTACCTTGCCAAAACCCTTGGTCAAAGAGATTTTCGGCACATGGAAATGCTCCTGACGGCAGCAATGATATACTGGGGACTGACAATCATTCTTGAAATGATTCAAGCTCGTATTGAAAGAAAATATGAACACAAAACTTAAAAATGGATTCTAGTAAGCAGTCTATGAATAATCACTCAGTTATTTCACTGCGAGAAGTCAGTAAATGGTACGGCGACTTTCAGGCACTCAAGAATATAAACCTTGAAATAAAGCTTAAGGAAAAAATTGTGATTTGTGGTCCTTCTGGATCAGGAAAGTCCACACTAATTCGGTGTCTCAATAGGCTTGAAGCCCACCAAGAGGGGAAAATTCATGTCAGTGGAATTGAGCTTCATGAAACTATGAAGGACGTTGATGTGGTTCGCCAAGATATTGGCATGGTATTTCAAAACTTTAATCTTTTTCCACACTTGACTGTTCTTGAAAACTGCATGGCAGGACCAAACTGGGTAAGAGGTGTTAACAAAAATGAAGCCAAAGAAAGAGCAGTTGCTATGCTTAAGCAAGTAAAAATCCCAGAGCAAGCAGACAAATATCCTGACCAATTATCGGGTGGACAGCAGCAGCGTGTAGCTATTGCAAGAAGCTTATGTATGCAACCCAAGGTAATGCTTTTTGATGAACCCACTTCGGCGCTCGATCCTGAAATGGTTTCAGAGGTTTTAGATACTATGGTTGAGCTTGCTAAAAGCGGTATGACAATGATTTGTGTAACCCATGAAATGGGCTTCGCAAGGCAAGTTGCAGACAGAATAATATTTATGGCTGAGGGTGAGATTGTTGAGCAAAACACGCCAGAAGAATTCTTTAATAATCCAAAAAATGACCGTACTAAAGCTTTTCTAGATCAAATCCTTACTTAGGAGATTATTTCTCTTTAAAGTAGTCATCAAATGCAGATATGACTGAGGAGATATTTTTTTTACTGATTCCCAAATGGCACACCAGCCTTCCTCGATTTAGGTTTGAAACAATAATATTTCTCTTAAAAAGAAAACTTTCTAACGACGCTTGATATTTAATGGGGCAATCAACAAAAACCATACTTGTTTGATTTTCGCCATAGTCAATACTAAGTTCTGATATTTTTGATAAGCCAATTGCAAGGCATTTTGCATTGTCATGATCTTCCTGAAGCCTTTGTACATTATTTTTAAGAGCATACATTCCGCATGATGCGACTACTCCAACCTGTCTCATTCCGCCGCCTAACATTTTGCGTAATCGGTGAGCTTT
>TARA_B110000305_G_scaffold241684_1_pt1 | contig 10774 bp, 10 predicted proteins | sample TARA_B110000305 | Tara Oceans TARA_B110000305 (sample SAMEA4397930) | marine metagenome | biome: Polar Biome; feature: [SRF] surface water layer (ENVO:00010504); material: water (ENVO:00002006), including particulate matter (ENVO:01000060) such as... | depth 5 m | reverse complement strand
ATTACTTAGGTACAAGAGGTACAGTAATTAATAGTCAAACAGCAATTAATAGATTGATTGTTGGTAATCAAATTGATGGATCTGGATTTATTAAAGGCGATTCATTACAAGAATCTGGTGGAGGCGGAGTATTTGCAATCCTTAAAGATTCTTCGGCTACACATGGTCAATATGGATTTACAATGACATTCGAAGGATTTGATTCTTTACCTAGAGAAGGTGGATCAGTTACTTTTGCTACAGATAGTAACTTACCATCAGATTCAGGTTATGATTCAAACAGTTATGTTATTCAACAAGTTGCTGGATGGGATTCAAATCCGGGTAGAGTTACATTAGTATTCTCTAGTCAGAAATTAGATACTGCTCCTTCATTCCACGGACAGACTGCAAGAATCAGGTATAGATATAGTCAAGCAAGACTTACTGGACATGATTTCTTAAGTATTGGAACTGGTAATAAAACACTAACAAATTATCCGGGTGAACCTACACAAACAAGTGCCCAAGGTAATGAAGTTACAGAACGTGATACAGGAAGAGTTTATTTTGTATCAACTGACCAAGATGGTAATTTTAGAGTAGGTAACTACTTCCGGATTGATCAGGCTACTGGTAGAGCAACACTTGATGCTTCTGCCTTCGACCTTGCAGGTCTTACATCATTAAGACTTGGTTCTATTGGAGCTAAGTTAGGTGAGCAAATTAATGAATTCTCTGCTGATGGATCATTATCAGGGGCTTCAAATAAGGCGGTTCCAACTGAAGCCGCGGTGAAGACTTACGTTGACACCAAGATTGCACAAAACGCTTCGGTATCTTTGCCAAGTAGCGCAAAAACTGGAGAGGTAGCATTCGAAAGGTATATTGGATTTGAATCTCATGACTTGGGATTTTATGATAATAAACAGACTGCGAGATTCAGTCAACCGGCTGGAGCAGCCAAAAAGAAAAAAGATGTTTAACTTTATTTTAGAGGAATAAAAAAATGGCAACAGTTGATACGGTAAAAACCGCACTCATCAACAAACTTGAGACTTCTATCACTTCTGCAAGTCCGGAGCAACTAGCATATATTGCGAAAGCAGTAAATTCTATTGAACCTCCAATCGCTTGGTCAAGCAAAGATAGTAGTTTTGCTGGAGAAAACTATTCAGGTTACTTCGTAAATACAACGAATGGAGAAGTTACAATTACACTTCCAAACGTTGGTGGTAATACTGTTGGTGATGGCAGAATCAATATTGTAGATGTAAAACAGCAATTTCAAACTAATAACTTAGTTATTGCACCTTATGGCACAGATAAAATTCTTGGTCAAGACAGTGATATCTTAGTTGATACTATGGGCATTGGCTTACAAATGGTTTGGTCTGGTGATACTAATGGCTGGCAGTTCTTAGTACAAGGCTAATAAATAGTAATTCATAGATGGAGCTAATATAAGATGGCAAAATATTTATCACAAAAGATTAGAGCTGGGGCTCCGGATAACCATAGGTGGGACGGTTGGTGTTCATGGACATTTGTGCCAAACAATCAAAACAATTATGACCTTAGTTCCTGCGAATATCTAAGACATAGGACTCATTGGTGTGTACCAGCTGGTATCACTTGTGCGTTTGTTGAAGTCTGGGGTGGAGGCGGTGAAGGTGCTGGCGTATGCTGTTGTGCAATTGCTACTCCTTCAGGATCTGGTGCTTATGCAAACAAATATATAAAAGTCACTGAAGGTGATTGTTATTTTGTTCATGCTGGCTGGCAATTCTGTTGTAGAAGTGCTCCGGGTGGTATGATTACACAAGGACCAAGAGATCTTAATCGAAACTCATATATTATAGGACCGGGATTAACAAATTTCTGTGCTGAAGTAGGATATGCCGGAGTTAGTGTATGTTGTCCTAAAGTAAGAATGGATTCAGCAGATTCTGCGTCAAGATATAAACTAAAATCATTCCAAGATTCTGGATGTGCTAAATTTTATGGTGCAGATTATGGAGTTAATGGAATGCCTGGGTATATACAATTACCAGCATTTGATTCTAGTGGAGATCAAGCAAGATTAAATACGTATAATAATCAACCAGTAAGTTGGAAAGCATGGGTTCCATACCCAGGCGGATATTTTGATTGTAAAGGCGGTCATGCAGTACAAAGATTTTGTGCTCATGGTGAAAATAATATAATTGGACTCGGCGGTCAAGAAGTTGCAAATAAAGTAGGAGTTCACATGGGCAGAAGTTGTACATGTCACCCTCATTATATTGAAGCTGGTTGGGGAGTTGCAGGGCCGTGGACGGGAGTGGATGCGATTTGTTGTTCACCTCCAAGTAGACCCGGCAAAGTAAGAATCACATATCGTTAATCGTTAGGTAGGCATAATGGCAAAACTATTAAGAAAATTAGCTCCCGGTTATTCAGATTTGCAGCCTGCTGGAGATTGGTGTGAAGTAATTTTTGCAGACCAACGCAACGAACCTATGGGCACCAAATCAGAAGTATATGGAGCAGCATGTCAAAGATGGTGTATTCCGGGCGGAGCAGGTTATCTTCCAAGAAGCGATAGCGATTGGGGACGACCAAAACATTTAATTTGGGATGTATGGGGACCTGGTGCTTCTGGTTGGGGTGCTTGTTGTTGTATGGGAGGCGCTCCAGCTGGTGGTGGTGCTCATCAAAGAGAATGTCACGATGCAATTAGAGGCGATACATATTGTTTGAATATTGGTTTCGGTGCTTGTTGTAAACCAGCAGATAGTCCTAAAGCTTGTAACTCATGTTTAAGATCAATGGCAACATGTTGTTCTATGCTTGTTTCAGGAGGAAACTGCGGAGTAGCTTCATGTTACTATGATTACTGTTGCCATCAAGGAACAGGTGGAGCTCAACCAAATCGTGGACCAGGAAACTTTCCTTATAGACATTCAAATAAATCTGGAAACTGTTCTTGTCATTCACTTGGTGGATTAGAAACTTATCCAGTATGTGTATTTGCATCTGGAATGGAAAAGGGTAGACAACCTTATAATGCATCTAATAGAAACTGTGGTGGTAAAAATTGTATTCCAATAGGTCAGTGTAAACCACTTCCAGGAGGAGATGTTACATCAGCTTGTAAAGATATTACAATGGGTGATAACTGTTCAGCCTCTGGTGAATGTGGTAAAAGATATCATCAAGAAATGTTTAAGTTTGGTATGAGTTTCGACACTAACTCTTGTCATGACGGATGTAGTGATTGGGTATGCGGTACACAAAAATGGACTCGAATGCAATACAACGATCCAACTCACGTTACATCAGGTGGATCGTATATAAATATGACCGCCACATCGGCAAGAGCTTGGGGCGGTTGGAATTGGGGTAATTGGATGCACTGTTCATTAGGTGGAACTACAGATAATAATTGTAGTATGAACTTAAGAATGATAGGTATGGGTGGTGCGCCTGCTAAGGTTTGTGGCGGTCCTTGCTGTTGTGGCGGTCCCGGAACAAATGGTGCAATAATTGTTAAGTATAGATAGGAATTGAAATGGCTAAAAACTTAAGAAAATTTGCACCCGGACTAGCTGATACAACACCAGCACATGACTGGTGTGAATTCATTGTTTTAGAAGCAAGGAATTCTGCAAATAGCGAAAGAAGCGCAATCTACGGATCATCATGTGGAAGATGGTGTGCACCAGGAGGACATGGTTATCTTCCAAAGAGTGACAGTGATTCTAAACGACCAACATTCACAATGGTGGATATGTGGTCAGCTGGTGGTCACGCTGGTGGTGCTTGTTGTTGTATGGGCGGACCTCCAAGCGGCGGTGGATATTACAGTAGAAGTTGCAGACAATTAAATAGAGGCGAAACATATTGTTATGTGGTTGCTCACGGTGGTTGCTGTTTTCCGGCATCTGCTGGATGTAATGGATGTTACTCATTAATAAGAGAAATGTCAACATGTTGTGAAGCTTGTAACTCAGGCGGGAAGTGTTCTCAACCAAGATGTTATTATAACTATTGTTGTTATAATAATTATGGACAGCATAACGCTTGTATTTGTCAAAATAAGAATATTCCAAGAGCAGAATTACCTGCTGACTATAGAATGCACTTCCAAGTAAAAGCTAGTTGTGGTCAAGGGTTTTATAATTATATTGAGCCAGCAGCAGCTCCTAGCATGGGCAATCATACTTGGCGTGGTGGGCATGGTCGTAGACCGTGGAGTGCTGAAAAGCGACATGGTGACGGTAACAATATTAAAGGTGGAAGTGCATATGCCAATCAATTTGAAAGACATTTGCCAACAATAGCAAACAAAGACACTCTAGGCGATAACTGTACTTCTTCAGCTGAATGTCAATTAAAAGATTATAGTGAAGCAGCTAGAGGCCACGGCTATGGTGAAGAAGGGTATACTAGTATGAATTGTCATAATGGATGCTCAGAATGGATATGTGGAGATCATCATTGGACTTGGGGAAATTTGGATCAGGAAAGAACTTCTGGACCAGCTTGGTTAAACATCCCTTGGGTTAATTCTGCCAGAACATGTGGCGGGTGGAACAGTACCGAATGGTTAAATTGTCACATGGGAGCAGATGCAACCAATTGCACCCAAAACATGCGATCTGCAGGATACGGTGGAATGCCGGCAGTGGTTTGTGCAGCTCCATGTTGTTGTGGATCTTTCATACCAAACGGTTATATGAACATAAAATACAGGTAAGGGTATAAATTAAATGGCTAAAAAATTATCAACTATATTGCCAGTGACGGATATGGCTACAGGTCAATTCAAGGGTCAGAGTTTATTCTGGAAACCTGGAGTTGAAGGGTGGGCTACCGGCCAAGAGCAAGTAAGGCAAAACCTAGGAGCTGGTGCGTTGCACTGGAAAGTTCCAGCTGGAACAACTAAAGCTACATTCGAAATTTGGGGTGGCGGCGGTAATGGAGCTGCAGCATTCTGTTGTCAACAAGGTATTCCGGGTGGATCAGGTGCATATGCATATAAAACAATCAAAGTAACTCCAGGAACGTGTTATACTTTCTGTAATATGTTAAATTGCCACTGTTGCAATAATATAAACGGTGGAAATCTAACTACTGGTTCAAAGGGTGGTAAAACCTGGGTCTTAGGTCCTAATCTTACAAACTTTTGTGCTGAAGGTGGTAACCCAGGAGTAACATGTTGTTGGTTCTTTAGTCAATATAGACATAACGAATATATGTTTATGTGTGACATTGTTGGTAGAATTCTAGAAGATTCTGATTCAGATTACTTTAGAAGAGGCCGATACTTTGGAACAAATACTGGTCAGAGAGGCAATTACTCATTGACTCAAACTGGTTGTTGTGGAGGGGCATTTACTGCAGCTAACTTCTGTGGAATTAAAACTGGATTAGCATTTCCCGGTGGATTATCTATGTGGGGAAGAGGCTTAAAAGGTGGTATAAATCATAGAGGATTAAACTACTACTGTCAATGTTTCATGCAAATCCATGATGGAAGTTCATCAAGAGCCGCTCATAGTACAATAGGCGGAAGTTGGTTTGCTAAACTTCCGGGTGAAGGTGGATTATCAGCCGCAACTATGGCTGGACCATGTTGTTGTGGAGAACAAGGTGCCTTTGGTGCCGTAAGAGTCAACTGGGAGTAGATTGATGGAAAAAATAGTAAAAACGTTTAAGTATCTAATCCCTCGAGGATATACTGAACAAAGAGGAACTGGTGAATTAGCAACTTGGACATATAAAGGTCCAAGATATCTTAGTATAGAAGTTAGTGGCGGTGGGCAAGTTCTTGCAGCAACACCTATTGAGTCATGGGAAGAATATGAAGATCTAACTGACAATATGGGTTCTGAAGAAAACACAACTATGTTAGATTGTGAAGACAGTGGTGATGCATTAATTGCTACAATATTCTATGGAAATAGAGATTCTGATATTTCAGATTCTGATGTATTTCCACATATAGCAACAACTTTACCTAATGGCCAAGTTTATAAAAGACCTAATCCAACTGCACCTGATCATACATATGAAAGAAATAATATACGATATGATGTAGCAGCAGATGAATTCAAAAAACCATTCCCTTGGTTTAAACCTTTTATGACATGGAACGGTGTCAATACAGTAAATGAGCAATCTAGAGCAATCTATACTGAAACTAAAGCATCTGACGCTTGGGCAGATATGAGTGCAGATAGCCAAGCAGCATGGAACACTTGGGATTCTGATACTGGTTCAATTGTCGCAAGAATGAAAGCAAAAGGATTACAAGCATATATGCATGTCCCAACTCCTTTTCCAGGAATGGAAATATGGGCAGATTCAGCCGGATCAGCCAATTAAGATTTACTATATATAATATCAGTAAAACAAAAAGAGTACATGTTTTATTATTAATTTAGAATTTACACGTGAGGTGATAAAGTGGAAAAAAGAAACACGGCGTTTTTCGTCAATGGCGGAGCTGGTAGAGTACTTAGCTCCGTCCCTGCCTTTGAAGCATATGAAAAAGAAAACCCTAACGATGATTTCATTATTGTCTGTGAAGGTGGCATGGAAATGTTTGCAGGGCATCCTACTCTACATAGCAGATGCTATGACAATTGGCACAAAGGTCTTTTTAAAGACAAAGTAAAAGAAAGAAATTGTGTTACATTAGAGCCATATAGAGTGTGGGAATACTACAACCAAAAAGCAAATTTAAGTCAAGCATTTGATATTGAAATGTCTAATCGTAAAGATGGGGCTATTAAATTAGATGCTCCTAGAATAGTATTAGGTTCTCCAGAAGTTGCTGAAGGTCTTAATATTGTAAAAGAAGTACGAGAAAAGACTGCAAAGCAAAGAGTCGTTGTATTTCAACCTTATGGAAGAAGTACTCAACCAATTGGAGAGCAGTTAGTTGATTCAGGTGGTCGAAGCTTTCATCCAGACGATGTTATTAAAATCGTTAAAAAGTTACAATCAAAATATGGCGTAATTGTTATGTCAGAATTTCCGGCCGATTTCCAAGCAATGGGTTGTCCAGATAAAGTAGCTCAACCTGAAGGTGCTCCTCTTAGATTGTGGGCTTCTATTATAGCTAATGCTGATTTATTCTTAGGATGTGATAGTGTAGGTCAACATATGGCTTATGCTTTAAAAACTCCTGCTGTTGTTTGTGTTGGTGCAACTTATCCTGAAAATGTAAGTTATGAAGACAATGATAGATTTCAAGTATTAGATGTTGCTCCTGATAGACGCAAATATGATCCTATTCGTATATCAATGGAAGATGAACTTCAAAGACATAACGATGGCATTATGAAATTAGATGATAAAGCTATTTCTGAGATTATTAAAGAAATCGATAAAAAGATTGCAAGTGCGAATGGGAGAACTAGTTAATGAGCGATTTATGGATTGCGGGTATTTCTCGAGGTCATAACGGAGCAGTTTGTCTTTTAAAAAATGGAGAAATTGTTTTCTCTATTGAAGAAGAAAGATTAAGTCGTAGAAAATACGATGGTGCTCCTTTAGCAGCAATGCTAAAAATCTTAGAATATACTAAAAAACTTGATTATTTAGTGTTAGTTCATACCCAAGGTTTAGATGTAGGTGGCAAGCTTGAATTTAGTGGTGAAGATGTTTACCACGGTCTAGCTCGTAAAGTTGGCCTTATTGAAGATAGAATGTGTGCTACTGAAGAACATCCTCAGGTTATTGAAATTAGTCAATGGCATCATAAAATGCATGCTGCTGCAGCCTTTTATAGATCTCCGTTTGAAACAGCAGCTGTAGTAGTTGCAGATGGTGCAGGATCTGTTATGTCGTATAATGATCATGTTACTAATCAAAATGTTGGCATCTGGGAATATGAATCTATTTTTGAAGCATCATATCCTGCTATATTTAAAACTAGATATAAGCATATGGGTACTTCTCAGACGATTATGCCTCATTATGAAAAAGAAGTTGATGCAGAATTTTTGGGAGAGCCGGGTAATTTAGTCGAACTCATGACAGATGATAGAGCCGGTATTACTAAAGTCTATGAAGCTATTACGACTTTCTTACAATGGCAACCAATTGAAGCTGGTAAAACTATGGGATTATTTCCATACGGCGTAGAAAATCCATCAATCCCTCCTTTCTTTGATGAGCATGCTCCATGCCCAGGTTCCTTTAATAGAAATCTGTTTATGCCTAATACACCTAATGGTGCATTCTTAAATACAAAATTTTATGATATGTTTGGTGTAACTGAAGCTGATTATAAAGCTGCTGATGGTGATATTACTAAGTTAACGTTAGCTCGAGATATTGCGTATAAATGTCAAAAAGAAACTCAAGCAGAATTAATTAAAGTTATTCGTAAAGCTGTTGATATAACTGGAAATACTAATGTAATTGTTACAGGTGGATTTGGTTTAAATTGTGTAGCAAACTACGAATATTTAGACGCATTAAAAGACGAAGGTATTACAGTCTATGTAGAACCTATTTCTAACGATGCTGGTACTGCTATTGGAGGCGCATTATATCATCACTATATGATGACAAATGACGACGAAATTAGAGATTATGGCGCGACATTATATCTTGGTCCAAAATACGAATGGAATGAAGATGATGTTTATGCTTTAATGGAAGACAATATGACTTTAAGAGATGCTACTCATGAAGATGTAGTAGATCTTTTAGTCGATAAGAATATCGTTACTATGTACCAAGGACGTTCTGAGAATGGACCTAGGGCATTAGGAAATAGATCAATATTATTTGATCCTACATTTCCTGACGGTAAAGATTACGTGAATAGTGTGAAGAATCGTGAATATTTCCGGCCTTTTGCTGGAACAGTTCTTGAAGAAGAAGCCCATGAGTGGTTCGATCTTCGTGGTATGCAAAAATCACCTCACATGATGTACGCAGTAAATTGCCAACCTGGAGTTGAAGACAAGATTCCTAGCATTATTCACGTAGATGAAACATGTCGTATTCAAACAGTAAGTGAAGAAGAAAATAAACACTACTATAATTTGATTAAGGCATTTAAGAATAGAAAAGGTGTTCCAATTCTATTTAATACGAGTTTTAATCTTGGTGGAGATCCATTAGTTGAAACAATCTTTGATGCAATAGATACACTTAAGCGATGTGATATCGAATATTGTTATTTCCCTGAAATCGAAAAACTGTTAAAGGTACCAAACTAATGTCATTATTATTACAAAATCCACAACCTGATCAAGAAATGATTATGGTTGGAAATAATGTGTTAAGTGATGAAGCGAAAAAAGTTCTTAATGAATATATTTCTACTCATGAATTAACATCAGCTGAGACAAGACAACCAACCGATGAAGAAGCCAGTTCTGCAGAAACTCGTAAAACGGATATTATGTGGATTGAATCTAACGAAACAACTGCCCCGCTTTATTGGAACATTGCTAATATAGTTCAAGGAATGAATTCTGAAAAATGGTCTTTTGATATTAACTGTATTGAAACTTTACAATATTCAGTGTATGAAGAAGGAGGTCATTATATAACACATAGTGATGCTCCTATGGTTGGCCAAGCATTTCAAGATAATAGAAAATTATCTTTTAGTATTCTATTAAACGATCCTGATGATTTTGAAGGTGGAGAACTAGATGTTACAGCTTTCCATCAGGACGGTCATAAACTCTTGAAAGACGAAATGTTAATGTTTCCTTCTATGATGCCACATTCTGTGACACCTGTAACTAAAGGTACAAGAAAAGCTTTAGTTGGATGGGTAAGAGGTCCTAACTGGCGTTAAAACAATGTGTCGGCGAACTCTAAAAATGTATCACATATTATTGTTCGGTTTTTTAATGCTCTATTTGCAAAGCTGTTCAGTTTGTGTTCTTCCTGAGACAAAAGTCCAGTACGAACCAGAACGGGGACTAATCCAGCTTTCATGGCCATTTTAGCATCAACAATCTGATCTCCTATATAGTACCCATTCTTGTAGGGAATGCCAAATTCATCTCTTAATCGTTTAAACATTCCAGTCTTAGGCTTTGCAAAATAATCTTGCTTATTGTTTGATTCATTATATAAAATACCATCAATACTTGGGCAGTTAAATTGTCCAAGTAATTCTAAAGCGTGTTGGTTTACAGCTTCAACCTGTTCACGAGTAACTAAACCTTGTGATATCCCGGGTTGATCAGAAATCATCGCAATCTTAAAACCTCTATGTCTCAATTTAGTAATTGCTTGAAACGCAGATTTAATTGGTTTAGCTTCTGCAACAGATAAGATAGGACTACCATCTGTTTCAAATAATACACCATCTCTATCAAATGCAACTAGTGGTCTAGTATATTTTGCATTAAGTGCTTGTCTATTAAGTTCAAAGTCTGGACCTTTTGATGTTTGACTCATTTGTGGTGGAGTCGGATCCCACATATTATAACTCATAATTTATATAATCCTCTACTTTTTTAAATGACATATCAATTAAATTTTGTAATTTACCTGTATGTGAACATGTATAATCTTGATACTGTCCTTTCAATTCTTCGGGCATAACTACATAATCAATTTCAACTTCACCGAGTTTATCGGCAATTGCTAATGCTATAGTTTCAAAGCTAGTTGTTATTCCTGTTCCTACATTATATATGCCTGAAGGTTTACCAATCATTTTTTCATGAACCTTACATATATCTTCTACGTGTATAAAATCACGAACATATCTATCTGAATTTTTAAAAAGTTTTATATATTTCTGATTTATAGCTTGGTCATA
>TARA_B110000305_G_scaffold55968_1_pt1 | contig 10801 bp, 5 predicted proteins | sample TARA_B110000305 | Tara Oceans TARA_B110000305 (sample SAMEA4397930) | marine metagenome | biome: Polar Biome; feature: [SRF] surface water layer (ENVO:00010504); material: water (ENVO:00002006), including particulate matter (ENVO:01000060) such as... | depth 5 m | reverse complement strand
GGCTTGTTCGTAACTATTTCTTTGATTCGTCGCAATCACATCCATTTGCGTGCCATCGGGATTGATGCGAAAGGCTGTTCCTCCCACATAGGTATGGCCATCGGAACTTTTCTTGCCACTGTATTTACCGAGCTTGTTATACCAGGAACCAATCGTAAAACTACGGCCACTTTTGTCAGTGATATGGCCGCCTCCAGTATTGCCGATATTGAAGTACCACTGGCCCCCGGGACCTACCGTAATCGAATGAAGACTGTGGTCATGGTTATACCCGTTGAAGCCGGTGAGAAAGTTTTCGCGCTTGTCGATTTTTGGGTCGAACTTCGTATCACCATCCACATCGGTATAAAGAATCATATTGGGTGGCTGGGCCACTAAGATCCGATTGCCAATGACCGAAATACCCAAAGGCGATCTGAGTTCTTTATCTTGGACAAACACGTGAGACTTGTCGGCCGTCCCGTCACCGTTACTGTCTTCGAGCACCATAATGCGGTCACCTTTCGGGCGAAGATACTGCTTGCGATAATTGACGCCCTCGGCCACCCAAATGCGGCCTTTGGCATCGATGTCCATATTCGTTGGGTTACTAAGAAGTGGTGACCGCGCCCACACGCTAACTTCCAAGTCGTCCCACATTTCAAAATTTTGGGTGGGAACATGAGTCGAATCCTTACCGGTCGATTCGGCCCCGTGCAACCCGCTACATGAAACCGTGCCAATAAAACACAAATATCGTAATCCCTTCATCATTGTTAATCCTTTTTTTATTCCGTTGTCCCGCGGTTCGTGTCCTTTAAAGTTTTGTCTATTTTTTTTCATATTCATTACTTCATTTTGTTACACGAAAAGTGCTGTGGTGAGATCTCTTCCATCTTTCCGCCTGTTATTTGCCATTGCAGAGATAAACTCGTATCCAGTGCATTGGGTAAATAATAAATGGTTATGGGATGAATACCCGCCTGCAAGGGGATTTTGCCAGACAAAGCTGGAGTGCCTGCGGTGTAGTTTGTGTCAGCATTGATCAACAGAGCGTCATGCAGACGAACGATGGTTTTGCCTTGGGTCGTTAAGGCAAAGGCATATACCCCATCAACGGGAACTTTCAGGTTGCCTGTGAATTGCTGCGCGACCGTTGCAGGAATAAGTCCTCTCACCACTTCTTGTTGAGAACTCTTTAAGCCGTCAAATTGCGGAACCCAGGGAAATTTTCCTTGATAGGTCTGGCGCACCAGGCAACCCGTACGCGTCTTTATCCCCTTTAGAGCAGGTATCAGAGCGTTATCATAAGGACGCCTCGATGATTTATCTGACCGGCGCACTCTGAGTACGGCAGCCTCAAATTGCTGCTGGGTAGGCACTCCTGACTTACCTGCAAGATTCGTCGTTTCTTTGATGTCATTTAAGCTATGGTACACCTCGAAAGGTGTATTCGGATTCTTTATATCCACACGTACGCCTTTGTAGTCGCCAAGAAGAATGCTCTGCATCTGGTCACGTTTACGGCCACGGCGTGAAGCTTCGAACTCTTTATAATCTTCCGTTATTCCTCCGATGCGAAACTCACTGTAAACGGTAGATCGAGCTTGTTTACCCTCCCCTGTTAAGGTTGGTACAATGGAAACACCATCGCTGAGTGCCGGGGCTTGCAAGCCCGCCAGATCGCAGAAAGTTGCCATCCAATCATGAAATTGAGAGGACGCATTTGATTTGCCCCCAGCCGCAATCGCGGCTGGCCAGCGGACAAGGGTCGGCATCCTGACGCCGCCTTCCCACATATCGGCCTTTATTCCATCATAGGGACCAAAGGTATCGAAATAGTCGGCCTTATATTTCACCAATTTATCTTCCCCTAAATGTTCAGTAACGGTTCCATTGTCAGAGGTAAAGACCACCAATGTATTTTCATCTATTCCTAAATCCTTCAGCAATTGGACGATATCGGCGACCGCATCGCCAATGCGACGGATCATGGTCGCATGGCGTGTGGCGTGTTCCGGCCATGGTTGCCCGGCATCTCCCACAGCCTTGGCAAATGCCGGATGCATGCCTTTGTCGTAATTTCCTTTTGCCGTGTTTATTTGACCATGGCTAGCATCGGCCTTCCACTGCACCCCACCTGTCAAACCTCCGCCCGCAGGATAATTGCTTGTCTTCGTCATATGAGAGGTTGTGGGTACACGTGAACCGACGTGGGGAGCCGTGTAAGCCAAATAGGTGAAAAAAGGCTGCTTGGGATGAGTTTTGTGATGATCCATAATCCACTTTTTTGTGCGTGCTGTGAACAGATCGGTTGAATAACATTTGGCCAAACGATCCGTTACATCTTTATAGCCATCATATATAGGTCGATTACCCTCATGAGGATATTGGAAATGACCATCGATATGGCTCAAATAACCATAGAAATAATCGAATCCGCGAAGCAATGGATGCCCCGGCACAAGTTCGGGTGAACGGTCTCCACGCTTACCCTTCCTTAATGTGTATTTCCCGCCCTGAAGGCCCCATTTGCCGATGGTAGCGGTGGCATAGCCGGCCTTCTGCATGACCGAACCCAAGGTATGTTCATCAGGCAGTTCTTTATCAAATTGAGTATCACGGACAGCGCAATGCCCTTGATGTCTTCCCGTCAAAAGCGAACCACGTGATGGCGCACAGATAGGAGCTGGGCAATAGTGGCGTGTGAGAATCATGCCCTCTTCAGCAAATGTATCCAACCGCGGAGTTGCGAACTTCTGTTTACTCGTCCGTTGATTCTGCCAAAGAATACCGAGATCACCGGGGCCCAAGTCATCGCATAAAATGAAAATGATATTGGGTCGGTCTGCTGCGATCAGAGAACAGGCAGAGATGAACCAAATCTGAATTAGAATACGCTTAAACATTCGTTGCATGGTTACTTTCTATTTGGGGGACACTTCAGGCTGAGTCAGTTGATATTCCTTGCGGTGTAGTCGGCTGTGATTGTCGATACCCTGCCATATCGGTGAGCGCTCGAAGCTGTTGCACCAATTTCCGTGTGCATCCATCATGCGGGTGACGACAGCGGGGTTCTCGGCGGCTATGTCATTGCGTTCGGCGGGATCGCTGACCAGATCGTAGAGTTGTGCTGGTTGGAAGGTGGTGAAAATCAGCTTCCAGTCCCCATCGCGCATGGCACTGCCAATAGGCATCATGCGCCAGAATAGCTGTTGGTGTGGGCGTGCATCCTGCATGTTACCATGCAGATAGGGCAACAGGTCTACGCCATCATAAGTGACGGGTACTTTTTTGCCGCGTGCGGTTATCGTCTCGGGTTCGAAGGGCTTTCCGCCGAGTGCCATCATCGTTGGCATAATGTCCAGAGCGCTCACCGGGTGTGGGTAGTCTCCGGCCTCAACGTCTAAGCCGTGAATAAACATGGGGACGCGAATGCCGCCTTCCCATAATGTGCCCTTATGCCCCCAGAATGGCGCGTTGAGTGCGTGTACCGTCTCGGTGCTGCCACCGTTGTCGTTCATAAAGATGATGACGGTATTGTCCGTTTCCTCGGTTTTCTCAAGGTGCTCCATCAATCGGCCAACATTTTGGTCGAGGCAATCGACCATCGCGCAGTAGGTGCGTCGACCTGCCGGCTCGACGTCTGGATAGCGGGCGATGTCCTCATCCTTGGCTTGTAATGGGCCATGCGGGCAATTGTAGGCGAGGTAGACAAACCAGGGTTGTTCGTCATTTTCCTCCCGTCGGCTGATGTAATTCATCGCATCTTCGGTCAGCCAGTCGGTTAAGTACGGTACCTCTACTTCGTCGAGTTTTTTTCCCATACGCTCAAGCCCGAAGTCACGATACCAAATATTTTTCATGGGCTCCAGCGTCACATGGTAACGGTGGCCGCCTCCACGCATGCCGAAGAAATAATCGAAGCCGCGTTCCGTAGGATAAAAATTATCGGTGTAGCCCATGTGCCACTTGCCGATAGCGGCGGTGTGGTACCCGGCTTCCTGCATGCGGTTGCCCAATGTCAGCTCGCGGTCTGGAAGACCGATCTTCTCAGGACGGAGATGTGGGCCGCCACGAGGATTGGTTTCGAAGCCGAAGCGATTTTGGTAACGCCCCGTTAGCACTCCTGCACGGGACGGACCACAGACAGGCGCCGTGACGTAAGCTTGCGGGAAAGTCACGCCTTCCTTTGCCAGCTTATCCAAGTGGGGGGTTTTGATCTGTGACGAACCGGTGTAGCCTAGATCTCCGTAGCCCATGTCGTCTGAAAAAATGAAAATAACGTTCGGCTTTTCAGAGGCTTTGCTCGCTAGAAGCGGGAGGGCGACAAGTGGTGTGAGTAGAAGTATAAGTGCTTTTTTCATGACGACTGACTACTGAACTGACTTATTGGGATTTACTTTCTCAAGGATTCTTATTGGGGCGTCTATCCGGTCTGGATTGAGGGGATTACACTTGATATAGGAATTCTATGAACCCCATACGCTATGCCAATAATTCTCTTAGCGATCCTTTTCCGGTGTCATATTTTTCATAGGCACCTCCCAAATTGAAATGCTCAACAGGGTTACCCGCCGCTTCGAGTAACGTGGCATAGAAGCTGTTGATCGGACGATCATTCTCGATCTTAAGGTAGTGGCCTTCTTGCATCGTTCCTCCAAAATTACCTAGCGTCAGAAAGGGCCAACTTGCGCCATTGGTGTGCTGTTTGTCAGCATTGTTACTGGTATAGACAATCAGGGTGTTGTCCATCATGGTGCCATTGCCTTCCGGTGTTTCCTCAAGTGCCGTGACTAGTTTCGACAACATTCGCATGTTGTATTGTCGAATTCGAGTCCAGATATCGGAGGTCATCGATAGGTGGCCCAATGAATGCCCCCTTTGATCAATGCCTAAGCCCTCCCACGAACCATAAAATTCGCCGCAGCCTGAATTAATCGTAGCCACATTCGTGAGGCCCGCTTTCAGTGCGGCAATCGTCAAGTCAAGCATAGCGCCATGCCAATCTGTTTCATGTTTGGGCGCCGAGTATTTTTCGTCAAATTCAGGCATGTATGTTTTGAGACTGTCCGACACGGAACTTACACTATCTCGGAATGCGCTTATATCGTTGTAGGGTTTTAATTTTTGCTGGGCACTCTCTGGTAAAGTTTTAGCACTTTGGGCTGAGGTTTTGGCGATAAAATCCAACATTTTAGAATTTTCATCGTACGTATTTCTTTGCTTGCCCGTGGCGACAGATCCAAAAATGAGTCGGTATAGAAATGTTGGGTCACAGATCATCGACGCTTTATCCCCGGGTCCCCAGGCAGAGGTTGCATGGAAAATGGGCACTTGTTTCATCCGATTCAACGATTCCATGCCGACACTTAAAAGAGGCACGGGTGCCTTGGGTAGAACCTTGCTTAATGCACAATCAATTGTGATATCAAAGGGGGTGGATTTATTTCTTCTGTAGCCACCCAGGCATCCGTAATAAGCGCTGTGAGACGGGCTGGTGTGTTTGCCGTGCAAGCCCTGAATAATCGTGAGTTTGTCACGGTGAGGCGCTAAGGGATCAATGAAAACCGGAAGATCTTCTGATCTAAGTGATTTGCCGGATTTGATTCCTTTGACTGTGCAATTGGCGTCACTGAATCCCTGAGATTGCAGGAAAAACACAACTCGTTTGGGCTGTTTGCCACCTTGGGGCTGACTAAGCTTTTTGTCCTTCGCCAATGCCGAGTGAAAGGGGGCTACCATGCTCGCTCCGGCTACTGCACCGAAAGTTTTAATGATGTCTCGTCTGTTTAGCGTATTTGTCTTCATTAGTTTTGTACGGGTTTACGATATAGAAATGAATCTGAAGTAAGCAGTGAGATAATGAGGGCCTTCATGCTCCCCCCATTATCTTGATAAGCTTTATGCACGGCCTTGAGGGTTGGGGCATCATTAATTGTTTCATTACGGCCCATCCAGTAACGGAAGGCGTGCCTCACAAAAACTTGTTCCACGTGCTCACTATTGGCCAGGCGATGGATAAGTTCAAAAGCATCTTTGACCTTACCATCAAGCTCTTGAACACCACTGGCGATAATTTCCCCGCTTGCATCAACAGGATTGCCATTTTCATCGACTTGTTTTCCGTCTTCGATTTTTCGAAATTTGCCGACATGGTTGAACATTTCAAAAGGAAGCCCCAGAGGATCCATTTTCTGATGACAACGCCAGCATTCGTCCGCTTGAGTCACCCGCATTCGATGACGTAATGATTCTTTAGGTTCATCAGGTAAAACCGCATCGACTGTGATCGGCACTTCAGGCACGCCTCCACCCAATAACCGTTCCCTGATCCAGCGCCCCCGAAAGACGGCGTGGTTATCCATGGCGTCCGAATGGGCAATCAACCAACTTGGCTGGGTGAGAATCCCGCAACGTTCGGTAGCAGGAAAGGTCAACATTTCCCAGGGCGAAGGCCCGGTAACACAGGTTGACGCCCAGTATTCACGGATAAATATCGGGCGCTCGATATCTTCGATACCTTTTTTTATTTGTCCTTTTGATCGTATTTTTCCTTTCTTATATTTAGTGATCGTATTCTTGTAAAAAGAAATCGATTTCATATCGTTATACGTATTAAATGCATTTTCTTCTTTGATAGTAGGCCTGACTCTTGCAATGCATTCGTTCGTTGTTAAAAGCTCATACAAAACTTTGCGGTCAGCTTCTAAGATATATTCAATCAATCGATCGGTTTCAGAAACCAAATAGTTCATCTGGAGGTTGTATTGATTGCTCTCAGTTTGAACCCCAACCGCCTTCAACGAGTTGGTGTCCTTACAAATCGAGGGAGCCCGATGGTAATCAAAATATTCCTGGAAAAACCTCAGAATGCGCGGTTTGCGAATCGAACTGTCATCCATAATCCGCGTGACCTCGCGAAGAACATCCGCACGGGACTTTAAATTCCCTCCCTTGAGAGCAGCCTGCAATTGAGGGTCCGGCGACATATAAGTCAACGCACCTGCAATCGAATTTGCCAACTCGTCTCCAGCAAGCATTACCCGGCCGTATCGATCGGGCTCACCACTACCAAATTCATAACGATACAACGCTTCCGGGTTCAGAAAGATGGGAACGCAACCAACAATAAGCCCCTCTACTTTTCCTAATGCTTTCACTTCATTTTGAATAAATGAAATCTGCTTATTCAATTCCTCAACACGTGGATTTCGCCCCGTGAGGGCGTTAAAAAGGAAGGGCACCAGTTTTTCTAATTGAGCTTGTGTGGGTAACTCCTCGGTTTCCATGATGTCCATAAATGGGCTGTACTTGCGATGATAACCTTTGATGTACAAATGGGTACTTTCCCGATCGGCGAAAGTCGTTTTTTTGCCATCTACCATCATCGTACTGATACGGCGGAGGGTGTATTTCTCTGGATCCCTCCACATGTAATCCGGTACATCCACCGAGCCGACAATCATGTGTTTCAACACCGATTTCGCACCGGTTACTAGCAATTGCATCTCATCACTGGTCACTTCGTACATCACGGCATAATCCTGCAGCCCCCTCTCGTGGCTCAGACTTTGAACAGGTCTGACAGAGGGGAAACCATTCGTCCAACCTGACCCATTACGTATTCCCATTACTTGATCAGATCCCAATGACAATCTCAAATCCCCCGTGTCGGTATTGACTTTCGAAACCATCACCGGGTCACCGCTGGCTAATTGCCCTGGATATTTAGGATTGTATTTTGGCGTGTGGTGAACCAACTCTTTGAGTTTAACGAGATAGGCGGCGGGGTGAATGCGCCACATCCTCGACAGGGTAAAGGCCGGCTCAGCTTCTTTGACGATGTCAGAAAAGAGCAATTCGTGGTCCACATAATTACCCTTGTTGGGTAATAGATTTTCATGCCCCCCCCCTTGGTTTTTCGAAGCTTCTTGCAAACCCGCTATCACGCCGTTCACAAAGTACATGCGGTCCAGATGAACGGGTTGCTTTTTCTCACTGGGTGGCATTTCTTTGAGCGACACCTGCTCCCAGACTTTCTGCCACTCAACCGAATTCGCTGTCGTCACTGATTTGAGAGACTCGATATTGAATCCTCCCTTTTCGGTTTCACGGTCATGGCAATCGATACAATATTTCCCGATAAATGCTTGTTGGGAAATCTCACTAGTCAGCGCGGAGTCACCATAGCTCGTTGTCGCCAGCAACAATAGCAACGCACAAATCTCATGGATTCGTAATGGTTTTAACATACTCTCGTATTGCTCATAGGACTCGATGATGACTGGCTCCCCAGTCGAGTTGAAATTTTAGTAATTGATATAAATACTATCTTGTCAACGTTCGACCTGCCGTAACAAGAAAGTTAAACGGACCAATCCGCGATCATGATCCACAGATTGTTCGGTTTTTGGCCGGGCCACTTTGTCGGATGAGTCTTGTTCGCTGGCTTCGTCAGCGTGCACGAACGGTGCAAAAGCGAAAGCGGGGGAATGATTACGATAAAGAGTTTTTTTTCTGCTCTTAATGTTCTGGGACATTGCAAGAGTCTTGTGACTCTGATCTAATATAATAATGTCGACTGATTTCATTCGACGGTGTCGGGGACGACTCCCCTGATGACGCCGCAATAGGGGTCAGTATATTGCCTTTCTTCTGCTTCTACTTCCGCCGTGTATCCTCAGTCCACTCGTTCAGCGTCGCGAGCATCTCGCGGGTTTTTTCGGGATGGTTTTTTGATAGATCGTTTCTCTCGCCAATGTCTTCATCCAGATTAAAGAGTTCGGTTTCATTTAGTTTGATGAAATGAACAAGTTTCCAGCCGTCCTTCAAGATCGCCTGGGTTGCCTGCCTTCTATGCCCCTGCGGGTCAGGATATAACCAGGCGAGGAAGGGACGGTCCAATGTCTTTTTGTCGCCGCGAATCAGTGGAACCAGAGAGAGACCATCCACGGTCTGCTCTGGCAGTTGCTTGCACCCGGTCAACTCCAGGAGCGTCGGGTAAATATCCATCGTAATAACCGGCTCGGATGATTTCAAGGCCTTGATATTACCAGGCCACATTATAAAGGTCGGGATCTTGATTCCCCCTTCATAGTTAAAGCCCTTGCTGGCGCGAAGCGGGTAATTGCTCGTTGGTCGAGAGGCCGGCATGCAGGATCCGCCGTTGTCAGAGGTGAAAACGATGATCGTGTCTTTGGTCACTCCGAGTTCCTCCAAAGCACCTATCACCTTGCCTACATTCGTATCAAGGTTTTTCAACATTGCCGCATAAGTGGGGTTCTGTTGCCTTAACGGAACTTGTTGATCTAACCTCTCGGGTCTCATCTTCAGTGGCGTGTTACCATACATTCGTTTCTTTTTTGCCTGGTATTTCTCGACCAGTTTTTTCGGAGCCTGCATCGGTGTGTGGACTGCGTAATGACTCATAATAAGGAAGAACGGCTTTTTTCCTTCCTTAACTGTCTCTCTAATAAACCCTATCCCTTTATCAGTCAGAGAATCGGTTAAGTAATCACCCGGCTTACCATTCTCCAGATCGGGAACATCGGCAGTAGATGGCCTTTTTCTTTTAAACGGAAAGAAATAGGATGCAGGCAATCCATGCTTGGCCGTTGCCATTTGCCAATCGAAACCATGCTGTTTCGGCATCCCAATCTTTTCAGATCCGACATGCCACTTGCCAATATAACCGGTTCTGTAACCTTCTTGCTGGAAGGCCTCGCCTATCGTCGTATCGCCAACCGGTATATGTGTTTCGGCACTGTTGGAACCCGTGCGTTTGCCCGGGTTAAGGTAATCGGTAAAGCCAATTCGCTGGGGATACTTGCCTGTCAGCAAGGAAGCGCGGGTCGGCGAGCAGACACTACATGACGCATACGCGCTGTTGAACATGACGCCTTGCCCGGCCAGCCGATCAATGTTCGGCGTTTCATGGAATGTTGAGCCATAGCAACTGAGATCGGTCCAGCCCAGGTCGTCAACAAAAACAATGACAACATTGGGTTTGCTTGTCTCGGCTGCCGCCTGGACATGGGCGACACTGGCGGATACCAGAACAACCGCGATCAGAGCCAGAGTCTGTATCCGAACAAATCCTCGTATATTTATGATCATCGTTTCACTATTTCTGGAAATCGGGATTGTGTTGTCGGTATGGGGCCACTCGTGCAGCTAACTGAGCCCCCAACCCTTGGGGTATTCATGAGCGATACGCGACATTGCCCAAGTGGTTGGCGAGAGCGCAGGACGAACGGATCCGGCTCTTTGTAGTCGGCGGATTTCTCTTCCGCGAAACAACAGAATCGTTTAAAGCCAAAGAGATTTTCATCCCTGAATTCTTAGGATACTCATAAGTTTCCGCACATCCTCCCATTCAAATAAAGTAGTACCAATTTTCATTATCCGCAAGGAAGTTTTCAGGTAGCTGAGTGGAATTTCACCATATTCCATAAACTGTTAATTATCAGTCGAAACTGTGATGGAGTTGGCGGGAATAGAACCGGATACGCCATGTACCGAAAGCCTTGCAAGTATCGAGGGTTCAGAGTTTTTACCACAGATGTTGACTGAGGTTTTCGGGACGGATTCTCAGATACTGGCACGAATTGTCGAAAGATGGAGTGATCTCAGCAACGAGTTGAAGAGGGTGATTCTGAGGGCGTAGGAAATGTCCCCGATACCCATATTATGGGCGTATAGGATCATGATGTTGGACCTATCCGCGGCGTAAACTGTCGCGCTTAAAAACGCAGAGTAGGAACGTTAGTCGTTTCATCATCAAAGTTACTGATAACTGATTTAATGAAAGTATTATTTA
>TARA_B110000305_G_scaffold167960_1_pt1 | contig 10824 bp, 10 predicted proteins | sample TARA_B110000305 | Tara Oceans TARA_B110000305 (sample SAMEA4397930) | marine metagenome | biome: Polar Biome; feature: [SRF] surface water layer (ENVO:00010504); material: water (ENVO:00002006), including particulate matter (ENVO:01000060) such as... | depth 5 m | reverse complement strand
AACTGCTGCCTTTTTAGGGGCGGCAGTCTTTTTAACCCGTGGGGCGGCGGGCGATTTGGACTTAGTGCTCTTGCTCATAGTAGTTGATATAGTGAATCGGTTTTCGACTCAGACCTGCTTTGGGTCAGGAATTGCAAGGTCTGCAACAGCAAAAGGGAGGCCAACTCGATTCAGGCGATGATTTTTCGATCATGTGACATACCGAGCAGTCGGTTGCGCAAAAAAATGAAGTTTACTCCGACGCCATAGCAGAGCAAACCTCCCCCATCCAAGATTGGACATGGGGCTGTAGCTCAGTTGATAGAGCGCTTCGTTCGCAATGAAGAGGTCAGGGGTTTGATTCCCCTCAGTTCCACCAGCCTTCGCCGCGCAAAGCGCGGTCGTTCCGCCCAGCGGAACGACTAAAGCTATGGCTGGCAGGCCAGCTATAGATTGCCGAAGGCTGCCCGCCATCGCCTCGGCGACGGCGGGCGTTAACCGCTCATACTTCAAGTTATTCCCACACAACCACCTTCGCCATAGCCTTGACGACAACGGACGGAAATCGGTCGAACTTCAATTACTCGCTATGGAGGATCGGCGTGGTTTGGAAGGCAGGCGAAACCTCGACCCAAATTAACCAACACTCACCCTGCAGTGAGCTCTACGGCCCACCACCTCCTCCTGCCCTTACCCCCGCCTCAACGATCCGGGCGTGCAATCCAGCTTCTTACGACAAACCACATTGAGGTGTCGCGCATCCTGAAATCCACAGGCGTAGGCCACTTCGGCGATCGTCATCTTCGGCGTTTCCAATAGCAAAACCCGTGCACGGTCCAGCTGCTGCCGCTGAACTTCAGCGTAAACCGAGGTCTGCAACGCCGACCGAAAACGCACCTCGAGTGATCGCCGTGAGACACCCACTTCACGTGCAATGTCATCAACCGAAATCGGGTTGGCCAAGTGTTCCGTGATGTAGTCGAGCGCTTCGGCCACCACGCCATCGTTCACCGCCAATTTATCGGTTGAGCCTCGAGCTACGATCTTCAGCGGCGGCACCGTTCGCATCGCGAGGGGCTGCTCCGGCTCCGCCAATCGCGCCAGCATGCACTGCGCCGCATACTTGCCGATGCGGCGGCGGCTCAATTCGATACTCGAAAGCGCGATGGCCGAGAAGCCGAGTTGGATGTCGTCATTGTCCACCCCGAGCACCGCGACGTCATCGGGAAGTTTGATCTCGGTTTCTTCACACGCTTCCGCCACCGCCCGGGCCACCGCATCATTAAATCCGAAGACGGCCACCGGCTTGGGTAATTCAAGCAACCACTTCGCCAGCGTTGCGGTGGCCGAAGTCGACGGCGCGTCTCCCTCCGGCAGCTCCGGTAAGACGACTTCGCTCAGCGTATAACCCGCCTGCTGCAACTCGTGCCGAAAACCCCGCTGGCGTAGCCGTGAAGATCGGTGCCGCTCGACCCCGCAAAATCCAAAATTCTTAAACCCGCGCCGTTGGTAAAAAGCCGCCGCCATCTGTCCCACGCGCTCATCGTCATTAAAAACATTGTCCACTTGAGTGGCTTGAAACCTCCCCGAAACGTTCACCACGGGCAGACCGGACTCGAGCAACGACGCCTCGTCTCTGCGCGAAGACACCCGGGTGATCAGCCCATCTAGGTTCAATTTGCGCAGCGCCGGCACATTAAATTGATCGGGCCGCGCAATCTTCACGACCTGCACGTCCGGCGCATCCCGAAACCCGTCGGCCAATCCCTGCAATACGCCGTGCCAATGCTCGGTTTCAATCGAAAGCATTATACCGACGCGTCTCCGGGGAATTTCTGTCATTGGCAAAAGACAGCTCATCAATGCGTAAAATGTAAACGCTTATGCGTTATATTGCCTACGGAGTGCATCAACCCACTGGTAGTCTGATCGTCCACTATGAATTCCGGCTATCTCGATTCTCTTTTCTCTCTAACTGGCAAAGTTGCCGTCGTCATCGGCGGCACCGGCGAACTATGCGGCACCATGGCATTGGGTTTGGCCCAAGCCGGTGCAGAAGTCGTGCTGGTCGGCCGCAATGAAGCCAAGGCTGGCGCTCGTCTCGCCCAAATCGAAGCCGCCGGCGGCAAAGCTTGGTTTCACGCCGCCGACGCCACCAGCAAAGCCGAACTCACCGCCCTTCGCGATGCGGTGATCGCAAAATCCGGCCGCGTTGATATCTTAGTCAACGGTGCCGGCGTCAATTCGCCCACCCCGGTGCTTGAGATTCCGGAGGAGGAATTCGACAAGATCATGAACGCGAACCTCAAAGGGGTGTTGTTCGCTAGTCAGGTATTCGGCGAGACGATGCTCGGATCCGCCGATGGTGGGTCAATTATCAACATGGGTTCCGCCTCAGCCCGTCTCCCACTTTCCCGCGTATTCACTTACTCCGCATCGAAAGCCGCGGTGCACAACCTTTCCAAAAATATCGCCCGCGAGTGGGCCACGAAAGGCGTGCGCGTCAATCTCCTCGTCCCCGGTTTCTTTCCTGCCGAGCAGAACCGTAAAGTTCTCACCCCGGACCGCATCGAACAGATCATGGGCCACACGCCTATGAAACGATTCGGCAATTCCAACGAGTTAATTGGAGCCACCCTTTTCCTCGCGAGTTCAGCCGCTAGCAGTTTCGTCACCGGCACTGAAATCGAAGTCGATGGCGGCTTCGGCGCGATGACAATTTGACCCTCCGGGCTCGGTCCCGTCTCCACCACCATTGTCACGTAATACGTGACAAACCTGTCACCCTCTTTGGCCCGGCCCCTTACTGACATGAGCACATTCATTCACGACGACTTCTTGCTGCACTCGGATGCAGCGCAGCGCCTCTATCACGAGTTTGCCAAATCGGAAGCTCTCTTCGATTATCACAACCATCTGTCGCCGGCTGACATCGCGGAGAATCACACCTTCTCCGATCTCTCCGAGATGTGGTTGGGCGGAGATCACTACAAGTGGCGGGCTATGCGGGCCGACGGGGTAGCCGAAAAATACCTGACCGGTGACGCATCCCCTGAAGAAAAGTTCCAAGCGTGGGCAGCCACCGTTCCAAACACGCTACGCAATCCGCTTTATCACTGGACGCACCTCGAACTGAGTCGCTACTTCGGCATCGATCGTTTACTCAACCCATCCACCGCTCAATCGATCTGGGACGAAGCCAATGCCCAAATCCCGACCCAATCGGTGCATCAGATTTTGGATGCCCAAAATGTCGCTGTCGCCTGCACCACCGATGACCCCGCCGACTCACTCGACCTGCATGCCAAGATTGCCGCTTCTGATCTAAAAACGCGCGTCTATCCGACTTTCCGGCCCGACAAAGCCTACGCAATTCAAGACCCTGCTGCATTCAACGCCTACTGTGAAAAACTAGCGGAAACGGCCGGCATCGAAATCACCCGATTCGACGATCTTCTCACGGCCCTCGAAAAACGACACGGCGAATTTCACGCGATTGGTGGCCGTATATCTGACCACGGACTCACCTCGTTGGCGGCACACCCTTGCTCCCTCGCGGAAGCGCGCACCATCTTCCAAAAAGTCCGCGACGGTTCATCGCCCGACACCGATGAACAAATCGGTTTCAGTTCGCTCCTCCTGCTAGAGTTTGGTCGGTGGGACGCTCGCCGAGGATGGACCAAGCAGCTTCACCTTGGTGCCTCCCGCAACAACAACACCCGCATGTTCAATGAACTCGGTCCCGACAGCGGTTTCGACAGCATCAGCGATGCAAAGAATGGCGAGGGTCTGAGACGTTATTTATCTTCCCTCGCCGAAACCGAAGAATTGCCCAGGATGGTCGTCTACAACCTGAACCCTGTCGACAACTACGCCATCGCCACGATGCTCGGAAATTTCCAGGACGGCATCACGCCCGGGAAAATGCAGTTCGGCACCGGCTGGTGGTTCCTCGACCAAAAGGAAGCCATGGAATGGCAAATAAATGCACTCTCGAATCTCGGATTACTCAGTCGCTTCGTCGGTATGCTCACGGATTCGCGTAGCTTCATGTCATTCCCGCGTCATGAGTATTTCCGACGCACCTTGTGTAATCTTCTTGGCCGCGAAATGGAAAATGGCGAACTCCCCAACGACTTCGATCTCGTTGGCCCCATGGTCCGAAACATCTGTTTCGGTAATGCCCGCGACTATTTCGGTTTAGAGCTGGATCCGGCTTACGCCCAATAGCTCAAGGACGGCGCCAAAACCAGCCGACAAATCCCCACGCGATAAGCGACAAAATCGCGCCCAATCGCAGCCCGTTTTGACGAAACTGCAGGACAACTTCCTGCGCACCCGCGGGCACATCGATCGCCCGCAACCAGCCGTTGGCCTGCTCAACATGGGTCGACTGACCGTCAATCTCTGCGGTCCATCCCGGATACCAAGGCTCCGCAACTAAAAGCGTGCCGGCTGCGGGAGCCCGAACAGAAAGGGTGATCTGATCATTTTCATATTCGACTACATCCACTTCCCCCTGGTCCAAACGGAATCGGGCATCGAATTCCAAGGGCGCAACAAACCGCTCTTGCGACAAATCCCAGATCAAATCAAGCGAGAGCCCGCGGAATGCTGCAGACGGCGATCTTAGATCTACTCGTTTTTAATGCGTTAACCAATACGTAAGCATCCCCCATGTGTTCGGCCATTTTCAGAATTCGGAACATCCGCAACATCCGTAGAATGCGGACGATTATAAAGTGCCCCGAACCAGCGATGAGAAAGTCAATGAAGGTGGGAAGGATCGAGAGTAGATCAACTATCCCGAAGAAGCTGAAAATATACTTTTTCTTCCTCCGAACCACCCAGATTCGAACGGCATATTCGACGGTGAAAAGAATCGTAAAGGCCCACTCAAATCCGTGAAGAAGCGTCGCATAATGCGCGGCAACGGATTCTACACTTTCCAACATCACCACCAGAACACTACCGGCGATCAGGAACAGTAACGTGATATCAAAGGTCCGCGCGGTGCCCGAATCTGAAAGAAAGATAATCCTCCAGATCTTCTCTCTCAAAGAGTCACCCTGATGTTCTTTTGCTCTTTCGGAGAGGCTTTCCATAATGCTGCCTCAGGGTCTTAGACCTCAAACGCCCTCCACGTCAAAAGCGGAAGCTAGGCAACCGGGCTCCCCCTTTTAAGTGATGTCGACCTAATCATTGATCAGGTCATTAGCCCATCCTCGGGCCATAATCCTTGATAAAACCCGGCAGCTCACTCCGACCATCCTCCAAACAGATCCTCCCAACAGCGCGAAATAGCAGTTTTATCTTCTGATCGCACGGCCAATTCAAAAGGCAACTCATCCGCCTGGGCGGTATCACCCACGAAAGCCGCGACCGCATTCAATGACGATGCCATGAGGGTGTAATCCAGCCGACTCATATCATCGTCCGCCCGGTGATGAAAAAAACGTCCTGTCGCACAGTTCAAACGCATCAAGGTCAGTCCCGGAATCCCAGCGGCGTTGAAAGGGAAATGATCCGCATACGGCATGACTCCCTGTTCTCGACGGAAATACTGTCCTTCTTTTTTGAAACAGAGTGCCAGCTGAGTATCCAATTCCACCGATCCACTTCCCGACAGGGTATTCCAACCGAGTAATGATCCATAACTATCCAGATTGAATATCACCCCGCCTCGCTGGATCAATTCCTCACGGTGTCGACGCACATAGACGGCGCTTCCCACCGATAGCTGTTCCTCGGCCCCAAAAGATATCAAACGAATCGTGCGGCGGTGCTTTAACGGGGCCAAGGCGCGCGCGAGCTCCATGATGCCCGCTACCGCCGAGCCATTGTCATCGGCTCCCACTGAATCGGCCTGAGTATCATGGTGCGCACCAATAAAAACGATTCCCGCGGCAGGATCACTCCCGGGTAATTCGGCTACGACATTGGCAGACTGCGAGAGCCGCGGACCACCCACGACCCGGAAACGCGCTTTCGTTGCTCCCCGTTCTCGCCACTTCCAGGCATCGAGAAAAGCGATATTGAGTGAAGTCACGGCGCCACAATTTTTCGCGTAGTTCGGAAAAATCGCATCAGCCAAAACTGCGTTTCCCGGGAAACGATCATCAGCCATCAACAGCCCCATGGGTTTCGCTGCCATCAGTCTGCGGTAATTTTCCTGAGACTCAATATGACAGCCGAGGTGCAAAACAATATTACCAGCCATCAGCGGTGATAGATCCTCTCGCTGATACCCGGTCGGACCATCAAAAAAGACCAAGGGCGCTTCGACCCACTCGCCCTGGGTGCCCGGTGTATTCGCGAACAACGAACAGCCTGTAGCATGCCACGCGTTATCGTAGTAAACTTGTAATTCCTGCGACTGCACATCCCGGGCATTAATCGGGAACGCTTCCCGCCATGCCGATATACCCAAGGATTCAAATTCTCCGAGCACGTAATCGGCGGCAGCAGCCTCACCGGGCATACCCGCCAAACGCACTCCAATCGTCTCCGTCAAATGCCGCAAATGTTGAGTAAGCTTTCCGGGATCAATGGCCACCATGGAATGAAAGCGTGATCACCCAGTCCCCTGAGGCAGTAAAAATCAACCCATGGCTGCGATTGGAAACGGCCTAAGAAAGAAAATAGCGGTCAGCCACGGCGATGGCCTGACCTATGCCCTTAGCCGAACCAGATACAAAAACCCTCTGACCTTGAATATCGTTCATGCTATCAAGAAGCAGGTAACTGCCTTGGGTAGCAACCTATCGGGAAGCTCCTAAACGGGGTCAGTCCTGCGCCGCATTTACGATCTCCATCGCGGCGGCCGATTGAGCGGTGATCGTATCCCACTGACCGGCGTCGATCTGGGCCCCAGTCGCGAGCCAGGAGCCACCGACTGCGGCGACCGTAGGCACGGCAAGGTAGTCGGCGAGTTGGGCCGCTTTGATTCCACCGGTGGGCATGAACTTCACCCCGAGGTGACCATACGGAGCGGCCATCGCTTTGAGGTGAGTCACCCCACCCGCGCTCTCGGCCGGGAAGAACTTCAACATCCGGCAGCCCATGCTCAACGCCGTCTCGATATCGGAGGGCGTCATGACGCCCGGCGCGAATGGCAAGTCCTCCTCCTGCGCGGCAGCGAGGATGGTGCGATTGGTTCCCGGAGCGACCGCGAAGGCCGCGCCCGCGGCTTTGACCTCACGGACCTGCTCCGGCGAAAGGACCGTGCCAGCGCCAACCAACATATCGGGCACTTCGGATGCTATTGCTTTGATCGCATCGAGGCCCGCAGCCGTGCGCAGAGTCAATTCAATGACTTTCACCCCACCGGCGAGAAGCGCATGGGCGAGCGGGACCGCATTGGCGGCATCATTGATGACAACCACCGGCACGACGCCAGCAGCACTAAGACGATTACGAGTTTCTTCAGCGAACATAGGAGGAGGAATTATCTAACCAAAATTAGCGGACGACGCGGGCGCCGCCGCCGCTGATCTGTTTTTCGACTTCTTTGCGGGTTGCCATGGAAGTGTCACCTGGAGTGGTCGAGGCGAACGCACCGTGAGCGGCGCCGTATTCGACAGCCTTCTTTGGATCGTTAAATTCCATAAATCCGAACTGCACGCCGGAAGCGAAGCTATCTCCACCGCCCACACGATCGAGGATCTCGAGCTCTGGATATTTGCGGCTCTCGTAGAATTCACCATCGTGCCAGAGAATCGCACTCCAGTCATTTTTGGTCGCGGTGATCACGCGGCGAAGGGTCGTGGCCGCAGCTTTAAAGTTCGGGAATTCAGCCACGGCGGTCTCGATCATGCGCTTGAACGCACCGGTCTCAATTTCGCTGATATTTTCATCCACGCCTTCGACTTCAAATCCGAGGGAAGCAGTGAAATCCTCTTCGTTGCCGATCATCACATCGACATACTTCGCGATCTCGCGGTTGACCTCTTGGCAACGAGCATGACCACCGATGCTCTTCCAAAGTGAGGGACGGTAGTTGAGATCGTAGGAGACGATTGTGCCGTATTTCTGAGCCGACTGCACGGCTTCGATCACAACGTCAGGAGTCGTCTCACCTAGCGCGGCATAGATACCACCGGTGTGAAACCAACGGACTCCGAGTTCCCCAAAAATGTGGTCCCAATCAACATCGCCAGGCTTGAGCTGCGAAGCGGCCGTGTTGCCACGATCTGGCACGCCGACCGCGCCACGGATACCAAAGCCGCGCTCCGTAAAGTTGACGCCATTACGCACATTGCGGCCAATGCCGTCATCTTCGCGCCATTGGATGAAGTCGGTCGCGACTCCGCCTTGCATGATGAAGTCTTCAACCAGATAGCCGACCTCGTTGTCGACAAATGCGGTCACCACGCCGGTATTGTAACCGAAACACTTTCTGAGCCCGCGCGAGGTATTGTATTCTCCGCCGCCCTCCCACGCTTTGAACGAACGAGTCGTGCGGATACGACCTTCACCCGGATCGAGACGGAGCATGACCTCGCCGAGCGAGACTTGGTCAAATTGGCATTCAGCTTTGGGACGTAATTCTAGTGACATGATATTAAGGAGATGAGTGTTTTATTTAAACTTCGACGGACTTGAGCGAAGCGATGGACCACGGGCTGCGGCCGACTTCGGTGGCGATTTCATTGAAGCCATCGACTTCGGCGGCACTGAATAAAAGTCCGCCATGTTCAGCGCTAAGCCGGGCCGCTTGGGCTTCAAATTGTCCTGGAAGGATACACGTCTCGTTACCGTGTCCGAGTAGATCCCCTACGACGGCTTTCACATTCTCGGACTGAGAGCGGCCTAGAGCGAAATCCCCACCTGACATCGCGTCGGGGTGCCAGACTTGAAAGAAGAAGCAACAGGTGTGCTTTTCCTCAGGCTGTTGAGTCCAACGGTTACGGAGCGTCGGCAAGGAGCCACCGATGTAAGCGCCAATGAGCTCATTGATGAGCGAAAGACCGTATCCTTTGTGGGCACCGAAGGGAATTAACGCCTTGGCTTTGTTGGGGTCAGTGGTCGGTTTGCCATCGGCGTCGACCGCTGCATTGGGTGGGAGCTCCAACCCTTCCCGTGCAAACTGCTGCACCCGTCCCATCGCGACCACGGAAGTCGCCCAATCGATCACAATCGGAAAACCGACGGCATCGGTCGTCGGCAAACCCCATGAATGTGGATTGGTGCCGAGTGTAGGAAACTTGCCGCCAAACGGCACCACTTCCGCCAATGCCGCGGTGCAATTAGTGTAGGCCACGTAACCGCGCTTGGCGGCTTCCATGACGTATCCCCCGCCCCACAGATAGTGAAATGCGTTATCCACGGAGACCATTCCTACGCCAAATTCGTCGGCCAACCGAATAGCCTCTTCCATCGCCGCATAAGCCGTGGCCTGGCCGAGTTTGCGATTGGCGTTCCAGACCTTGCTGGCGGCAAAGCGGGTCGGCTTCTCTTCAATCTCCACGTTCGGCACACAGCCTTGGGAGCCCGAACCAAACAGATGATCCAGATGCAACGCCTTCAACGCGTTATGCGTGCGAATGCCGTGGCGAGAGGCCTCAGCACAAAGTTTCGCCCCACCGGTGGCCTCTTCGGCGCTAAAGCCGCGATGCTGGTAAGCCGCTTCGACCAGCGCGTTATGTTCGGATTCAGAAACTACGTAAAATGTATCGGACATGAGAAAATGGATTAAGCTAACTTACCGTTGAGGTAAGGAATATCGCGGTTCACCTGAGCGAGAGGCGCCTCGCCGGCCGCAACGTTGATCAGGTTCTGCACCGCCTTATTGGCCTGACGTTGCACACTCTCGGAGGTGCGCGAACCCACGTGGGGCGTCACCACCACATTCGGTAGACTCAACAGGGGGTGATCGGGCGGCGGTGGCTCTTCATCAAGCACATCGGTGCCGTAGCCTGCCACCTTGCCGGACTTAAGCGCGGTAACGATATCGGCGGTGTGCACGATCTCGCCGCGGGCGCAGTTGATGATTTGCACGCCGTCCTTCATCTTGGCGATGGTCTCGGTCCGCACGAGGTCGCGGGTCTCTGGGGTCAGATTTGTGTGCAGAGAAATGTAATCTGCCACGGCGAATATGTCGTCCATCGATTCGGCTCTCGTGACATTATGCGAATCAGCGAAGGCCTCATCCCAATAAACATCGTAGGCGATGATCTTCATGCCAAACGCGTGAGCCCGGATCGCGACTTCCTTACCGATTCGCCCGAGTCCCAAAATGCCGATGGTTTTGTCCCACAGCTCATGACCGGTTTTGCGCTTCCATTCCCCGGCCCGCACCGCGTCGGCGTGAAACAAGAGATGTTTTTGCAAACAGAGGAGGAGGAGGAATACGTGTTCCGCCACGGTGGTGTGGTTTACACCCGGAGTAAAAAGGAGCGGGATTCCACGACGATTGCAGGATTCCACATCGATCTTATCGACGCCAATGCCATATTTGGAAATCACCTTCAATCGCGGCTGAGCTTTCTCCAGCACCGCATCGGTGATCAGGTCATCGCCACAGATATAGGCGTCGATTTCGCCAACTGCCGCCAAGGTATCCGCTTCATTCAAAGGGCCGCGGGCGGTGATAATCTCCCAACCGGTGCCAGCCAGTAATTCGTGGTGGGATCCAGGGGTGTCTTGAAAGGACGTGGTGGTGACGAGAACTCGAGGCATGGTAATATTAAAGGGGTTAAGCGCAGGAAGTGCGGGACGATTACCCTAGCGAAAAATGGGCACGAGCATTGAGGTATTAATCCGCAAGTTGATTGACATATTGCGAAGATATTTCCGCCCCACTGCTTCCCCGTATTCGTCTAAAGCGCCGCATCAGAGAGGTGT
>TARA_B110000305_G_scaffold242186_1_pt1 | contig 10835 bp, 7 predicted proteins | sample TARA_B110000305 | Tara Oceans TARA_B110000305 (sample SAMEA4397930) | marine metagenome | biome: Polar Biome; feature: [SRF] surface water layer (ENVO:00010504); material: water (ENVO:00002006), including particulate matter (ENVO:01000060) such as... | depth 5 m | reverse complement strand
GGAAGATAATAATGATACAAAGGAAGATAACAATGATACAAAGGAAGGTAACAATGATACAAAAATTTACTCAGAATATAATAATAAACTTATAACTAATACTGACATTATTAAAGAGATACAAATGTATGATAATTTTATTTGTCCGGAATACACTGTAAAGAATACATATGACATAATATTGAGTGACGAAAACTTTAAAACGCCTATGATAAGCAATTACAATTTTAGAAACTATTATATAATAAACGAAGGAACTATAAAAATAAGATTTGTATCTCCCTTATATAATGAATTCATCACATTTGATAAGGATTATGAATTATTACAAAATGTTGCTACTATAAATATATGGGACGAAACGAATCCAAATATAAAATTTACTGAAATAACTTTTAATAAAGGAGATATAATATATATTCCACCACAATGGTGGTTTTCTATATGTATAGTTGAACCCGCTATTGTATCTAAATATAATTATAGAAGTATAATGAATATAACCACATATTTATCTTATTATGTATATTCATTTATTAGTATTACAAAATCATACGATGAAAACATAAAAGAAAATACATTAAAATTGAAATCCAATTAACAAAACATTATATTATAATCTTTATCATGACTCAATATAAAATATCTATTCATGATAAAACGTATAATAATTGGACCATTTATGATGCTATTTCACATAATATTATAAATGATCTAGATATTACACCACATAAGGAAAAATTGTTTAATGGAGATATATTTACTTATGAAAATAATAATTGTACAATTATACATTCCATAATTAGAAATACCGTACAAATGCCAGGAGTTTTATTACTAGACAACAATATATATGGAAAATATAAAAATAAATATATTTACAAATGTATACCTGATGATAAACATTTACCTATATTCTTAATACCATTTGAAGAAAAAAATATTGGATTTTCAAAAAAAAAAGTAAATAAATATATAACTTTACAATTTAAATCATGGTCAGATACTCATCCAACTGCTATAATTAAAAACAATATTGGTTCGGTAGAAGATTTAAATAATTTTTATGAATACCAATTATTTTGTAAAAGTTTAAATTCGTCGATACAAGGATTTGGTAAAGACGCTAAAAGATCAATTAATAGAATTAATACAAAAAATACATTTTATGAAATAATTTCAAAATTTAAAATAGAAGAAAGAACTACTGCATTCATATTCTCAATTGATGGAAATAATACACAAGATTTTGATGACGCGTTTTCTATAACAGAAGAAGAAGATTCGGCTATTTTAAGTATATACATAACAAATGTTGCTATTTGGATAGATGTTTTAAATTTATGGAATTCATTTTCAGAAAGAATTTCTAGTATATATTTGCCCGATAGAAAAAGACCAATGTTACCAACCGTATTAACAAATATATTGTGCTCTCTTTATAAAAATGAACAACGTATAGCAATAGTAATGGACATACATTTTAAAAACAATAAGCTAACACAAATAACATATTCTAATGTAGCAATAAAAGTATCAGAAAATTATTATCATACCAGTATAAATACAGACAATAAATATTATAAATTGTTGTATAAATATACAAAATTGTTATTCAATACAAACCGACTTATTAAAAGTATAGAAAATACACATGATGTTGTTTCATACCTAATGATGTATATGAATTATAATACAGCAAAAATATTATCACAAAATAATTGTGGTGTATTCAGATCATTAAGTATTAACAATACTGTAATCCCTAACAATATTCCCAATTCTTTATATAAATTTATAAGAGTATGGAATAGTTCATCTGGTCAATATACATTAGAAAAATCTAAACCACATGAATTACTAGAATTTGATTCTTACATACATATTACATCACCTATGAGGAGATTAGTTGATTTATTAAATATAATTAAAATTCAACAAATATTTAAATTATATTCGTTCACTGACGAAGCCATAACATTTTATAATACATGGATTACTAAAATAGATTATATTAATATAACTACACGCTCCATACGAAAAATACAATTAGATTGTAATTTATTACATTGGTGTAATACACAAGATAATTTAACACAGGTTATATATGAAGGGTATGTATTTGATAAAATAGAAAGGTCTGATGGTTTATTTCAATATATGGTATTTATAAATGAAATTAATATGGCATCTAGAATTACAATTAGACATAATTTAATTAATTATTCAAAACATAATTTTACACTTCATATTTTCAATAAAAAAGATACATTTAAGAAGAAAGTTCGACTTCATCTGAATGAGTAGTAGCATTACGTTGAAGCATAATTTTAATATAATTTTTTAACGTAGTTTTAAATAACAACTTTAACGGGGAAAAAATACCACATATAATTTCAGAAGCACGTATCTGGTATTTACTATTCAATGTTTCATATAATGCCGCATAATATATTTCATCTCTACTCCATTCATCTTCATTTTTTATTAAAGGCTTAATATATTTTATTTGTTTCGCAAGTAACATTAATTCAGATAATTTTAGTCCAGATATTTTATCCATATTTACTTTATATATTATAAAATTAATATTTATACATATAACGATTGTTGTAAAACGATATATTTCAAAGTAGTATCCGAAATTTTATTTAACTTTTCTGATAATTTAATATTACCTATATATTCACAAGCAGTTATAAATTCATTAGCTATATTATTTATTTTCAATATTCCTTTAACAAATTCTCCTATAAAAATCCCTTTATTTAATAATTTATTTGTAATATTGTGACATTCCTTCTCATCTAAAGCATAACACCATTCGCTAATTTCTTGTATAATATCGTAGTGAATTGTATCATCCATACCGGTATCAATACAATATTTACTCTCGAGATCCATATACTTATGTTGTTCTGATACATAGGTTGTTATTAACTTATTTAATGAAACATTTTTTATTTGATTAGTTTTAAATTCATCTTGCACATTTATATTTGTAAAACAACTCATAAAAGCAACCAATTCATTTATATTTAAATCGTCTAAATAATTATTATAAATAATATTAGCTATCGGTAAACAGTTCATTTCACGAATATTAGAAGCTACTTTACCCTTAAATGTTAATATATATATATCGTCTTTTAACTGAATAAATTCATTACTAGAGAGAATATTCAAAATTATTTTTACATTATCATCAACATAATTATTTATATTGTCTATATACCTTTTTGTTTTTTCTATTTCTATTTCATTTGCGGATTTTAATTTAAATACTATTAAATCATCATCAAATTTTTTTCCATAAGTATCCTTTATATTTTCCAACTTAGAATATGCGTTTTTTCGTTTTTTATTATTTAAAGATGCTATAGAATTTTTTACGGTTTCATATTCTATTAATTCTTTTAGATTACTTTCACCCAATATCAAAACATAATTATTATTTGTATTTTCTAGTTTTTCTAAAGCCATTTTATACCCTTCAATCGAATTAATTAGATCATCATTCAACATACTAGACTTAACATAACTACTATAATCTGTTTTATTTAGTGCTATTAAATTCAATAATAAACTATAAGAAATCTTAAATTTTGACTGTAATATTTGGGGTTTTCCGGATAATATTTGTTTATATTCTGTAAGACTAATTTCTTCTCTAAACATATTATTACAATGAATTACATGACCAACTACGTCTAATCCTCTGCGTCCAGCTCTACCAGCCATTTGTGTATATTCGTGACTTAATAATTGTCTATGACCATTAGAAGTAAATTTTGTAAGTGATGTAAATATTACTGTTTTAGTAGGCATATTAATTCCGACAGCAAATGTTTCTGTAGCAAATAACACTTTCACATATCCCTTTCCAAATACTATTTCTACCATCTCCCTTAGTATTGGCATCATACCACTGTGATGAATAGCTACGCCTCTTTCTAATAATTTAACTAATTGATTATATTCATTTAATTCTTTATATTCACTATAATTAGATAGTTTTCTTATAATTTTATCACATTCATCTGATACTATTGAAGGTATATGACTTTCCTCATCTGAAAACATATTAACATTTATCTGACCAGCAAATTTTTCAACATTAGCTCTTGAAAATACAAAACAAATACACGGTAACATATTATTAGCACTAAGATACTTTATAAGTGAATTCAAAATAAAACTAGGTTTATTATATATAGATTTTGTTTTTAATAGAGTTAGAAATTTATTTGACGTTGTTATAGTGGTATCGTACAATTTATTACCTTCTTTTAATAATAGTGGTTTACCTATAAATTTTTTTATTTCATTTTCTTTATCTTTATTTTTTAATATTTTAAATAAATGTTCAGTAGTGTTAACATAAATATAATGTTTTAAAGGAACTACTCTATTATTAGTACCGGTTAATACTACTTGTTTTGTAGACTCTATATCTCTATTTTCACACCATTTTGCGAACTTTTCTGGTCTATCTATAGTTGCTGATAACATTACCATAGAAATTTTACTTGGAAGCATTAGTATTGTTTCTTCCCATACTTTACCTCTATCAGCATCATTTATATAATGAATCTCGTCAAAAATAACACATGCCAATTCATTATCTATATCCATATTAAAATTTAAAGCATTATTAGAGACACAGGTATCTTGTAATCTTTTATATAAATGATTTTGTAAAATTTCTGTTGTCATTATCAAAACACTTGCATCAGGATTAAATTTTATATCACCTGTCAATATACCTATTGTATATTGAGGAAATTTTTTTGTAAAATCGTGATATTTTTCATTAGATAATGCTTTGATAGGACTAGTGTATATTACCCTTTTTCCTTTACTACAGAAATAATCTATAGCAAATTCAGCAGGTAATGTTTTACCAGACCCTGTATGTGCTGTTACAAGAACATGATTATTATTCACTATAGCATCAATCGCATATTTCTGAAAATCACTAAGAGCAAAAGGATATTTATTGAAATATTCATCCATAGTATTATTACTGTACATATCATTTGTTAGTATTACCATTTTGTTATTACTTATTAATTTATATTTAACCACTTTTCAATTTTTATCATTATATTCACAATATAATATAATTTAAGAATAAATAATATCTGTACATATTTCATATGGAAGATACTAATTTAAAAACGGAAGAAAAAATATCATTTATGACTCATATGTTAAATTTTAATGAAAATACCAAAAACGAATTGTCAAATATAACACAATATACACTTTTAGCAATAATTCCCTTAGTTGGACTTAATAAATTAATGAAAAAATATATTCCTCAAGTGGATGAAGATAAAAACTCTATGGAAATTATATTTGAAATTATATTACAAGCACTCCTTTTATTTTTCGGACTTTTTTATATACATAGATTTATTACATTTTTTTCAACATATAGTAAACAAGATTATCCCGACGTTTCTATAGTTTCTATTATTTTAGCAGTGTCTATTATTATTTTAAGTATACAAAGTAAAATTGGTGAAAAATCAAACATAATAGTAGAAAGATTACATGACCTATGGACAGGTGAAACGTCATTAACAAAGCCAGAAGAAAAGAAAAAAGAGATTGTTAAACCTAAAATTCAACCAAAGACCCCTGAAAATCATCATATCAAACAAAATATACAACCCGAACAGGCTACACAAGAATTACCTAATTATAATATGATGTATCATAATACTGCTATTCCGCAAAATGAAGAATTTCAATTAATGGCAGCAAACGAGGCTTTAGGTGGAAGTAGTTTTGGTTCTATGTATTAAAATAAAGATATTAAAAAGAATTTATACACTATACTATACAATGCAAATATTTGTAAAGACATTAACTGGTAAAACAATCACATTGGATGTTGAAGCCGCAGATACTATTGATAACATTAAAACAAAAATTCAAGATAAAGAAGGTATACCACCAGATCAACAACGACTTATTTTTGCAGGTAAACAACTTGAAGATGGTCGTACATTATCTGACTATAATATCCAAAAAGAAAGTACACTTCATCTAGTACTAAGACTGCGTGGAGGAAAGTAATAAGTTAAAATTTTATAAATATATATTATATGATTACTGATATATTTATAAAAACTTGTAAAAGAGATGTGTGGTTGTTACCTAATTTATTAAAATCTATAGAACAATACGTTACAGGATTTAGAAGGGTAATTATTATAATCGATACAAATTATGACTATAAATTTTTAACGCAGATAAACACGAAAACACGAAAAGTATATAAAACAAAGTCCCATAAAATTTATTTAAATTATATACCAGGAATATTGTCAAAATATTCATTAAAGAAATACAATATTGATATCAAAATAGTATGTGAACGATTACCAGAATTTAAACCTCCGGCTAATATTCAATCACAATATCATTGGATGAGAAATGTTACGAAAGGCTATATATGGCAACAAATTGTTAAATTAAAATGGACTACCTATACAAACAGCGACTCTGTATATATAATAGATTCTGATTGTTTATTTTCAAAACATATTGATATTCAAACATTAATATCTAATAATCATAAAGTATGGTTATTTTCTGATTGGGATGAACAAAATAACAATATATGTTGGAAACCAGGTACAGAATTAATACTTAAAAAACATAATACATTTAATACAATGGTGCTATTTGATTTCATGTTTTTTAAAAACGACACTTTACAATTTATTAAATATATATGTGATTTACACAAAATAACAAACTTAACTAAACATATTATAAATAACTGGTATTTTATATCAGAATTTAATGTTTATGGTAATTGGTGCTTTACAAATTCTAACAATTATGTATTTTTAAATATAAATTATGACAAATTAATATTATCATCTATACGATCTAAAACAGGTATTGTTCAACTTCAAGGAAAATTAAGATACGATGATAATTTTAAACATAAAATTTTAAACAATAAATATCATATGTAATATTTTATTATATAAATAAACAATATATATATATAAATATATATTATCATATGATTAATATGATAATATACTTATGTGTTATATATATATCTTTTTCAAGCGGATTTCATAATTGTATTCCTATTCTACGTAATTTATATAAAATACCAACATGTTCAACCAATTTGTTTTTTAAACAAAATACTAATCTAAAATATACTACTTCATCTAATGGATTTAATTTTATACATAATGAAAGAGACCATACTTTAAATTACAAACGCATTGAACAACTAAACAAAATGTTTGATATAATAAATATCCAAAATAATGAAAATATCAACATTAATATATCTGAAAACGATTATGATCATGATGATCATGATGAACCCTTTATTATAAACGTTCCTTATGGAGATTTACGTAATGGATATCCCAAAACACCTACAATTAATATAACTCTTGGTAAAAATCTTGATGAAAATGAACAAGATGAACTTGACAATGCTGTTGAACAACAGTTCAGAGAAATGCTGAATATTCCATCAGGTGTAAAAATTTTAAAAATTACAAATCCTAACTTACGAGATAATTATAAAGAACAGTTTAAACACATACCTCAAAATAATATTAAAAAAAAAAGTGAAAATTTTGAAATTATACAAAATAATAATTATAATTTTCAAGATATTGGTGGATATGAAAATATTAAAATAGAACTTATGCAAACAGTTGATATTTTAAAAAATGTTGAAAAATATAGAAAGTATAATGTACGAACACCAAAAGGATTATTGTTAGAAGGTCCTCCAGGAAATGGAAAAACATTACTAGCTAAGGGGTTTAGTGGAGAAGTAAATTCTTCATTTATTCCAGTTTCGGGAAGCCAATTTACAGAAAAATATGTTGGAGTTGGTGCTAGTCGTATTCGTGAACTATTTAAACTTGCCGAAGAAAACAAACCATGTATAATATTTATTGATGAAATAGATGCTTTAGGTAGAAGTAGAAGCTCTGGAGAACAAACAGACAATCCAAATACTGAAGCACAATCAACGTTAAACGAACTGTTAGTAAAAATGGACGGATATTCATCTTCAGATGGAATATTTGTTGTAGGAGCAACTAACCGCGGAGATTTATTAGATAAAGCATTATTACGACCCGGTAGAATAGATAAACGAATTTATATTGGAAATCCTGACGCTAAAACTAGAGAAGAAATAATTAAAATTCATATTAAAGGAAAACCATATGAAGATAATATTATTTTTGATGATTTAATTGAAATGTCTAATGGACTATCAGGAGCTCAAATTGAAAATCTTTTAAATGAAGCAATGTTACTTGCTTTACGTAACGATAGGCATGAAATATCACGAAATGATTTAGATGCCATTTTATCACGCATGCTGGTAGGATATCAATCTACCGAAAATAATTATAGTGATGATATGATTCGTCGTATTGCTGTACATGAACTTGGACATGCTATTGTAGGAATACTTTCTTTACATCACGCAAATTTAGTTAAAATTTGCTTAAACGCGTGGTCTCCGACAAGTCCAGGATATACAATTTTTGAAACAGCTGAAATAGATAGTTCTATATACACAAAAGAAAAATTAAATTCAAGATTAATGGTATTATTATCTGGTAGAATAGCAGAAGAAATATTTTTTGGAGCATCAATTACATCTGGGGCATCCAAGGATATTGAAGATGCATACACATTGGCAGAACAAATGATCGTTAAATTTGGTATGGGAAGAAAAATAGTTTATCCATATCATAGTGAAAATTCAAAAACATTTATTGATAAAGATATAGAACGAGTTATCGAATTCGCCTATCAATCAGCAAGGGAAATAATAATTAGTAAAAAAGATTTAATTGAAGAATGCTCACAAGAACTCATCAAATATAAAATACTGTTACCTGCGACTATATTTAATAAATTAAATTAATGATAAAATTGATTATATATACCTTAATAATACAAATTATATACACAATGAAACATTATTCTCATAAAACAGAAGTGGATAAATTATCTGAGTTATATTCAAAAACAGCATCATATATATTATCTGAAAATTATACTAAATTATTAGATTATAGTACTGAAATTATCAATTTACTTGAATACTTTAATGAAAATCAAATAAAAAGATTAATATATAATTGGAAATTTAAAAAACAAGATATATGGGAACCGTCTAGAATTCTTAAAGACCCGTTTAGTTTCATTACTTGGGAAGATAGGTTAATAACATTTAACAAAGCAGAAAAAATACGCACCGATTTAAATATTGATACAAAGATAAATACTCATACACGAGCATGGATTATACATTATTTCTCTAGTGAAGGCTTTTATATTGAACAATGGAAAATAGAAAAGAAATATATAGAATGTTTTTCTCAAATATATGACCATAATGTAACAAATTCAACTTTACGACCGTTATTGAAAGAATATTGTAAACGCAATCCAAAAACTAAACAATTAGTTAAATATTATACTACTCTTGAACTGATACAATTAGAAAAAACTATAGGGAACGATATACTTGATATGTATTATACCGAAGATGACTCTATTTATGTAGATAAATTAAACGCCCTTAATTTTATTGCTAATTTTGAAAACAACAAACAAATATTATTAACTGATGAACAAAAAAATTGTATATTAAATTCATTGAAACATAAGTTTAATATTATTAATGGATATCCAGGTACAGGGAAATCTACTATTACAGAAGTAATTATAAATTATATGATGGACCATATGGATTATAATAAAAATAATATATTTAACTTAGCGCCTACAGGATTGGCTATGAAAAATTTAATGAATAAATGTGGAAACAATATAAATAAACAAAACGGTATGACACTACATAAATTCATTTTATATATGAATAATTTAAAACATCCAGATGTAAAACAAGACCCAGAAAATAATAGACTGATAAAAACATACAAGGACTCAAAAGGAAATATTAAACAGATATCCTATTACATTCCTCAACATATTAATATTGATGAAGCATCTATGATGGATATATTCATTTTTCAAAAAATAATAAATATATGTAAAAAATATAGTTGTTCATTAACATTAATAGGCGATGTTAATCAATTACCGCCGTGTGGATTAGGTAACCCTTTCGAAAGTATAGTTAACTCTAATATTTTTGATGTAAACAATTTAACGGTTATTAAACGACAAGATGGTGGTATTATCGCAAATAATATAAAACTCATGGCTGAACGATGTATTACTGAAAATGATTTTGATAATACAACAATGAAATTCTTACGTACTGCCGACTTTTCAAATAAAAATATAAACAAAATAATTTGTGAAAATATTGATAAGGGAAGTAAAGCAATCATTCTTTCTCAAAAAAGCAATCTAACCAATAAATATGGATGGGACACAGTAAACACGAGTCTTCAAAAACTATGGAATGCTAAGGGTAAAGAAATTTCTTCATGGCATAAAACTAAATTACATGTAAAAGATACGGTAATCAGAACTGAAAATGAATACGATGATGATGATGTTAGAGTAAATGGAGACGTAGGAACTATTACTCGCTATGACAATAATGAAGTTACTGTAGAATATTTTGATGATACTGAAGAACGTATGTCGGTTAAAAAATTATATGATGTATTTGAATTATTTTATGCGTCTACTGTTCATAAAATGCAGGGAGGTGAACGCGATACTATTATTATTATTATTCACCCTACACATCAATATATGTGGGGTAGAAGTTTAGATCGAAAAAAACTACTGTATACCGCAATTAGTCGTGCTAAAAAAAAATGTGTCATCATAGG
>TARA_B110000305_G_scaffold205427_1_pt1 | contig 10868 bp, 15 predicted proteins | sample TARA_B110000305 | Tara Oceans TARA_B110000305 (sample SAMEA4397930) | marine metagenome | biome: Polar Biome; feature: [SRF] surface water layer (ENVO:00010504); material: water (ENVO:00002006), including particulate matter (ENVO:01000060) such as... | depth 5 m | reverse complement strand
GGCTCATGCACAACAAGTTGATGTAACTTCCACGTAACACCGAATTGTCGGTTTAGAAAGTATACGCTACACATTTCAGCGATACCAACCCCAGAAGTTCTCGCGTATAATTTGTCCACGATTTCATCCTTCAAGTGCTGTTTTTCGCTATTGAATATACCCGTTTTAACCACACCAGCACCACTCATATCAACTTTAACCCTGAATTTAGGCTCCCTACCCGGTGAGTATTTGAGATTTGAATTGAAAATCGGGCGGAGTTCTTCCACAGTCATTTCCTTTCCAAAAATACCAACACTTTGTTTTGATACAGCCTCGATGATACGCGTTTCAATCTCTAGCATCGTTTCATAGAAAAATTTAATGTAGTTTTCATCCTCGTCATACCCTTTTAACGCAAAATCTACATTCCACTTAATATTTCCAACTGCAGGTGTGAAACCCGACACGCCGAATGGCATGTACATTCTTGGTAGCTGAATACGCGCAGGCTTCCCTTCTTTCGTACACAGGGAGATTTTACGTCCATCGTATTCTAAAATATCCAGAGTATCGAGAAAGGTATTGAACTTAGCCATCTGTTCATACATGCATGCAAAACTTTAAGCCGAACACGCTGTACACTCAGCTTCGAGACTAAACTGAATAGGACGAGATTTCGCCTTACTGCGTAGATAATACATACCCGTTTTGAGACCGGATTTCCACGCGTACATGTGCATCGAGGACAGTTTGGAAAGTGTCGGGTTTTCGATAAATAGGTTCATACTCTGAGACTGGTCGATATACCGCCCCCGATCACACGCCATATCTATGATCGTTTTCTGACTAATCTCCCATACGGTCTTGTACAAGGCCTTGACATCGTCGGGAATATCGGTGATGTTTTGGATAGACCCACCAGCCTTTACCATAAGATCTTTCATATCCTTCGACCATAAATTTACCCTTTTGAGGTCTTCGATAAGGTGTTTGTTCACGACCACGAATTCACCTGCAAGCGTTCTGCGGAGATATATGTTCGTAGTCCAGGGTTCAAAACACTCGTTATTACCTAAAATCTGAGCAGTGCTCGCAGTAGGCATGGGTGCCACGAGGAGGGAGTTGTACAGCCCTTTTTTCACACGCGCGCGCATAGCGTCCCAGTCGTACATCCCAGAATGGGGTCGTGTCGTGTCATTCGTCTCCCACATATCAAACTGTAAAATACCCTTGGATGTGGGGCTTCCCTCGAATGTTTCATAAGAACCATTCTTATCCGCGAGTTCACAACTGGATTCCAAGGCTGCGTGGTAAATAGTTTCGAAAATATTAACGTTGATCACTCTCGCTTCTTCGCTCTCAAAAGGAATGCGTAACATACAAAACACGTCAGCCAACCCCTGTACACCCAAACCAATGGGACGATGGCGCATGTTAGACGTTCGTGCAGTATCAACTGGGTAAAACGTGCGGTCAATGACCCGGTTCAAATTCTTTGTTACGATTTTAGTAACCCGGTGAAGTTCCTTGTAATCATACTCAGTTCCGTTTACATATTTAGGGAGTGCGATAGACGCGAGATTGCACACCGCCGTTTCACCGGGGTTCGTGTGTTCGATGATTTCGGTACACAGGTTAGACGATTTAATCGTTCCTAGATTTTTTTGGTTGGACTTGGAATTGCACGCATCCTTGTATAACATGTATGGCGTACCAGTCTCACTTTGGGATTTGATTATAGACTTCCACACATCAAGGACTGGGATAGTTTTAATCGCCAAACCCGCACGTTCGTACTTGGTATAGAGTTCTTCAAATTCTTCACCATACACGTCAGACAGGCCCGGAGCTGTATCGGGGCAGAAAAGAGACCATTGACCGTTCTCTTCGACGCGCTTCATGAACAAATCTGGAATCCACATAGCGGAAAAAAGGTCCCGGCACCGTGACTCTTCATCCCCTTGATTGAGGCGCAACTCGAGGAATTCCATGATATCAGCGTGCCACGGTTCAACGTAGATGGCAATAGACCCCTTGCGTCTACCAGCCTGATTGACATAGCGTGCCGTCGCATTGAAAACCCTAAGCATGGGAATGATCCCATCAGACTGCCCGTTCGTACCACGAATTTTCGCCTTATTCGCGCGTACGTCGTGAATATGCAGCCCAATACCACCAGCCCATTTAGAAATCTGTGCACATTCAGTGAGTGTACCGTAAATTCCATCGATGGAGTCACCCTTATTCGCAATCAGGAAACAGGATGACATTTGAGGTCGCGGGGTACCAGAGTTGAATAGGGTTGGTGTGGCATGGATGAAATTTCCCATTGACATGTGGTGATAGGTCTCAAGCACACTCTCTTCATCGTGACCATGAATTCCGATAGCGACGCGCATAAACATGTACTGCGGCGTCTCCAGTAGCTTTCCATCCATCCTCTGTAAATACGATTTCTCCAACGTTTTCAACCCGAAATACCCAAATGCGAAATCACGCTTCGGTTCGATTTTATCTTTGACACGGTCGGCAATCTCTACAACTTCATCGGTAATTATACCAGCTTCGTTTAATTTTTTCATCGCGACGTGGAAATTGTCAGGGGCGATTTTCTGGATGTTACTCGCGATGATACGCGTCGCGAGTACTTCGTAGTCGGTGTCTTTCGTGATCATACCGATACAAATTTCAGCTGAAAGTGTATCGATTTCCTGTGTAGTTATGCCCTCGTACATAGAAGAAAAGACCTGCTGTGCAATCGCCGATGCATCCACACCTCCCGAGATTTCATACGGGTCGTTCATGAGTTTTGTGATCCTGTTGGTGACCTTGTCAAATTTGATGTCTTCAACATTACCGGAACGTTTGATAACTTTCATACTATAAATATTACTACTCTTTTTTTTAACTAACATTTGAAGTCGGCACTTCGCACAGACACGGGACCGGCTGTCTCAGCATACCGATTGGGCTGAAGAAACCTGGAATTCACGAAAAAGGGACCACTTTCACCCAGTTTGGATACGGGAGGGTAAGAAGCAATAAAACACCCCGGGGCATTACATTCTGGAATTTTTTGTGTAAACGACGGAGTAGTGGTACGGTAAACTTCGTCGAAGTCAGCAGCGGCAATCATTTATACTTTACACACACTTTTTTTCCTGGATTATATTAAATGTGCGACGCTCTTTATTTAAATACGATGAAACAGACAGCGACCCCACTCAATACACTCTTTTTTTCTGAGTTTAACCGGAATTTACTCCAGAAAGCGATCCGCCAGTCGTTTAAGAACAAGACGGGTGTATCCATCGATTACCAAAACCCCGACGATTTATACGCCATCATGCGCAACGTTTTCATCAACAACGCCAGTAGCCATGCGACCAGGGTCAACGAACAGGTTAAGTTTATGAACAGTGTAGTGATCAAAACGGCTCTTTCGCAGGTACAGTCTGGAGTTTCACAATATATGGGGTATCTTCGTGATATAGATACGATGGCCGTACCACCCACCCCGCCTGCGAACACGAGTACGTATGGTCTCAAAATGGATAAAAATGGTCATATAGGTGTATAAAGATACATGTCGTGTTTGGTATAAGATGGCGTCATTGAACTATTATAAAAGTGAAACTGAAAAAATATGCAAATCGAAGGGGTGGGATCGTGCAGAAATTAACACCGTGTGGCTTTTACTCACCGAAGAATTCGGAGAGCTCGCATCTGCTATTCGTCAGTCTAAAAGAATGTTCAAAAAAACGAATATCAAGAAGGATAAGGGTGTTGACATTATGATGGAAATGGGTGATGTATTCAGTTATCTATTTCAATTGGCACACATGTTAGATGTTGACCTGGATCAGATGTGGATGGAACATGGTAAAAAAATGACACACAAAAAATATATCTCGTGATACTATAAATGAGCAAGTATATGCTTAGCGATGAAGATAGTATTAATAAAATAAATCCATATGTCCAGCGTACATTTTCATTACCAGGGGCGATAGGTAAACCTCACCCATTCGAGGAATTTGAAACGCCCGTCGAAATTGAGGCGAATTTGTGGAACGATAACACGTATATATGCGAAACTGGTATAACATCTGGTGATAAAGTGATTGACACGTGTCGCCCATCTAAGACCGAGTGCCGATTATCTAGACCCCTCATTCCAGGAAGAAATATAGACATGGGAGTTGGTGACAGTAGACCATTGGGTGCAGTGTCGATTGACACGGTTGTACAAAATGTGAAGGGTGTGGTGAAAAGTATGAAAACGTTGGATTTATTTACAATAGCATTGATTGTTGTTATAATCCTCGTTCTATCATCTGTAAGACGTTAAAGAGCGAGTCGAGGCGACGGTCGTTGCGACAGTTGTGAATAACTTCCGGAAACGTTTTAACACAGAAATCACGTATATACGCCTTCTGCCAAGCGCATGTGGTATTAATAAAGGGTGGAACAAACGTGGGATCTAAAATTTTAACCGTATTCATTATACGTATAATCGAGTATACATTATAGTTTGAACACAATACATTATCCAATTCGATCAGTGCCAGCTGCCTTCTGGTTGTGATCGTCTTCTTCACCATGGTGTTGAGAAAATCGTCGTAACGATCCTCACCGTCTATCGGTTTTATGGACGTCCAACCGCCAATTGAGTCGGTCTCGAAATATCCTGGGATACTCACGTACCCCTTTCCCTCAATGTAACGAGAGTACTTAACCTCTATACACTTTATACCCCGTTTATTCGTAAAAACTGATGCATGTTTAACGAAGGAAGGCATATTTGCATTCTGGTTTAAAATCCAATTGTTTCTCTAAATTGTTTAAGTACGTTTTCCGTTTAACATCATACCCTTGACAGTCATGCTTTTCCAATTGAATGCATCCCGGACAATATTTACCCACGCAATATTTGCAATCGATTGGTACACCACATTTCTTCTTACACTTTTGGCACGGCATGTTATAATTACGCAACACTTTTTTTAACTTAAGTCATTCTTTAATATATTCAAAAGTAGATGTTTTCGTCAATCGCAAACAACACGTTTTCTTACATCCTTACACAGGATGAGTTTAGAAACGCGATGCCTGAACGTGTCCGCCCATCCCGTATCAAATTGACGACAATCACCATGATTTCATCATTCTCCAAGCCTATAAACGTCAGTGAAATTCGAGAAGTGTTTGAGGAAATACAGGATATCAGGCTTCATCGAGACACGGTCGACAACACACCCATCACCTGGCACGTTAAACCGACGACGTTCTACAACCAGATAACACTCACATACGACGATGGTCACAGTACGAAATCGATTAAAATTTTCCCGAATGGAAGTATCCAGGTTGCTGGTTGCGAAGATGTATTCAACTGTACATATATAATTGCAGGCCTTGTATATATTCTACAGTCGTTTGATAAGGATATTATACCCCCAGCAAATACATTTCGCATCGTGATGATCAACTCGAACTTCAGTTTGAACTACAACATAAACCTGATGAAAACAACACGACACTTTGAGAAATATTCAGATGTCTTCAAGGTTTCGTTTGAACCTGATCGGTATTCGGCGGTTAAAATTAAATTTAAACCAGCTGAAGACATGAAAGAGATTACTACGAGTATTTTCGGGACTGGGAAAATTATCATCACGGGAGCAGAAACTCTAAAGGAAATCGTGTTTGCATACAATATTATCAACCAGCATATAAATGACTGTCCAGACATCAGGGTATCCGAAACACTGATTTGTGATAAATTTGACGAGTATTTCGGGTATAAAATAGACAAGGTGATCGAGAAAGTTAGAAATCTCGGCTTCGAAAGTTGGACCAACACGATCACGAATAGACAAATTAATTTCTAATTGTAATATAAATGTCTCAACGACTTGGTATGGCCGACGGCAGATGTCACACAATGAACAATTCGTCCAAGCTCTACGATAACTACCTGATGACCCGACACGGCATTGCCCCCCAAGATAACTACGCTTTCCGCAAATTGATTCAACAGAAGGGACCCGAGCTCCATGAACTCCCCAAACCCATCGACGATGGAAGTCCGTGTGGATTGTGCGACTCGACACTGGACTTGTCAGAAATTAACTGAGTAAAAATTAGGAAAATAAAGTAATAGCAACTATATGAGCCTTTCATCAGAATGCACGACATGTGCAATATGTCTCAATACAGTGAGAGAAACGAGACAAAACCCAGCACTTCGGTGTGGGCATGTATTTCACTCTCACTGTATAGAGGACTGGAAATCTAGGGGTAAACAAACCTGTCCCATATGTAGGAAAATTTTCGATGGCAGCAATTTTCGAGTAACTGTTAAAATAGAAAATTTAATTCACGAGTCGAATGTTATCAGGCAGGTGGATGGCGCATATATATTTGACACATTAGATGCATTTTTTGATGTAGACAACACGGATGAATTAGAAAGTTTACTTTCCGATTTTGGGGTGAGTATGGCCAACCTTGATACCCTTATTCTTGACACAGAATGAACTACAATACTTATCGTAATTCAATCCAGAGTAATCCCGGGATATCTTTCTAGGATCTGTAATCAGTTTACCAGCCGCCCCCACGACAAGTGGACCTGTAGCCCACCCACGCTTATGACTGAAAAATTCCGCCTTGAATGTGATCACCCTACCCGGTCTGAGTACAAGCGCTGCACGCTTAACGCGTAGCGTGGGTACCCTGAAAAATGCCGCGATACTCTCATGTGTATCGTCTTTTTTCACTTTATATTCAGTCTTACTATGCTGTTTATAAAAATGAAAATCACCTTGACACAAATAATTACTTTTTTTACACGTAGCCACGAATAACATTACTTTGTAATGTGTAGGTTTGCATTTAGTACCACCCTTGACCATGTATACATTTTTAGGATTATCGACAACAACCAGTTTGGGTATTTTCCCGCAGTCTACATACTTGCCAGAACTCGTCCGATTCACACGCTCCCCAGGCTGACTTTTCCACCCACGATACTTTTGATAATCGTTCATCGCGTACGCATAACAATTATTGTTATTCTTCCCAACCTTCCCAGCCCATCTTTTTGTGGTGAATGTGTGTTCGCCGCCGCTCGTAGGAGGGGTTTTGCTCATTAGTATACACCAGAAAAAAATATACATAGATAGTAAAATGATTAAAGATATTATGAACGCGAAAACTACCAAGGCCGCACTCACTGAATTGCTGATGATGGTTCTCTCCATCCTCGTGAGTACATTTGTACTCCGATTCACGTGGAACAATTCCCTCAGTAAACACGTTTCAGTGCTCAAACCGCTAAACACGTTCCTTGATGCGCTCCTTCTTTCGATTTCTATTCAAGTTGTCCGCGGGATTTAAACTTCCTTAAACCCGGTAACTTTTTCACCGGAGGAGTGGATCATCGTGGGGAAACCTTCAACACCGGCACATTCCTCGCTGTCACAGTCTACGAACGTGAATGCTTTATCCTTACTCTTCATGTAATCCAACTGTTTACGAGTCCACCCACAACCCATGGACCCGTATATAGTCCATTCCCCTGAGCCACCATCTTCGGACATGTATTCCTCCGTCGAGAATTTGAGTGCATTTTTCTTTTCCATTGTCATGAAAATTCGTGTATTTATTATTAGCAGGGTGATAAGCGCGAGCATAGTTTATAATACATGTATAGATTTTAATCTACGTGAAATATAAGAATGGCCGACATGAAATCGGCGGTCCAGCGTAGTCTGGCAAATTCCCCATGTTCAACCAGAACTAATAAGTTCGCAGGTGTCCGTGTAATAGGTAAAGGTGAACACGGTACGGTGTACCAGGCGTGTTTAAATGATGCGTGTAAGAAAAAGTTTGCTATCAAGGTATCTGATGAAAACCTAACTGCGGAGTTTAACCTCACCAGGAAATTTATTAACTTGGCGGGTAAAAATGCAGCTGCGAACGTTTATGCACTCGAAAAATGCAAAGGTGATAACCGGTTATACTCTGAATTTTTAGATGGACAAACATTCGGGAAATTGTTACCCAAGTTAAAAAAAGATCCTAAAAAAATAAAGTCGATTGTTCTCCAGGTTTTGAAAATATTGAAAACAGTGCACGAAAAAAATTCATCGTTTAGACATAATGATCTTCATCTTAATAATATATTCATAACTGCTGGTAATAAGGTTCGTATTATTGATTTCGGGTTGAGTTTTAACGCAATTACAACAAACCCAGAAGTCGAGAACCCCAAGGACCCTTACTTACGACCATACGGCGTGTATAGGGGTAATCATAAAATGTATGATACACACTTATTCTTGAATGGTCTACTCGGCCAAGGGGAATACCTAGATGAAGATACATTGAAATTTATTCTAGACATGTTACCATTGAAATACCAGGGAAGTAACGGTAACCGTCTCTTTTTAAGTCGACTAAAGCCGGCTGCAAACAACCACGAGGGTCAGGGTTTACCCACGTTCACTACATTGTTTAATCATTCATATGTGAAGGGTACGCGACTTGGCAGTATACTCAAAAGTATACCAAAAATTGTTTCGAAACCGGTATCGAAACTAATTCTGAAAAGAAAAACACCACCGTCCCCGATAAGTATGTCTGCAAGTCGGCGTACAGCTGTAGCGGCACTTGCGAAGAGTAAAGGAACTACAAAAAAGAGACCGGGTGCTACATCTAAAAAACCACCGACAGCCCCCGTGAAGTCCCCACCGAAAAACAAACCCGAAACACCTAAAACTGACCCGAATGATGAAACATTGGCCAGTATGAAAAGGCGTCTCCTCACAAAAACACGTGCCAAACCTTCGAGTATAGGTAAAGTGTCACCCACTTTTATCAAAAACTTCATGAAGAATATGTCCCGTCCTAAAACAAACTTACGTAATAGAAACATTTAAAGATGTCACACACACTGTAACCAATGGAATGTTGTGATGTCTGTTGTGAAAAGATTAACAATTCAAATCACAAAAAGGTCGAGTGCCCTTTTTGTGATTTAAAGTCCTGCCGCTCGTGTAGCCAGAAATATTTAGTGTCAATCACGGAAGACGCGCATTGCATGGGGTGTAAACACGAACATAACAGGGAACTCGTCGATTCATATTGTTCAGCATCATTTAGAAATGTACAATTTAGGAAACATCGCGAACATGTTCTATTCGAACGCGAGAAGGCACGTTTACCAGAAACGCAGCCACATGTAATACGTGAATTAAGAATACGAAGCTTGCGGACATCGTATGTATACATGTTCTATATATTGCGTCAGATGGGTTCAGCGAATGCCGTGTCAATAAAAGTACAGGGATTTCTACGCGAAGAGTTGACTATCGCTATATCAATGATACACGAAGAACTATATACTATGGCTAATAGAACGCCGGATATGCTCAGTGAACATATTTATACACAGAAATGTCCTAGTGATACATGCAATGGGTTTTTAGATGATAAGTGGGATTGTGGAATATGTGGTATGTCATTTTGTGAAAAATGTCACGAAGGATTGACACTAAATCACGAATGTAACAAGGACACGGTCAAAACAATGAAACTGTTAAAACGAGAAACAAAGCAGTGTCCAAAGTGTAGCGTGTTAATTTACAAAATAGAAGGGTGTGCGCAAATATGGTGTACACAGTGCCACGTCGCATTCGATTGGAGAACTGGTCGTATCGAAACTGGTCGAATACACAATCCACATTATTTTGAATTCAAAAAACGTGGGAGAGAGCATGGTGATATACCGTGTGGTGGTCGCCCGTCGCATAACGAGTTGATACAAATGCGCGCACATCACGCAATCCTTAAAATTTCCGTCGAATTATATCGGTTAGATTATGATAATACGTACAGGTTTGGATTTTTATACGAAGACAATACACATTTACGGATGCAATTCATTCTTAACGAGATTACCGAAACGAATATGAAACGCGAGTTACAGTTTCGAGATAAATACAATTCCAAAATAACTGATGTACGGGATATTTACACCATGTATACAGATACAGTTGGAGATTTATTACGACAGTATGTATTGGACGTGACCAAGTGTGAGGATATAGTACGTGAAGTGATGCAATTAACTTTGTATACGAACAACGTTATAGAGAGAATACGCTCGCGGTACAGGTGTCGTACACCTCATAATATAATGTTATAAATATATATATGGTTCTATTTCTACTCATTTCATTTATACTTATATGTTTCTTCCTCAGACCAAGATACCAAGAACCCCGTGTAATACGAAACGTTTTCACGGGGAAAATGTGTGACCGTATCATAGACCTGGCATCCGGCAAATTAAAACCATCTACGATATCGTTAGGTAAGGATGTGGATTCGTCTCAACGTAAAAGTGAGACGGCGTGGTTAAACCCGCAAAATTCTGCATCGGTAGATAAAATGATGGAAAAGTGTGTATCGTTGACAGATAGACAATTCAGTAACGCGGAATTTTTACAAGTACTAAAATACAAACCCGGTGGGTTTTATAACCTACACCAAGATGCTTTTAAAAATGAAAAAAACCCACGTCTATACACGTGTATAGTAGCATTGAACGATGATTATGAGGGTGGAGAAACTAGTTTTCCAAAATTAGGTAAGGATTTCAAATTGAACAAGGGTGACGTATTACTGTTCAATACATTAGACGATTGGGGGTGTACCACCGAGAAGGCTATTCACGGTGGTAAACCAGTACTTTCAGGTGAGAAATGGATATGTAATTTATGGATACACAAGTACCCATACGAGTTATAAGTGCCTCTATGGAGATTTGAACTCCAGACCTCTTGATTACAAGTCAAGCGCTCTACCAACTGAGC
>TARA_B110000305_G_C19464853_1_pt1 | contig 10951 bp, 7 predicted proteins | sample TARA_B110000305 | Tara Oceans TARA_B110000305 (sample SAMEA4397930) | marine metagenome | biome: Polar Biome; feature: [SRF] surface water layer (ENVO:00010504); material: water (ENVO:00002006), including particulate matter (ENVO:01000060) such as... | depth 5 m | reverse complement strand
TTCTTCAAATGATTCATTATTTGTATTATCATTTGTATTATCATTTGATTGAGGTGATGTTATATTATATGATGGTGTGTCTAGATTTTCAGGCGTAGAAGGCGCAAAATATGGTAAGCTAGAAGATTCGTTGGTATTAATATCATTATTAGACGTAGAATTTTCATCTACATCCACCGGTATGTTTTGAGATAATATGTCGTCTTCATTTAAATATACAGGTTCCTTATCAACTGAGTCATCTAGTTTACGTTGAAAATTGTTCCTTCTATTTTTAATAGAGGAATGAATATCCGGTGTATAATTATTAATGTTTATAGAAAAATTTGTATTGTTCAATTGTTTAATATTATCATCAGTAATTAATTTAATACTAATATTCATGGTTTGTAATTCATGTATCAATAATTTAAGACAATACGGTATTTTTACAATACTAAATGAATATCCATGTTTTGAAACATTTGTAATTATTGATTTTTCTGTAATTGGTTCGCTCATTTGTAAACGCCCGTCCAATAAAGGACTATAAAATCTTTTTTCATTGACATTATATATAGCAAGCGAACCTGTGTTGTTACAAATAGCGACTGAATAAGCATCTCCACGAATCATAAAAGAATCTTTAATAAAAGAACTCATTCCATGTGCTATTAATCCGTCGCGTTCCATTTCACCAATTCTTAATCCGCCATCATTTGCACGTCCCTGAACAGTTTGTCTGGTAAGTACATTTCTAGGACCTAATCCTCTATAATTAATTTTATCTTTCACCATATGTTTTAAACGCATATAATATGTAGGACCAATAAATACGTTACTGCTTAATTGTATTCCACTCTGTCCGTCGTAAAAAATTTCATTTCCAGATGAATGATATCCAATTTCCGATAATATTTTACCATATAACTTTTCTTGACCTCCTTTATTTAAGTAAGCCGTACAATCACTAAAACATCCTTTATTTACACATAATTTTCCTAAAAGCATTTCTATTAGTTGACCGATAGTCATTCTTGATGGAATTGCGTGTGGATTAATAATTAAATCAGGTTTTAATCCATCAGCAGTGAATGGCATATCTTGTTCCGGAATTATTAGCCCAATAGTACCCTTTTGACCAGCTCTACTAGCCATTTTATCACCTATACTTGGAATACGTTCTTCACGAATTCTAACTTTTGCAACTCTAAAACCTTCTTCGTTATCAGAAACAAACGTTTTATCTACAAACCCTAACTGTCCTTTTTTTGTTTTTGTAGAAATATCATTTTTAAATGTCTCTCCTTCAGATAAAGAAGATTGTCCTATAATTATTTTTTTATCATTTACCATAGTATTTTCTTTAATTAATCCAAGAGAATCTAAATCATTATAATCATAGCCAGATTTTAATTTAATGTTTGTATCATTAGATACATTACTAATCGTACTTTGTGTATTATTTCCTAAAACATCGGTACTTTCTTCACTTGATTCATATGTAGTATAATATGTAGTTCTAAATAATCCGCGCTTAACAGAACCTTCGTTTACCAAAATAGCGTCTTCAACATTATATCCATTTAATGACATAATAGCAACTATTGTATTTTCTCCATGAGGATGTTCATCATTATTAATAAATTTAGTGTACTTACTTTTAATTAATGGATTTTGTCCGTAATTTAAAATTACACCCATTTTATCAAAACGATTCTGAAAATTAGAATGGTACATAGAGACTGCTTGTTTTGTTTGTCCACATCCAAATAAATTTCTAGCAGGGGGGTTATGTTCTGGAAAAATAATTTGATTTCCCAAAATACCGAACATTAATGAATGTTCTATTTCAATATGTGTAAAATAATGTTTTTCTTTTAATTGATTTTGATGTAAGGCAATTAACGCGTCATTACACTCAGAAGAATCTATATAATCTATTAAAGATTGATATCTAGTGTCATCTATCATGGTACCATGAACTATATCGTTCCACGTAAGTTTATCTTTTAATAAACGATCTATCGTTTTTGTTTCTTGAATACTTAGTTTACCATCTTCAATATAAAAAATAGGTCTTAACAACCTACCGCTGTCTGTATATATATATATTGATCTATCAGCTATATTAAATGTTATGGATATGGAATAAGGTATTTGATTTATACGTCTATAATACTTAACAATATTTACTAACTCTAATGGTTTTTCTGTAACAGCATACCATGAACCATTTACGAATACTTTAATGTTAATATATAAATAATTATTGTTATGGCATTCTTCTATTTTTTTAACGTCTGTATTTTGTATTAACCACAATTTGAATTTATCGCCTGAATAGTTAGTTGAAATTTTAGTCATAATAGACATATGTTTATGTGTGCCTACATTTCCGCCGTCAGGTGTGTCTATAGGATCAATATACCCCCATTGCGATCCATGTAATAATCGCGGTCCAACAACTTTAGCACTATCATCTAGAGGTAAATTTATTTTTCTTAAAAGAGCTTTTGCTGAATTAAATGACAATCTATTTAGATCTTGTATTATTCCTTCGCGTTTTGTATGTGATGTAGAACCCCAGTTTCCTTTAAATGCTTTCATAAATCCAGATTCTACTTTTCGTTCTTTAAAAAATGTAGTTAAATTATCTTCGAATAATTGTAATGTTTGTTGAGTATTTAAAGTTACTTCTTCTTCATCATCTGGATTTGTATAATGAAAATAAATTTCATTTCTTTCAATGTTTAAATAAATAGATTTTCGTTGTTGTTTATAATATTCTTTAAATAAATCATACATCATTGGTCCTAATAATTCAACTCTTTTAAATTTAAAATTATCTCTGTCTACTTCTGATATTTCGCCATGAAACGTTCTTAATAATTTATATACAATATCACCAATACAATATGCTTTATTAATAAAATTATCTTCACCTATATTTGGTAACAAATAATTAACAAGAATATCAAATACACTATTAACAGTCTCTTGTTTTGTAAATGTTTTAATATATTGAATAGCTAATTCTTGCGTAAATATAACAGAAGCATCATGAATAGATGGTATAAACGAATCAACGTATGTACTGTTTTTCTCCAAGTCTAATAAGCAAAATTCAATAATGTCTTTATCACTTAATATACCTAATGCGCGCATCAATATAAATAACGGAACCGGTTTCTTAACATTTGGTATATCTACAACAATATGATTGTTATAACGTTTATCTGGACGCACAATATGTATTTTAAAAGTTCTTTCTGGTTTTGAAACATCTTCAGAAACAGTTCGTATAATAGCACTGTGAGAATAAATATCATCTTCTGTATTTTTTTTAATATATAAAGTGTTATCAGCAAATTTTTCTTGTGGAATAAAACATTTTTCTTTTCCATCAATAATGAAATAACCACCATTATCATTTCTACATTCACCCATATTGAAGGCTGTACTTTTTGGAATTTTACTTAAAATACACAATCGTGAATGTAATAAAATAGGAAATCTTCCAAAAAATATTTTTTGAAACGTTTGTTCCACTTTTGTCTCCTCATACGTTACCTTATCAATGACACTACATTCGACATCTATATCATGATGAAGAGTTATCGCGTATGTCATATTTTTTAATCGTGCTTCATTAGGATACATAAAATGATTATTTTTATCATAAATAACAGGCTGTCCATAATATATTTTATCTCCTTCTTTTCCGCCTATATATATATCTAATTTATATCTAAAATCATCTATTTTGTTATCAAAATTTTTTCTAATTTTAATTGGATTAGTTTCAGTGAGTATTTGCTTGATACCATTGTCAAAAAAATCATTATATGATTCTATGTGATGGTTTACCAATGCTAAAGGATTATCATTAAAATATTTTTTTATTATATTCCATGATATAGTATTAAAAATTTTACTTTCCATTATACTATATCATGAATAATTATATTTATTATATTGTTACAAATTATTATATTATTACAAATTAATTTAATTTTGAGACATTCCTAAAATAACCATTAAAAAAATAACAATAAATGGAAATAATACTAATGCCCAAGATAAAGATGTCCAACCAGCTTTACAAATTAAATAAAGTAGCCATGTCCAAAATAAAATATATGCGATGTTTATAATAAAAATCAATGTAACATTTGGAACATAGCAAGAATAATTACCTACACATAAGGTATGCTTATTAGTTAAATTTTGATATATAACTAAAATTAGTGCTAGTAAAGATATTATAAAATAAAATGATGCAGGGCCACACAGTTTTGAAAAAGTTTTATATAAATCCATTATAATATATAATAACATTTTAATTCCTAAATTAATTTGTACGTGAATAACGCAAACAATATCAACACTGTAAATGACATTAAAGAAACGATTATTATACTATTTCCTAACCTATTAGAATTATTAAATTGGTGTGTAGGATCCGGATTTGATGGTAATCTATACCCGTAAAAAATATTATAAATACTTCCTAAATAATATTGGATATATCTAATATAGTTCCAACTTGTAGGAAAAATATACGCCAAATCTCCACGCATACCAAATACTAAAATTAAAGCTAAAATAACAAGTAATATATATTTTAAAAAGTTCATTATAATATATAGGTATAATATATTTATTCTATATCAACATGTGTCAACATATGTCTTCTACAGCATATTTTCTTAATACCAAATTCATCTAACAGTTTTCCTTCTACACTTTTTTCTGTATTTTTTTGTGTAAAATATTCTTCCTCTAGAGATATATTTTGAGATAATTTTATTCTTACTACTTCATTTTGATAATGCCTATATTTATCAGCCAGAACCATACCACACGTTACACATTTTATCGGAATAATCATTATAAATATAATATATGTATATTTATATTTAATTTCAATTTTAAACAAAATGTTAATTTTTATATTTATCCTGATTAATGTAATTATGAATAAGTATATGAGAGTTTTTATTGTTAACATTACCTGTTAAAACAATAGACTCATACATATCACGTAATACTTTATCTGGTGCCGTACTACCTATTTTAATAAACGATTTTTTATATAGAAAATTTTTTATGTTTTGAATAGTTTCTTTTTTTAAATCACGATGTTCTTTTAAAATTTTGTTTCTACTTTCAATACCTTTAATAATAATTCCTATTTGTTTTTTTGTTTTTGACTTACCACACGTGTATTTCCTTTTAATTGTTTTTTTTTTTATTTTATGTGGGGTAGGTTTAATATTTTTAACATTTATTTCTTCTATTTTGTTTTCTGAGATATAATTATTAGTTTCATTATTAATTTCATTATTATTAATTATATTACTATTATTATTATTATTAATGTTTTCATTAATTTGTTTATTCTTTAATGTGTTATTTCTGATCCAATTCCTATATGTTGGCTTGTTTCCATTTTTTAAAATACCCCACGGCACATCTTGATTAGTTTTTGTTAAATGAGATGAAATATTATTTGATTCTACTTTATCTTCTATATCTTTATTTGTAACATGCGATAAATCTACTGGTTTTGGTAATTTATTGTTATTATTTATATTTTTTTCATCTATTATATTTTTTAAATATGAAATAGAGTCTCTAAATTCATCGTTAAATTCCTTTTCAAATGTATTTGATGGTTGTTTTCTAGTTTTATTTTGATAATTTTTAATTTTTTTAATTAATTCCCTTTTAATATTTGTAGGGTTATGTAGTTTTAAAGGTAATTCTTTTTTTGGTTTTTTATTAGATTTCGTTCTATTTATACTAAATAGATTAGGAGATATCGAAATAGTCTTTCTTTCCATATTCAATATATAATTAAATATAATATAAATTCGGATTTATTTTATATTAAAATTGATAAATAAAATTCATTATTAATAATAATAAAACAATGATGGATGATATTTTTGATTCTATAGAAGACCCATGGAGGCTTATTAAACTATATTTTGGAGATGATCATTTATCACAATTAATCCGACATCAATTAGAATCATATAATTGTTTCGCATTATATGAAATGGAAAAAACTATTAATATGTTTAATCCAGTACATATTTGTTCTGAAAATGATTATGATAAAAAAAATAAACTATATAAATTAGAATTGTTCTTGACTTTTTCAAATTTTCAAATTCACAAACCCCAAATTCATGAAAATAATGGTGCTACTAAAATTATGTTTCCATCAGAAGCCAGATTAAGGAACTTCACTTATGCTTCTAATATTACTGTAGATATAACTATTAAATATGTTTCAAGAAATGGGGAGTCATTGGATCACGTTGAAACAAATTATAAAACACTTAAAAAAATTGTTATAGGTAAATTACCAATTATGGTTAAATCATCTTTATGTGTTTTGAAACAAATAAACAATTTAGATAGTAATTTAACAGGAGAATGTAAATACGACCCGGGTGGATATTTTATTATTAATGGTTCTGAAAAAATTGTTCTTGGACAAGAACGTGCTGCCGAAAATAAAGTATATTGTTTTAATATTTCAAAAAATAGTACAAAGTGGTTATGGAATGCCGAAATTAAATCTATTCCTACTGATAAATCTATTTCTCCTAAACAAATAAGCATGATGATTATGAATAAAGATAATGGATGGGGGCATGGTATTTATGTTCAACTTACACGTTTGAAAAACCCAATCCCATTATTTGTGTTATTTAGAGCGTTAAATATAATTAGTGATCGTGAAATATGTGAAAAAATATTTCTAAGTATAGCCAACGAATCAAATAATAATGAATTAAATTTTCTAAAAGCATCTATATATGATTCTTGTAATATAATGAATCATGAAAATGCGTTAGAATATATTGTTAATTCTGTTATATACACTCCTATTAATATGGATAAGGAAGCGGGAAGACAAAAAAAAAAGGAATTCGCATTAGACGTACTTAATAATGACTTATTTCCTCATTGTAATACAAGTAAAGAAAAAATATATTTTATAGGATATATGGCAAATAGATTGATTAAAGCCTATTTTGGAATTATTAAATCAGATGATAGAGATGCTTATGAAAATAAACGTATAGATCTAACAGGAATATTACTAAATAATTTATTCAGAAATTATTTTAATAAATTAGTTAAAGATATGCAGAAACAAATAAATAGAGAAATAACTAACGGTTCTTGGCGCTCTACATACGATTATTACGGAATTTTGAATAAAACTAATATCTATAAAATAGTGAAATCAACAACAATCGAAAATGGTCTAAAGCGCGCTCTCTCTACTGGTGATTTTGGTATTAGACAAACATCATCTAATAAAGTTGGTGTAGCACAAGTATTAAGTAGATTAACGTATGCTTCTAGTTTAAGTCATTCTAGAAGAATAAGTACACCTATTGATAAAAGTGGAAAATTAGTTCCTCCTAGAATGTTACATAATACATCGTGGGGATTTGTATGTCCTGCTGAAACCCCTGAAGGCCAGTCTGTAGGAGTTGTAAAAAATCTTAGTTATATGACACACGTAACCATATTTTCTAACACAGATTCTATAGTCAATTATATAAAAAATAAAGGATTTATAGATATAAATACTTGTAATGACCTTAACGTCTTACAAAAAAACGTAAAAGTATTTGTTAATGGTTCTTGGGTAGGTGTTGTTGAAAACGCATATGAATATTATCTATACGTTAAAAATTTAAAACATTCAGGTGTCATTAATATTTACACTTCTGTAATATTTGACATTAAAAAATTTGAAATACGAATTTGTAACGATGCTGGAAGACTTACACGACCTGTTTTAAAAACAACAAATAATAAAATATTATTAAATAACAATGTTATTAATGATCTTAGAAATAAAAAGGTAAGTTGGATTGATTTAATAACCAAAAATAAATATAGCGATTCTATAATTGAATATATCGACCCAGAAGAACAGAATCATTCACTTATTGCAATGGATTATTCAAAATTAGATACAATACATAAAAAATTTAATTTCTGTGAAATACATCCTAGTAGTATATTTGGTATATTAGCATCATGTGTTCCGTTTCCAGATCACAATCAATCTCCAAGAAATACATATCAGTGTGCTATGTCAAAGCAATCTATGGGTGTATATGTTACTAATTATGACAATAGAATGGATAAAACAGCGTATGTTTTAAATTATCCGACTAGACCTTTAGTTGATACACGTATTATGAATATTATAAAGGTAAACCAAATTCCATCTGGTTCTAATGTTATTGTTGCCATTATGACTCATACGGGATTTAATCAAGAAGATAGTTTATTATTTAATAAAGGTTCAATAGATAGAGGATTATTTCAAGCTACTATTTATCATACTGAAAAAGATGAAGATAAAAAAATTCATGGAGAAGAAGAAATAAGGTGTAAACCAGACCCATCAAAAACACAAAAAATGAAATTTGGAAATTATAATAAAATAAATAAAGATGGAGTTATTCCCGAGAACACATTTTTAGAAAATCGCGACATTATCATTTCAAAAATGATTCCTATTAAAGAACATAAAAATGATCATACTAAATTAGTTAAATATGAAGACCAGAGTAAAATATATAAAACAAATGAAGAAAGTTATGTTGACAAAGTGTATATGGGAAGAAATGGTGACGGGTATCATTTTGCTAAACTAAAAATTCGTGCTCTAAGAAAACCTGTCATTGGGGATAAATTTAGTTCGAGGCATGGACAAAAGGGTACTATTGGTAACATTATTCCTGAATGTGATATGCCATTCACAGCAGAAGGAGTTAAACCAGATATTATTATTAATCCACATGCTATCCCATCTCGTATGACAATAGGACAATTAAAAGAAACCATTTTAGGTAAATTATTATTAGAATTAGGGTTGTTCGGTGATGGAACTAGTTTTGGTAATTTACATGTAAATGAAATAGCACAGCATTTACAAAATTGTGGATTTGAAAGTAAAGGAAATGATATTTTATATAATGGATTAACCGGAGAACAATTAGAAAGCAGTATATTTATTGGTCCCGCATTTTATCAGCGTTTAAAACACATGGTAGCTGATAAGCAACATAGTCGTTCAATTGGACCAATGGTTAATCTAACAAGACAACCTGCAGAAGGAAGATCCCGTGATGGTGGTTTGCGTTTTGGAGAAATGGAACGCGATTGTATGATATCGCATGGTGCGTCAGCATTTACAAAAGACAGAATTTATAATTGTTCTGATAAGTTTCAAGTGTTTATTTGTAAAAAATGTGGAAATATAGCTGCATATAACGACAAATTACATATTCATTTATGTAAATTGTGTAATAATAGAAATGATTTCTCATATGTAAAAATACCATATGCTTGTAAACTTTTATTTCAAGAATTACAATGTATGAATATAATTCCCCGTTTAATCACTTCAAAATAAATGAAATATTAATATAAGTTATATGAATGAAAAAAATTTAAAAATACAAATTAATTCGGTAAAACGGTTAATAAAGGAAAATAAACATTATACTAATGAAATTATTAGTTTAGAAAATACAATTAAACAAATGACACAAAACGACCCTGATAATTACGATGTCAATAAAACTAAGGAAATTTTAGAAGAAACCGTTAATACACAAAAGTATACTCAAACTCTTATACAGAGTTATACCAATAAACTTAAAGAAACACTAACTGTATATTTAGAAAATGGAAATATAAGTAATTCATTACTTGAAGAAATTAATTGTATTGAATAAAAATTTTTTATATGTAAAATATATAAGCATGAAAGAATATAACACTATCGCAGATTCTTCTACAGCAAGAACACAAAAAGTATCAGTTAATTTAACTATCGGAAATAAAGTTCCTACTAATCAACGTCCTAATGGTACATTTGGAATGGCTATGAACACGCAAAATAATAAAAAACGTGTATATGATTCATCTGATTATACAAGATTTTTAAAAAATAAGAATTCTTTTAGAAAAACGCACTGAGAACCAGAACCAGTAGCTGAACCAGAACCACTAGCTGAACCAGAACCAGCAACTGAACCAGAATCAGCAGAATGAACTCATATCTGAACATGAAGCCATATTAATAACTTTATTCAATATAATTTAGTATAATTATAATTATATTGAAAAATTCTTTATACGTAAATAATATAACAATGAAAAATAATGGAAGGAATACTATCATGGATTCATCTAGAGCAAGAATACAACAATTATCTGTTAACATGAATATAGGAAATAAAGTTTCTACTAGTCAACGATCCAATGGTACATTTAGAACGGCCATGAACGCACCAAATAACAAAACACGAGTATATGATTCTTCAGATTATACAAGATTTTTAAAAAATAAAAACGTTTTTAGAAGATCTAGACAGGAGGCATTACAGTATATAACGAATTGGATACAATTGGGATTAGACATTGACGGAGAAGCAGCTAGTGATCCGTCAGCAAAGTCAGTAACTTTATCATCCGACGGTACTATTATAGCGATTGGTGCTGATAGTAGTAACGGAATCAATGGAGCTGCATCAGGTCATGTAAGAGTCTATCAATATAGTAACGATTCATGGAGCCAATTAGGACAAGACATTGGCGGCGAATCAGTTGGTGATCAGTCAGGAGAGTCAGTAAGTTTATCATCTAATGGTAGTATTGTAGCCATTGGCGCTCGTTATAATACTGAAAATGGTTCTGATTCAGGTCATGTAAGAGTTTATCAATATAGTAACGATTCATGGACACAATTAGGACAAGACATTAATGGCGAAGCAGTTGGTGATCAGTCAGGAGGGTCAGTAACTTTATCATCAGACGGTACTATTGTAGCCATTGGCGCTAATAAAAATGAAGGAAATGGTACAGCATCAGGTCATGTAAGAGTGTATAAATATGATGTCAATAAAACAACATC
>TARA_B110000305_G_scaffold29280_1_pt1 | contig 10967 bp, 9 predicted proteins | sample TARA_B110000305 | Tara Oceans TARA_B110000305 (sample SAMEA4397930) | marine metagenome | biome: Polar Biome; feature: [SRF] surface water layer (ENVO:00010504); material: water (ENVO:00002006), including particulate matter (ENVO:01000060) such as... | depth 5 m | reverse complement strand
AAAAAACCTGCTAGCTGTGGCCTTCCGGCATGGCCATTTCATGCATCATCAACGTAAGGGCATCAGCTGTATCAACATCGCGCAAAATAGCTGGATCATCACATGGTACAAGATTTTGCACAGCCTGATGATCATCAAGCAATTGTCGCCCGCCAGAATCCCCGGTCATGGCCGCGAGTTCCGGGAAAAACGCCTTTCCCCAAAGCACGGGGTTACCGCGCTTACCATCGCTGGTCGGCAAGGTGATACAGCGGTGATGATCTTCACGGTCAAGATGGCTTTGCACCAGCCTATCCAGTAATGGCGCTGATAAAAGCGGCATATCACCAAGCGCGATCAACAGATCAGTTACATCAGCGTCCAGCGCGGCAACCCCGACCCCGACCGAACTTGCCTGACCCTGCGCATAATCAGGATTAAACACCAGATGAACCGGCAACCCCTCCAAAGCGGAAGCAACCTTATCTGCCTCATGGCCAATGACAACGACCAACGGCGATAAACCCGCTTGGACCAACGCTTCGGCGGCGTGCCGGATCAGCAGTTTTCCGGCAATCGGCGCCAATAATTTATTGACTGTCCCCATGCGGCGCGATTGACCCGCAGCCAGCAAAATACCGGCCATTTTATCTTCGGTATGCGGGATTGTCGCAAGCACACGCGGCATCGGGCGCGACGCAATCTCCATCAGCAGCCCGCCGGCCGCCATTTCGGCAAGCTCACCGCGGCTAAGCGGTATATCGGCAAGCACCAATTGCAGCACCCAATCAAGCCCGTTTAATTTTGGTGAACGCGCACATCCCGGCATGCCAATCACATGATGATGCCCAAAATCACTGCCAAGCTTGCCAATCATCAGCAAATTTCCTGGATCGACAGCAAGGCCGAATTGATCGATTTCACCGCCAGCGAGAACCAGCGCTTGTGGCAACTCGTCCTGACGATCAATGATAGCCGACCCGCCACAAACCAAAATAATTTCGGCACCAGCAGCAACGGCTAGGCGCATTTCGGCTGCAACCACTGCTCGATCATGAGCGCAAATACGGCTATCGACAAGCCGGCTTCCAAGCTGGGCAAGCCGCGCCTCGGTCACTTTTTGCGTGGCGCTGAACAAACGATCCTTTTGCCCCGCAAGACGCGTTTGAATAAGTCCAAAATTACAATTACGAAGAGCATGAAATGAAAACGCCACCCGATCAATAAACAAATTTTCAACGGCAATAATTGATGATTCCGCGACAAAAAAGGGAATGATCTTCAACGTCGCAGCCATCTGACTCGCATCAAGAAGCTGGTTATGCTGAACCAGCGAAAAGGTAATGGCCTCGTCAATTTCATTTAACTGGCGGATCAGGTCGCGATCATAGCGGATGATGCCGCGTTGCAGGGTACGAATATTGACCCGACCTGTTGCGGCACGAGTGAACGCAACCGTCGCTGGCGACAAGGCCCGCGCCAAACGCTCGGCCGCCACATCTTCATGAATATCGCCATCTTCAGGCTTGGCGCAAACTAATGATGTGACGCCATCTTCTTTTAATTGCGCCGCCATTTTTGCCGTCAGGATTGTGCCTTTTTTCAGATTGCCGCTACTCCCTGTTTGGCGATGTGCCAAAACAAGGCCAAGACAATCTGCAAGCACAAAGTTTGCCAGCTTCATTACGCTATCTTTCCGCGAAAGGCCGCCACCAATTCGGCCAGAACCGAAATGGCAATCTCGGCCGGCGTTTTCGCGCCAATATCCAATCCAGCAGGGCCTTTGATCTTGGCGGTCACGTCAACGTCAAATCCGGCCGCCGCAAGCCGTTCCAGACGCGCCGCATGGGTTCGCCTGCTGCCAAGACAGGCAATATGAAATAACGGTTTGCCAAGAACAAGATGAAGTGCCGCATCGTCAATTTTGGGATCGTGCGTCAAAGCCACAAGCGCGGTTTCCTGATCAAGCGCCATCTCGCCAAGAACGCGGTCAGGCCAATCGAAAACAAGCTTTACGCCCGAAAACCTGGCCGCCGTGGCAAAGGTTCGCCTTGGATCAATAACGGTTACGTCAAACCCGCTTTGCGTTGCCATTGATGCCAGATGCTGGCTGATATGAACCGCGCCAATGATAATGATTTGTGGCCGCGGTGCCTGTACAAACCAGAATTCATCGTCAACCAGCGCACTGGTCGCTGGAAATGACGCCGATTGTCGCGCTGGCCCGCCATGAACCGGAAGACAAAAACCAACCGGCAATCGGTGCGCTAGCGATTTGGCAGCATCGGCAAGAAGAACCGGCGCAAAGCCGGTTTCAGATACCGCCATCACAAGCACCGAAATTTTGCCACCACATGACAAACCAACTTCCCAAGCGGTTGCATCGGCAACGCCAAAATCAAGCCGCTGGCTGCCGCCAGTTTTGATAATCTCTTGGGCGGCATCAATAACCGCGCCTTCGACACAGCCACCCGATACCGAACCGGCAATTTGCGAATCTTCGCGAACCAGCATCAAAGAGCCAATTTGTCGCGGTGATGATCCCCATGTGTGAATAACAAAGGCCAGCGCTAGACGATGACCTGCGCTCTGCCAGCTCGCAGCTTTAGCCAACAATGCATCATCAGCAAGCAACAGATTGCCATCCAGATGATTGATTGATTGATCGCTCATAATGCAGCTTGTCCCTTTTCCTGCACATAAGCTGATGCCAAATCTGCGACAAGGCCCACCCGACGCGCCGCGGCCTGCCATTCAGCCAATTTAGGATCCCGCCGAGTTTGCATCTTCGCAAGGCTGGCCGTCAAATCCGTCATCGCCTGCAGCGAATGAATTGGCAGGAAATGGTCGACATGCTGGATCATTGTCCTCACCGAATGGCTTTTTGGCGCATAGCCGTCAAACCGCAAAAGCGGGTTTAACCATAGTAGTGCGGCTGTTGATTTATGCAGCCGTTTCATATGTATGCCAAGCGCATCATCCCGATTGCGATCAAGCCCGTCAGTGATCAATAGGGTTACGGCGCCCTGCCCCATAACGCGGCGCGACCAATCCTGATTAAATTTTTCAAGACTAGCACTGATACGGGTGCCACCAGACCAGTCATCAACAAGATACGAAACCGACTGCACGGCTTCATCGACATCACGGTGCCGCATCTGGCGGTTGATATTGGTCAGGCGCGTGCCAAACAGAAAGCTTGAAACCTGCGGATGACAGCTGGTCAATGCATGAATAAAATGAAGCATGATACGGCTATAATGTTCCATTGACCCAGAAATATCACACAAAATGACCAGCGGGCGCGGCTTGGTTATGACCGAACGGAATTTCGGAATGACCATTCCACCTTGGCGCTTGGCATGCTGCAAGGCGGCACGCATCGCGATCAGCTGGCCGCGTGATGACAGTTTTGACCGACGCGCCGATCGGCGTGGTAATTTCGGCTGAAGATTGGCAATCGCCTGTTCTGCATGGCGCATTTCCGCCGCCGACATCATTTCAAAATCTTTATGTCGCAACCGGTCGGTATCGGCTGCCGTGCCTTCAGTGTCAAAATCAATTTCCACATCTTCGGCCATGATTGGCAGATCATTGGGCGGATCAGCCAATGCATCAGACAGGCGGCGCAGCATCGGTTCAACATCTTCTTGCTGGTGACCCACCGCTTTGATCCTTGGCAGTATCAAATCACGAATTCGCTCATGAAATTTCGGGTTTTGCCAGAACAGATTAAAGGCCTGATCAAATAGCGGCTTATCTTCACGCCGTTTTATCAAACAGCTCACCAGCGCATGATACAGAAAACCCTTGTCGGCCACCCCGACCGTTTTTGCCGCATCAATTGCCTCAAGCATGCTTGCCGATCCAAGCTTTAGGCCGATGGTGCGCAGCAAGCGCACAAACAACATAATATTCTGGTCAAGTTTCGGCGTCGGATGTGAAATGCGGGTTGGAACGGTTTGGATCATGCCCGCGACATCTCGCCCTGAACCAATGCCGCTTGGACTTCCGATAGGATACGCGCAGCTTCGCTTCCCTGAATACGGCCAATGTCATCTTGATATTTCAGCAAAACACCCATCGTGGAATCGACAATTTGCGGGTCAAGCGCAACACAGTTCAATTCAACCAACGCCTGCGCCCAATCAATGGTTTCGGCAACCCCTGGTGATTTGAACAATTGCTGGCCGCGAAGGGTTTGCACAAAATCAACCACCTGTGCCTGCAAAGCAGCGCCTGCCTCGGGCGCTTTGAGCGCAAGAATTTCGCGTTCAACCTCACGGCTTGGATAATCAACCCAGTGATAAAAGCAACGCCGTTTCAACGCATCATGGATTTCACGCGTCCGGTTTGAGGTTATGATCACAATCGGCGGCGTTGCAGCGGCGATTGTGCCAAGCTCGGGAATGCTGATTTGCCAGTCCGACAAAAGTTCGAGTAAATAGGCCTCAAACGCCTCATCAGCACGGTCAATCTCATCAATCAGCAGGATTGGTGCGCCGCGCGGATTGGCGCGCAAGGCACGAAGCAACGGACGTTCGATCAGGAAATCCTCACGAAACAGGTTATCAGCAGCCGGTTTCTCATTTTCAGCAGATTGCCGGTGCGCCTGAATGTCAACAAGCTGGCGAGCATAGTTCCATTCATAGGCAGCCTGATTAATATCCAGCCCTTCATAACATTGAAGCCGAATCAAATCACGATCAAGCACGCGAGCAAGCATTTTGGCAATCTCGGTTTTGCCAACGCCAGCCTCGCCTTCAAGGAAAAGTGCCCGTTGTTTTGCCAAGGCCAAAAACAGGCTGACTGCCAATCCGTCACTGGCGATATAGCCCGCAGAACCAAGCTCTTGTTGAACAGCCTCTACGGTTTCAAATGCCAACATCGATTTCACAAGCCCTTTTCTCGACAATTAACAATCCTAATTGCATGTTTACAAATTCGACAAATCCAGACAAGCTTTTCCTTGTACCGAGAGCTTTCAACAAATAATTGGTATTTGATTTATCAGCCGAAGGAGAGACAAATGCGAACCATTACAATGAAGGTAAATGGGGTCAGCACAAGCCATGATGTCCCAGACAATACATTGCTTGTTTCATTCCTGCGCGAAACCATGGGTCTAACCGGGACACATATTGGTTGTGATACCAGCCAATGCGGTGCCTGTATTGTGCATGTAAATGGCGAATCAATTAAATCATGTAGCATTTTGGCGGCCCAGCTTGAGGGCGCTGAAGTGACGACAATCGAAGGGATTGCCAATAGTGATGAATTGCACCCGATGCAGCAGGCATTTCATGAAAATCATGGTTTGCAATGTGGTTTTTGCACTCCGGGAATGGTGATGAGCGCAATCGAGCTTGTCGAGAAAAACAAGAACTTATCCGAACGCGAAATCCGCGAAGGACTTGAAGGCAATATCTGCCGCTGTACCGGTTATCACAATATCGTGAAATCAGTGCAGGACGCTGCTGGAAAAATGGGAGGATAAAATGCCAGAAGGAACTGTAAGTCAGGGAATTGGTGCTTCTGTTCGCCGTAAAGAAGACAAAAGATTTTTAATTGGAAAAGGAAATTACACAGACGATATCAATCGGGCAGGCCAGCTTCACGTCTATTTCCTTCGATCACCTGTCGCATTTGCGGATATTGTTTCCATTGACAAGCAGAGAGCTGAAAAAGCGTCTGGCGTGGCGGCAATTCTGACGGGCGAAGATGTAGCTGCCGATAATCTAGGCGGCCCTATCTGTGGATGGGTACCAACAAACAAAGATGGCTCAGCACCGTCCGAGCCACCGCACCCGATCCTTGCGAATGGACGTGTGCGATATGTTGGCGATCATGTTGCAGCTGTGTTTGCGGAAACCCTTGAACAAGCAATGTCTGCGGCTGAGCTCATTGATGTGGTTTATTCAGAAATGCCCGCAATCACCGATCTAAAAACAGCCATGGATAAACCGCAAATCCATGATGGCATGGAAAATAATACCTATTTTGATTGGGAACTTGGCGACGAAGCGGCCACCAATGACGCCTTTGACAAGGCCGCAACGATTGTTGAAGTCAACATTCGAAATAACCGGGTAATTCCAAATGCGATGGAGCCGCGCGCTGCGGTTGCCGATTATGACACTGGCGATGGACGCTATACGCTTTTCACTACATCGCAAAATCCCCAGCTGACCCGCCTCGTTATTGGTGCGTTCATGTTGAATATTCCTGAGTCAAAGCTTCGTGTTGTAGCGCCAGATGTTGGTGGCGGATTTGGATCAAAGATATATGTATATCCTGAAGAAGCCGTTTGCGTATGGGCCTCAAAAAAGCTTGGGCGCGCGGTCAAGTGGACCGCCGACAGAACGCAAGCCTTTCTTGGTGATGCCCATGGACGGGATCACATAAGCGACGTCAAGCTTGCCCTCGACAAAAACAACAAAATTATCGGACTAAGAGTCGATACGCTGGCAAATTTAGGCGCGTATCTGTCTGCCTTTGCCATGGTGACGCCAACCTATCTCCACGGAACGCTACTTTCGGGTGTTTACGATATCCCCGCGATTTACACAAATGTGAAAGGAATCTGCACCAATACAGTGAATGTTGACGCCTACCGCGGCGCAGGAAGACCCGAAGCAACCTATCTTCTGGAACGGACGATGGATGTTGCCGCAAAACAGGTCGGCATGGATCCAGCGGAATTCCGGCGCTTAAACTTCATTCCAAAAGATGCATTTCCTTATCAAACAGCCGTAGCGCTTCAATATGACATTGGTGATTATGAACCACTGTTAGATCGGGCGTTGGCGATGATCGATTATAAAGATTTCGAGAATCGGCGTACGAAATCTGCAAACAATGGAAAATGCCGAGGCATTGGCATTAGCACCTATATTGAAGCTTGTGGCATTGCGCCATCTGCCGTGGTTGGCGCGCTTGGCGGCCGCGTTGGCCTGTATGAAAGTGCTATTGTACGCGTGGATCCGACCGGCACTATTTCAGTGCTGACAGGCACCCACAGCCATGGTCAAGGCCATGACACAACATTTGCGCAAATCGTCTGCGACAAGCTTGGTGTCGATATTCAGACAGTCGAAATTGTCCATGGTGATTCTGACCGAACAGCTTTTGGCATGGGCACATATGGTTCACGTTCACTTGCCGTTGGCGGAACAGCCATATCCAAAGCCTTGGACAAGGTGATTGCCAAGGGCAAGATCATCGCTGCCCATATGCTTGAAGCCGACGACGCCGATATCGAGTTCAAAGACGGTAAATTTACTGTCACTGGCACAGACCGGGAAAAATCATTTGGCGAGATTGCTTTATCTGCCTATGTGCCACACAACTTCCCACATGACCGTTTAGAACCGGGCTTGGAGGAGACATCCTTTTATGACCCGTTAAATTTCACCTACCCATCGGGAACGCATATTGCTGAGGTTGAAATTGACCCGTCAACTGGCGTAGTGGAATTAGTCGATTGGGTGTGTTGTGATGACTTTGGAAATCTGATCAACCCAATGGTTGTTGAAGGCCAAGTTCATGGCGGCATCGCCCAAGGTGTCGGTCAGGCATTATATGAAGAGGCGGCTTACAATGATAATGGGCAATTATTATCAGCCTCCTATATGGATTACTGCATGCCACGGGCTGATCATTTCCCAAGTTTAAAGGTTGAAAATTTGGTGACTGCCTGCACACATAATGACCTTGGCGTCAAAGGGTGTGGCGAAGCAGGAGCTATCGCATCGCCGCCAGCTGTTATCAATGCTGTAGTTGATGCTCTTTCTCCTCTTGGGGTCACAGACATAACAATGCCCGCAACACCGCAAAAGGTTTGGCAGGCGATTCAAGCTGCGCAAACCAAAGCAGCCGAATAAGGAGACTATCCATGTATTCAACAAAATATGTTAAAGCCAAAGACATTGATGACGCTGCCACGATCTTGGCATCGGCTGAAGATGGTAAATTTCTGGCTGGTGGCATGACTTTGATCCCAACGCTAAAGCAGCGGCTTGCCAATCCTGATTGCCTGGTTGATCTGTCGGCCTGCGGATTATCCGCCATTGATGATGAAGGTGGCGCTATCCGCATTGGTGCGATGACGCGTCATGTTGATGTCGCCGAATCTGCGCTTGTGCAAAAGGCCATTCCGGCTGTTGCCGATCTGGCCGGCCATATTGGTGACCGGCAGGTACGCAACCGTGGCACGATTGGCGGTTCGCTTGCCAATAATGATCCGGCAGCCTGTTACCCAGCGGCTTTGCTGGCGCTTGGCGGCACGGTTCACACCCAAAATCGGCCGATCGATGCCGAGAATTATTTTGACGGCATGTTTGAAACCACGCTTGAAGAGGGCGAAATCATCCGTGAAATTAGCCTGCCAAAGCCTGAAAAGGCCGCTTATGTCAAATTCCCGAATCCGGCCTCGCGCTATGCAATGGTTGGGGTGTTTGTGGCAAAATTTGCCGATGGCGTTCGTGTTGCCGTCACGGGTGCTGGCGAAGATGGCGTTTTTCGTGCCAGCGATCTTGAGGCTGCGCTTGATGCCAATTTCAGCGCTGATGCGATTGCCGATGGAATGGTATCGGCTGATGGTCTGATGAGTGATATCCATGCCTCGGCTGAATATCGGGCGCATCTGATCGGTGAAATGACCCGCCGTGCGGTAACTGCCTGCGGTTGATAAAACTATCCAGCCTATAATCAAAAAAAGGGGCAGCTTTCTGGCCCTTTTTGCTGTGCTTTGGTTGCCGTTACCCTTGGCCATATTTTTTACCGTCGCAACCACCCTAAAAAGAATATTTTTTTACATTGCACAATTGATCATTCTAAAATTTTAATTAGTCTCATTAGTCTCTCTCCGGTTGAGGTCGCGCCGTCGCGCAACCACATCATATATTTTGCCTAAGAAAGTCGGTTTCATGTTTAATTACCCGCATAACCATGTTGAAATTCGCGATGCTGTTACCAAATTATGTACCGGCTTTGACGGCAAATATTGGCAAGCCTGTGATACCGACCGCGCCTACCCCTTGGCCTTTGTCCAAGCTTTGACCGACGCCGGATATCTATCGGCATTGATCCCTGAGGAATTTGGCGGTCTTAGCCTGCCGATTTCGGCTGGTGCGGCCATTTTGGAAGAAATTCACCGTTCAGGCGGCAATGCCGCAGCCTGCCATGCGCAGATGTATACAATGGGAACCGTTTTACGCCACGGATCAGACGCACAAAAACAGCAATATCTGCCATCGATTGCTGATGGAAGTTTGCGGCTTCAGGCCTTTGGCGTAACCGAGCCATCCAGCGGTACTGACACAACCGCGCTTCGCACAACCGCGCGGCGTGATGGCGATGATTATGTGGTCAATGGACAAAAGGTCTGGACATCACGCGCCGAATATTCCGATTTGATGCTGTTACTGGCGCGAACAACACCGCTTGATCAATGCGCCAAGAAAACTGACGGATTGTCAGTCTTTCTGGTCGATATGCGCGAAGTTCGCGGCAAATCACTAACGATCACCCCAATCCGCACAATGATGAATCATTCATCAACTCAGCTGTTTTTTGACGACATGCGGATTCCGGCAAGCAGCCTTGTCGGCGAAGAAGGCAAGGGGTTTCGCTATATTCTATCCGGAATGAATGCCGAACGAATTTTGATTGCCGCTGAATGTATTGGTGATGCCAAATGGTTTATCGAGCGGGCATCAATCTATTCGGGCGAGCGAAGCGTATTCGGACGGCCAATTGGCCAGAATCAGGGAATTCAATTTCCGATCGCACGCGCCTACAGCCAGATGCGCGCCGCCGAATTAATGCTTCAGGAATCAATCCGGCTTTATGAAGCTGGCGAAAATCCGGGCGAAGAGGCTAATTTGGCAAAATTGCTTTGCGCCGATGCATCATGGGCAGCTGCAGAAATGTGCGTTCAGACCTATGGCGGATTTGGCTTTGCCGAAGAATATGATGTTGAACGCAAATTCCGCGAGGCGCGGCTTTATCAGGTAGCACCGATTTCAACGAATCTAATTCTAAGCTATATCGCCGAACATGTGCTGAAGCTGCCACGCTCTTATTAAAGATTGGCTTGGATTTTAAAGCGCCAGCAACCCCTCGACCCCAGCCCAGATCAATCTAGCAGCCGCTAAAAACAGGATGGTGTTTAGCACAGGTTTGAAATAACGCCCGCCAGCTTTGGTTAGGAATCGGCTGCCAATGATCGTGCCGATAAAGCCACTAATCAACATGCCAATGATCAAGATCATATAAGGCCCGAACTGAAAGCCAATCAGGCCAAAAATCAGCACTTTAACAAAATGCTGAAAGGTCATCATCAGGGAATGGGTTGCCACATGCGGCACAGGATCCAGATTCATGCTTTTCACCATCGCCGCAATAAAATTGCCAGTTGCGCCGAAAAACATCGTCAAAAAGCTGGAAACAACGCCGCCAAGCAAGATATAGCGCTGCTGGATGGGTGGCAGTTTTGCAAACACCGCCCAAATGATGAAAATGCCCAGCGCCAGCTGCACCACCCAAGGTGGCAGCTGAACCACCACCATGCCACCAAGACCAGCACCAATCATTGCTCCAACTACAAATGGGAAGATCGGTCGCCATACAACTTCTTTTAACATGATACACGCACGACCGGCATTTGATCCCAACTGAACAATGCCATGAACTGGAATGAGCGCTGCAGGTGGTAACACTAATGCCAGAAAAACAAGCAAAACAACGCCACCACCAATACCGAATGCGGCGGTAATGAAAGACGTCACAAGGCTTGCCGCGACAAGCAACCCCAAATCAAGCAATGACATCGCTGGCGGAAACAGGGAAACGAGTTCGTTCACAACAATTAGTCCTTAAAGAAAACAGATGATATCATCACGAAGAAGCTTGGCACCGCAGTCGAGGTGCCCAAATCATCTTAGTTGCAATCATCATGGTTATAATCTTGGCATTTAAAATCACGG
>TARA_B110000305_G_scaffold135162_1_pt1 | contig 11000 bp, 4 predicted proteins | sample TARA_B110000305 | Tara Oceans TARA_B110000305 (sample SAMEA4397930) | marine metagenome | biome: Polar Biome; feature: [SRF] surface water layer (ENVO:00010504); material: water (ENVO:00002006), including particulate matter (ENVO:01000060) such as... | depth 5 m | reverse complement strand
TCCCCTTTTTTGGTTACAGGAACTTTGGGTATGGTGCCCAGTTTTTTACGTTCCTATGCTACATTACTTGAAGAAGATCTTCTCTTTCCCATCCCTACTCTTTTCTTGGCTCTTGTTACTTTTCTTTTTTCACCGCTAGTCATTTCACTCCAAGACTTTGGGGAATCACCGCTAACTCTCTTAGAAGGTCTACATACTTTAGTGTCTTTGTTTTTATCAGATCCACAAACATTTCCTTTTTCGTCTTTCCACTCCTCTTTAAACCATCTTTTTAAATTAGCTCCAGATTTAGTTTTTCTTACAGCGGATATAGGAGATCTTACTGAAGCCGTATACATTGCTAAAGAGTCTTTTTTGTTTTCAAACAACTCGTTCCATTTCAATTTTGCTTTCATAAGTTTCCTTTTAAGTGATTAGCCATATCTAAACCTAGTCTTTTACCTACCTCACTGTCAGATTTGTAATGAGATCTAGCTATATTTCTACTATCAGATATGTCTTTTGCTTTTTCATCAAGCTCTTTTAATTTATCTGGGTACTTGTCTTTTAAAACTTCTGCAATTAAATAGCCTTGAGCTGAGTGGCCTGAAGGATATGATGCGGTTTTCATAGAGTCAAGCTCTACGTCTTCTAATTTTAAACCAAAGTTTTTAGCTAGATCTCTAGGTCTTGGCCTATTGAAATATTTTTTTAATTTAGAAATAACAGGTCTTGAATCGTCTATTAACTTACCTATGTCTTTATCTTTTCCAACAACGTTGATAAACACCTCTTTTATATTGTCATTATCTTTAACAAACTTATCGTCTTTTCTAAGTTTATTTAAATACTGTATCTCTTTAAAAGTCTCTAAAGAATTATCCTTAGGTGGTTTAATTTTCTTAAACTTACTATAGTCAAAGTCTTTTAAACTCATTTCTATTTACCTTTATTTTTTCTACATTTAGCTATCATACCACTAGCATAAGCTGATGGAAAAACTTTATGTGCTTTTTTAGCTTTGTAATAACAAGCATCTTTCAAAGCTACAGGAGTTTCATACTTAGACATAGGTATAGCAGATGATCTATGCCTTTTAAATTCAGGCAATATTTGATTTGCTGCTAAATCTTGATTTTCTAAAGTACTAGTGTTGACTTGTTCTTTAACTGGCTTAGGATTATGAGGTCCTTTTGCTGTTATTTTTTTAAACTTTTGTCCTTTTTTCTTTTTATATCTAGGCATTTTATTTATTTTTATTTTTTACAAATCTCTTAAATCTCCCGTAAATTTTTTTACAACAGGTTTAGTTTGTTTTTTACCATCAGGTTGTATATCCCACCGTGGCCAACCAGCTAACATAGCTATTCTCTGCCACATTTCAGCTTCTTCACTTGTTGCTCCCTCTAAATTATCAAATTTCTGTAATACTCTATCAAGAGGTATATTAGCTGTAGCAGATATTGTTTTTGCAAAAGCCATAAAAGCTGGACTTTTAATACTAAAGCCTTTATCCATTATTTCTTTACGCCTCTTCTTGCTATCAAACATATAGGCAGCTTGTCTTATTTTAGATATTTTACTACTTACAGGCGGAGATATTTGCAGTAGTTTATAAACAGCATCTACATACTCAGGTCTTGATCTACCAGATCTTTCGTAAACATCTAATAAAAAGTTTTTAATTACAGAAACTGTAGCTCCGGCAATACCTAAACCTCTTAACGTAGAATCTAGCATACCATTTAAAGTTCTAATACTTCTTTTTTCGTCTTTTTCTTCATCTTCATCACCAAATCCAATAGCAAACATAGCTTGTTGTAATGAATTAAATATTATATTTTGTACAACACCGTAATATATAAGCTTGCTAACATTAGTTTTTGAATCGCCTCTACCTGCTGCTAAATCTTGAAAAGCTCTTTTCTGCAATCTAGCGTACTGCATAGGTGTATTAGCAAACATCAATATCAAACGACCAGCATCACTTGACTGTTGTTGAGATATTTTATCAGGTCTACTAGACTGCTGGTTTTCCTCTGCTATTTCTCTAAACTCTTGCATCGCTTGCTTTTTAGCCTCAGCTTCTGTACTTCCTTTTCCAACTAAATCTTTTATTCTATTACGATAAAAAGTAGCACCACCAGTTGCTATAGCAAAGCTATCAGCGTATTGTGTAGGAGCGTAACCTTTTTCAAGTATGTAAGCCATTGCCGCTTTTGCTTTATTCTTAGAAGTTTTAGCAGCATCAGCTATTTCAGACTCATTTATATTTATTCTTAAACCATTACGTCTGTCTCTTAAAAAATCAGAGTTCATTAACGTCATAAAGTCTTTCCAGTATTGAGGTTGATTAGCCAAGGCTTGGCCTGCTTTTAAAGGATTATTAAAGTTCCAGTTTAAAAAGTTTATACTTGATATTGTTTGCAGTATAGCAGATCTAGTATTAAAGAACATTATAGCAGCATTAGATCCGTTTATGTAGTTAAGTATTTTACCACCTAATCTACTTGACTCACCAACCCTGTTACTACCAGATTTCATACGCTTAAGAATATTTTCCATAGCTTCCCTGTACTTAGGACCATACGCAGCTTCAAGTTTATTAAGATTTTTTTCACTAAATATTAAATCAGAATTTTGTTGCCATTCTTCTAAATACTTTGGACGTTTAACCTCTTTTAAACCTCTTAACAAATCAGAAGTTATACTACCAGCCAACCAACCCTCATCAGGCTTAGTATAAGGATCTTTGTTAATAGTAGTAATTTGATCTGCAAATTCTTTCAATGTAGGGTTTGTTTCAACCAAAGTAACTAATTCTTTTGTATCTGTTTTAGAAAGACCTGGTACTTCAAGACCTTGCTTATTCCACAAGTAAACTCTAACAGCTTGCTCATTTGAAAAACCGCTTTCAGTTTCTTTTTGTAAATCTTTAGGTACGTTTAATTTCTTTTTTAATGTTTTAAAATCATTCATCAAGTTTAGTCTGTCTTGAGATAGATTTTCCATAGCTCTAGCATAAGGATCAAACAAATGAGTTTTAAACCAAGCCATTTGACTGTTACCTAATTCACCTTTTGACAATAGAGGATATAGTAAACCTTGAAAATCTTCAGCGGAGTAAGGTATGAAAAATTGAAACTTGCCATTGTTAGCCCCTCTTACTTGAGCTTTAGCAACACTAAATTCTTTCTCACTAGCAATACCTGTTTTCTGCTCTATTATTTTATTAAAGTCAACATCTATATCCTTAGCAAACTTCATTTTAGCTTGCTGAACTTGAGACTTAACATCAATAACATCTAATGCTTTTCTTACTGCATTGACATTTTGTATAGCGTCATCTGCAAAATAAAAATCATTATATCCTTCAGCTGCTTTGCTTATTACCCAGTTTGCTTTTGCTTCACCAGTAGAATTACCTAAGCCAACTATATTATTTTTCTTAAACTCTAAGCCTTGTGATTTTAAAAAATCATATATAGCTCCTTGAGATTCAGGAGCTCTAGCTGTTAGTACAAATAAATCTTCGTTACCTCTAGCGTTTCTAATTTTTTCTGCTACTTTAAATAAAGGACCACGACCACCATCAGTTACTCTATTAAAATCACTAAAATCCATTGTGTAGCCTTGGTTTTTTAAGTCTGCTCCTCTTTCGGCAAACTCCTCTGCGTTTAGTTCTATTGAAGTGCCATCAGCGCTTGTAGCTATAACTATGTTATTACTTGTAGCTAATGTATCGTCAAAATCAAATACTCTAATTTTTTTAATAGGAGCGTTTACATCTCTTGCTACTTTTAAAGCATCATCTATTATTTTAGCTTTTTCTAAAACTTGATTCATAGTTGGAGCTTCATCAAATTGTATAACGTCTAAAGCTTTAAGCATATCAACGTTTATGTCTTTAGCTTCTTTTATAGAATTGTTAAGATCTTCAGAAGCTTTAAAAAATATTTCTGTGTTTATTATTTCGTTAAAAGCTTTATTACCGTTTAAAGCATATATATTATTACTTACGCTAGGTTTATTTTTCAAAAACTTACTTAATCTAAATATGCCTTCTTTACTAGTTAAAGCTATTTTTTTACCACCTTCAATACCTTTAGTATCTAAAAGATCCATAACATAATTAGGTCCAAAGAACTGGCCATGACCAGCTAGTATCTGATCTAACTTAGCTTGATCTAAATTATTTCTTAATACTCCTTTTGCTAATTCAATCATAGTTACTGAATTAGGCACTAAATGCTCTCCTTTAGTTTTTAAATCTCTATAAGCAGAAAGACTAGGATTAAATGCAGCTTCATATCTTGCTTCTACAAAGTCTAATCCTTGATCTAGTTTTTCTTGCAGTCTTATATCGTATCTATCTTTAAACTCAGGAAACTCGTTAATAAATTCTTGCAGTTTAGCTTCTTGTTGTTCTTCATTAAGTTCTAAAAATTGAGATTTTTTAGGTCTTACTTTACCTTCTATCCATTGATTGCCTTCTATTAAGTAAAGATAATCAAGACTAGTTAAAGCTCTTAAACCTTTTACTACGCCTGTCTGCAATTGAAAAAATTGATATACTTGAGACTGAGTAATTCCTTTACCAGAAGCAAGATCTTTTTGCATAGCTAAAACTAATTTACTTATAACTTTTTTATTAGCTATGTTAGCTAAATCAATTACGTTTCTTTCCTTTTCAACCATAGCTAACTTAGATTCTAAGCTAGTAGTAGAAAAAATATTTTTTAATGTTTTAGCCATAAAACCAAAGCTTTTATTCATTGGCTTTATATGTGCAGGAATAATATCTTTTAACTGAGAGTTGTCTCTATAGTTAGAACCTTGTGCTTTTAATCTGTCAGCATAAAACGGTGCATTGACTTTGTCAGGGCCAGTTTCCTCTGCAGCATTTAATAATCTATTAGTATACCCTAAAAAATCTAATGTAGAATTGAAAGCTTTAACTAACCTACTATCTAGTAAACTGCTTGTGATTCTTTGTGCAAGTTTATTTAAATTATTAGCAGGTCTTTCGTTTATAACTCTAACGCCTTTTGTTTTGCTAGCGGTAACAAACTCTCTTCTTTTTATAGCTGCTGCAAGATCTGGATTTAATTCTTCTATAACTCCAACAACTTCTTTTATAAACTCACCTCCTTCAGCTAGCTCAGGATTTTCAGTAAACATTACATCTACTATTTCTTCTATAATTCTAGGATCAACACCTTCAATTGCTTGAGAAAAACCTTCAGTGTATTCTTCATCAATACCAATACCATATTCTTGTGCTGCTTTAACTACTTCATCTTTAACAGCGTCAAACTCTTCCGCAAGTTCAGCAGGCAACACAATATTTTTAGCTGCTTTATAATCTACTCCTCTACCTAGTTCTCTAGCTATGTAAGCTATTTCTGCATTAACAACGTCTTCACCAAATAACTCTGCTCTTCTTTCAGCAATAGTAGTACCATCATCTAACTCTGTTTTAAGAGCTTCAGGCATAGCATCTACAACAAACTCAAATGCAGCTACTTCTGCTAGCGTGTTTTGCTTAGCATCTCTTCTTCCTTGCTCAGGTGTAAAATACTCTAACATGTCTTGAACATCTAAATCAGGTTTCAACTGTCTTTTGGGATTACCAGCATAAGGATTTTTAACTCTTGATCCTTCAGCTCTTGACTCATCTGTCAATGTTCTAACTTGGTTGCCAGTTTCTGGATCTATTACAGGTTCAGTAAGCTTGTTAAACCTTTTGTTTAAAGTAGTTTGAGCTGTTTTATTTAATATAGCTAATGCGTAATCTTCTATAAACTTAGTATACTGCTCTGACTTTGGTTTGCCCATTAATTTTTTAACTCTTTGAAAAGCTAAATCACTAGATTGTTTTTGTAAGTCTTGAATAAAGTCTTTTGATGTTGGTGCTTTTAACTTACCACTTAATATTTTACTAGCTGCTTCTGCCATGTCTGTAGCTAGAGCTTCTACATTCTCTTGCTGCTCTATTTCTTCAGATAGATCTAGCATACTTTTTCTTAACGATGGCTTTTCTTCTTTACTAAAGTCTTGCGCTTCTTCTTGCACCTGGTCTATGTCAGCTTGCATGCCTAAAGTGTTAGCAGCAATTTCAGTAGCTCTATATAAATCAAATTTACCTCCACCAACAAACTGTCCTAAAGTACCTCTTTTGTTAACAGGTTTTTTAAAGTAGTCAGCTACAATACCTTTTACTCCTCTATCAGAAGTAATTATATCCATTGCTAAATCTTCTATAGTAACAGCTCCTTCTGTTCTAAAACCATCTTCATCTATAACACCTGCTATTTTAGGATTTTCAATTACAGGCACGCCGTTTATTTTAAATCTCCCAGATTTTATATACCTAAGAACGTCGTCATAAAATTGATAAGCTAACTCTGTTTGAACGCCCTCGTCGTCAGTGTTTTTATTTTCTATTATCTCATCAATAACAATATCTTTTGCTTCCTTTTGTCGCTTTAAATCTCTATCACTAGGCTTTGCTGTTTTTTCTTGTGCGTCAGCAACTTTTTGTATATCTTCTCCTATATCTATGCCTTCTCTAGTGGCTCTTACTTGAGCTCTAGTAAACCTTCCCTTACGTATAGACTTGTTATAATCCTTTATAAAGTTAAACACGTCTAATTCATTTTCAAATTTTAAGTTTTTAGCACCTGGTAATTCTTGCATCACTCTTCTAGTAGCATCTCTAAAACCTTGAAACCTTTTAGATTCAAAAGGTATAATACCTTTGTTAGCAAACTCACTAAATAAAGTAATTACCTCTTCAGCTTCTACTCTATCAGTTACGCTTTCGTCGTCTTTGTATTTTTGTAAAGTATTATTTAAAGCATCTAAATATCTTTCATCAACTCTAGGATCTTTTTGTAGTTCTACTAATCTTTTCTTTAATATTTTAGCTATTGGAAAAACAACTTCAGGATTATTTTTTAATGTATTTTTAAGAAACTTATGTAATATTTCATGCATGCCTGAAAAGAAAGTTGATTTTTTCCCAGAGTTTGTTTCATTGTTTTGAATAGCGTACTCTACTCCATCTATTTCTAACTCTAATCCTCTTCTTTGTGATATTTTTTTAGCGTCTTTAACACCTTTACTCTCTAACCACGCTTGTACTTCTTTTGAAGTTTCAAAAGTTAAAAATGTATCTACGACGTCATCGTCTAACTGAGCGGTAACATCTTCAACACCTCTTGTTTGTATTTCAACTTCTGCTAAATCATTTAATCTTTTATTTATTTGACTTATTCTAGCTTTGGATTTTTTAGTTTGTAACTCTGGCAATATGCCTTCGTTTTCTTTAAGTAAATTATCTTTTTCTAATATAAGATCTGTAGCTTCTTGTCTTTGTATTTTACTAAAGTTTATAGGCATTTTAAGACCAGCATTTCTTAATGCTGATAACCTAGATATTTCATCTTGGTATTCTTTCTTTTTAATTATATTACCGTCAGCATCAGAGTATTTCTTTTTTATTTGCTCTTGTAAATCAGCAAAAAACTTTTCTGTTCTAACTATGTTAGATGATGGCTTTTTAAAATTAAATTCTTTAACATATTGCTTAGCTAGATTTATAGGATCTGAAACCTGTGATTTAATACTTCCAGCAAAAGGTAAAGCAACACCCATAGAATAACCAGCTAAAGAAGCTTCTAATAACTCTTCAGGTTCCACAAATCTTAAAGCGTCGTTAATACCACCCTCACCTTTAATACCTTTATTAACTTGAGATAATCCAGTTTGAAAAAACTCAGTTATAAGCTCGTTCCTACCTGATCTATTTAAATTAACAGCGTTTATTTTTACTTTATCTAAATAATGTTTTACGCCGTCGTAATACATTCTATTAATACCATTTTTAATACCATGTCTTTTAAATATAGCTTGAGCAGCTTTTAATTGACTTGTAGCACCAATTCTTTCTAAAAAACTCATAGTACTTGCCATAGCTATATCTTGAGCTACGTTGTCAAACTCACCGCTTTCAATAGCTTTAAGCATATTCTCTTTAGTGTCACCACCAGGATATTTATCTGGATTATCTAGTATACCTTGCTTTACGCCGTTCATGTATTCATCAGCATAAAAATAACTAGTAGCGGTAATTTGCCCCATAGCACCTACTATACCAGCGGCAACTGGACCAACTCCTGGTATCATAGCTGCTCCAACTCCAGCCGTAACAGCTGCCATTTGTGGTAAAGATTGGCCTAGAGCTATTGTTAAATCTGAAAAAGATATACCGTCGGTAAATTTAGCTTTCTTTGATAAGTTTTGAAAACCTTCAAACTCTTCAATTTGTTCTATGTTTTCTAACAAACTTTCAGTACCTTGCATTTTGTTTGATCCGGCTTGTAGTTCAAGACTAAATATAGTTCCTGTTTTTGATATAGGAGCGTAAGAAGGTCCAAGTGGGTTTGTTATTTTTATAGTAACCTCATCATCGTCTTTTCCTCCTTTGTCTCTAAGTTCTTGAAGTTTTTCTAAAGCTTCTTTGTTTGCTTTAATTTGCATGCCATCTACTTGAGCTCCAATAGTATTTGGAGCATCATAAAGCATATCTGCAGTGTTAACAGCTAAAGATTCTGCTAAGTCAACGCCTCCTGTTAAAAAATCTTTTGCTATTCCAGGTAAAGGAAGAGGGTTTATATAAGACTCTATTTGGTCAAAAAAACTATAAAACTTACTTTTACTTCTACCCATAGCAACTTGTTTGTTGCCAAGTTCTTGCTCTATTAATTCAGCTATTTTATTACTTTGAACATTTACAGCGTTGTCTTGTTGCATTGCTTGTTCTATTAAATTAGCATAATAACTATTGACAGCTTGTTGCATAGCATTAACACCTGCTTGAGTACTAGTGTCATAAGTACCTTTATCTACAAGATCGTTCATATAAGCTTCAACATTAGGAAGATACATTTTTTTGTATTCTTCTAATCTAGCTTTTATTATAGGATCATTTTGTCTCATAGAAACATAAGATTCAGCAGCTTTTTCTTCTAGCTCTTTGTCAGTTTGTATAGCGTCTGTTTCACCAAACTCCATTTCTTCATTGCCAACTGGACCTATAATTTCGTTTACTTGATCTCGTTTGTTTGTCATCAAGTACTCATTTTCTGTTAACTCTGGTTTTTCTGATACAATTTCAGATAGTAATCCCTGAGGTTCTGTATAACCAGAAACTCCTGGATATGTTTGTTGCTCTTGAAACTTAGGTAAAGGCTGTTCATTAACTAGTTTTAATTTATCAGCTTGAGACATACCAGGCATTTTCATTATCTCTTGTATCTTTTTATTGTAACTAGCGATACTATTATCATATCCTTCTGCAGCTTTTAAAGCTTCAAGCTCTTCTGTGTTTATAGGAGTAAAATCAGGACCTGCAATATCTTGCATTTCAAAATTGCCTGACACCGCAGGCTGCCCCATAACCATTTGACCTTGTGGGCTTTCATAATTTATATTTGCAGGATCGTATTTAGCTGGATTCATTATTGAATCAGCAAATCTGTTTTGCTCTTCAATTGATAAAAGCCTAGGATCTTGAGTCTCAGTTACAACCTCTTGTTCTGGCTCTTGAACAATCTCAGCTACTAGAATAGGGCTTCCGTTTTCATCTAACTCTATTATCTTGCCTTTATTAGCGGCTAGTAGTTCTTCAAAAGTCATACCCCTTCTCTGAGCTTCAGCCTCCAGCTGTTCTCTTGTAATTTTAACACCTTCTATTTCGTACATACTATTTATTCTAAATTACCAAGAACTTGTTGGTCTAACAATTCTTTATATACTCTGTATTCTATTTCTTTAAATTCAAATTCTAAGGTTGCAGCTTTTTCTTTATTTCCTTCGCTTTTAGCTCTATTTAAAGCTTCATTAGCTTGTATTAAATCTGGGTTTATAGAAAACTGTTTCTTAGATTCAGCTGTTAAAGGATTACTTTTTTTCCATTTTTCATAAGCAACTTGATCTGTAAATATTCCACCACCGGCAGAGTTTGAAGTATTAAACACCTGTCCCTTAGACTGCTTTTCTTTATCGCTTGCAACTTTTCTTTTATTAAAAAGCTCAGGATATAACCTAGCAATTCCTTGTATAATTTGTAAGTTGTCTTGATTACTACCACCTGCAGATCTTTGTAACGCTTGAGCTAAAGCAGCTTGTTGTCTAGGATCTCTTAAATTGTATTTAGCAATGTCTGATGTGACTCTTTTTGAGCTTTTAATTGGCTGGCCATTTTCATCTAACTTTCCACTATCTAACTGTAATTCATAATCATCTTTCTTAAGAATAATCTCATCTCCTTTTATTTCAATATCTGTAATAGTTTGATTGCTACCGTCTATGTATATATCTCTATTAATCATTAAGTTTTTATTGTCAAGTGGATTTGCAAAGAAATCTAAAGTGTTGTTAACAACATCCATATAGTAAGGTTCTCCAGTAACTTCGTTCTTAGTTTCTGCTGTAATAACTTCTTCTTTAACATACTTCATAGTATTATCCATTGACGCGTTGTCGTTGTAAAACTGTTGAGCCAAGTAAGATGTCATGATATTATTTTGATTTGCGTTTAATTCGCTTATCTGATCTTCATCCATGTCTTTAGTAAACTCATGCCAACCATCTTTGTACATTTCAGGATCTAGGTTTAAACTAGTTGCTATAGCACCTATACTATTAGGTGGCTCCCACTCTTGAGTTTCTTCATTAAACTCTCCATCAGGTATCTCATCTTGCCAAACTCTTTTCATTAAATTGTCATTGCTTAATAAAGTTGTAGTTGCATTAGAGCTTTTTAGAGCTGTTATAGCTTCTTCTTTTTTCTCAGGCGTAACAGTTCTATAAGTGTAAACTTTACCTGCTTCTAGATTAGTAAATTTTTTGCCTGTTTGTGGGTTAGTATCGCCTTTTACAAAAGGTTGGTAGGTAACAAAATCACTGTCTCCTGAGTCTGGTTGTATTACTTTATTAAATATTTCAGTTCCTGT
>TARA_B110000305_G_scaffold238583_1_pt1 | contig 11071 bp, 10 predicted proteins | sample TARA_B110000305 | Tara Oceans TARA_B110000305 (sample SAMEA4397930) | marine metagenome | biome: Polar Biome; feature: [SRF] surface water layer (ENVO:00010504); material: water (ENVO:00002006), including particulate matter (ENVO:01000060) such as... | depth 5 m | reverse complement strand
AAGTGTATGCCGTGCCACTCCACTGGAACCTTATACCCCGTAGAGTTAATGCCAATAGACGTTGCTTATGACGATCTGCTTAGCGGCTACAACCAAAACGGAGAAGCGTACATAAACGTATTGCAGCCACAAGAAAGCTATTTGTACAAACAAATAACGGGACAAACCGAGCCTATGATGCCAACCTCTAATAGCGATAGAGGGCCGCTAAACTCGTATGAAATCAATACCGTTTTAAAGTGGATAGAGCAGGGAGCCCCAAACAATTAAGGGTCTGAACAAGTAAGAAATTCTCTTTTCCTAAAAGGGGAAATTATTTCTTTGTATCTTTGTACTTATCTTTAACATTATTTAATCAAGTGAATATTATGTCTAGAATTTTACTCTTTATGTTTATTGCGTGTACTCCTATTCTAGGGTGGGCTCAATGTACTATCAATAACTCTACCGATTGTGAGTGCGAAAACTCAAACGATACGGACTGTGATTTACTACCAGATATTACCGTTTCTTGGGAAACAGGTATTAACGGTTCTCAAGAATACCCTCCGGGTGAAGGAATTACAGACGGAGAAATAAACTATGACGAAAACTGGTTCGAAATTGACGATGATGTTATAGCTATGGGACGTATTCGTGTTTCTGCTAAAACACCAAACATCGGTGCAGGACCTCTTAACCTAAGAGGCGCCAATGAAGAAGGATACAGATGGATGATTTGCTTCGATAGTGGTGTTGCCGATACTTTTCAAATATATGACCCTGAATGGCAAGAAGCTACTTACTGCCCAGACGGATCAAGTCCTAAACATATTTCTTGGCAAAGAGTGTACCATAAAAATGCTGATGGTACTATGAGCTTTTACGAAAAAATGGTAGGAACAATGGAATACCACCCAACACACGGGCACATGCACTTTGACCAGTGGACTATTATGTCTCTTAGAATACCAGACCCAAACAATATGGACAACCCAACAGAGTGGGAAATTGTAGGGGAAGGAGCAAAGGTTGGTTTTTGTGTAATGGATCTAGGAAGCTGCGAAAATGGCGGGTGTATGGATGTTGAAACTACTTATGGAGAAGGAACAGAGTTGTTTCAAGATGACTTTCCTAACTACGGTTTAGGTGGTGGAAGCTACGGATGTAGCCCTGTTTCTCAAGGTATCTCTTCGGGCTATACCGACACATACGGTTCTCACCTAGACGGAATGTTTTTAAACATCCCACTAGGAACTTGTAATGGCGACTACGCTGTCGTTTTAGAAGTTCCTCAAGTAATGGTAGAGTCTAATATGGACAACAACTATTCTTGGTTCCCTATTACCTTAACCCAACAATCTCAAGGAACACCTCCTACAACAGTTACTTCTACAGCAGAAGGCTTGTTGTGTGAAGGGCAAGTAATAGAGTTATCTGTAGAAACTACGATGGGCTCTTCTGTAGAGTGGTCTAACGGAATGTCAGGACCTTCTATTGAGGTTACTGAGCTAGGGAGTTACACCGTAACAGTGGTAGACGATTCTTACGACTGTCCTTTCACGGAAACAATTAGCCTTGCCGGAATAAACAACCCAGATGTAGAGCCTGTAACTTCTTGTAGAAACGAAGTCGCAAATCTTTACGCTAGTTCTGATAACGACATTACTTGGTACGACGCCGATAATAATATGGTAGGGCAAGGGGAATCTTTCCAAACACCTATCTTAACTTCAGACGCTATGTATTATGTGTCTTCTAGCATTTCTTCTTACAACACCGCTCCTCTAGCACACGCTGGAGACAACAACTATAGTACAGGAGAAAATTCTAACGGATACGTTATGTTCGACGCATTAAGCGACTTTACCCTAACCAGCGTTGAAGTGTATACTAACGAACCAGGAGAAAGAAAAATAATGTTGTGGGATGGAGACGGAAACGTAGTTGCTTCACACACAGAAGACGTTGGCTTTTCTGAAGATGATGCCCACATCATAGCTCTAAACTTTAACATTACTGCAGGCGAAGGATATACCTTAGGAACAGATACAGCAACTAACGAAACAAACTTTGGTGGAGGAAACCCTCAGCTTAAAAGAACAGACGCAACTGGCTTAAACTACCCATACGTATTAGACGGATTGCTTTCTATAGAAAACTCTCCTTACGGAACCGATTGGTACTACTACTTCTATAACTGGTCAGTAGCGATCGATCCTCTAGAGTGTGACATGCTTGCTGTACCAGTAACAGTAGAAGACTGTTCTTCTATTAACGAAAACATTTTGTCTCTAGAGGTTTATCCAAACCCTTCAACAGGAAAGGTAAACTTAAACATGAGCCTCAAGCAAGCAAGCGTTATTAACGTTGAGCTAGTAAATATTATTGGTGAGGTTGTATTTGCCGAAACTCTAGGGAAAAATAAAGAACTAAACAAGACTTTTGACTGGTCTGATTTATCAGCTGGTATTTATACTATTCAAATTTCTTCTAACGGTCAAAACAAGGTTGAAAAAATTATTATCAAATAAGTTTTTAGTCATATTGATTTTGTTACAAACAGGGCCTCTAGGGGCCCTGTTTGGGCAAATGACCTGGTCTGTTTATAACATAGACAACACCATAATGATTGAGAACCAGATCAACTGCCTATTGGTCGATGAAGACAAAGGGCTGTGGGTTGGCACAAACTGGGGCTTATATTTAAAAAATGGTGGAGAGTGGCAAGAGTTTACCGCTGAGCTGCCTAATCCTCAGGTAAGGTCTTTAAGTCTTGATGATAACGGAAATTTATGGGTAGGTACATTAAGCGGCCTCTCTATTAAAGAAGGAGATAGCTGGACAACCTACAACAACCAAAACAGCATACTAAACAATCAGATAAACGATGTTGTTTTTGACAGAAACAACCAGGCCTATATAGCAACTATAAATGGTTTGTTTAAATACGATACTGACTTCTCTTTGGTGCTCGACACCTCCTCCTTAGAAAACTCTTTTATAAACGTAAGATCCTTGGCGGTTAGGGGAGACTCCTTAGTTGTGGGAACAGTAAACGGAGGTCTTGGTTATTTGTATAACGATAGCATGATTTGGCGTAATACTTCTAATAGTGGAATAAACGACAATACCGCTATAGACGTTGCTATAGACAACAACCAAAACGTATGGCTAGCGGCCCCTTATGGAGGCTTGGTGTCTCATTTAAGCAACGATAGTTGGCTAATCTACAATACAGTCGAGAGTAATCAGTGGCCGTCTAACAGCCTTACCTCTTTGCTATTTGACGACGATCAGTTTTTGTTCGTAGGATCAAACGGAGCTGGGTTTTTTAGATTTTACTTCAACAACGGCATTCCTAACACAGAGAAATACAATAGCAATAATAGTCCCCTTCCGAGCGACTATGTTTTGTGTTTAGCGAAAGATAATACTGATTATTGGATAGGCACCGAACAAGGCTTGGTAAGATGGGGAACGTCAGTTTCTATATCTGAGCTAGAAAAAAATGCGTTTATAAAAGAAAACAATACCCTAACCTTTAGTGAGAACCATAATATTGACTTGTACTCTATAACAGGCCAGAGGGTTTATTCACAAAACACCTCAAAAGTAGAATTGAACTCTTTTAAGAGTGGAGTCTATATTGTGGTATACAATTCTATACGAAAAAAAATAATAGTTGATTAGTCCAATTTTGGCCTTTCGTCTCTATTTGCTAATTCCCAAGCGGTAAGAAAGACAAGGCGTGTAATTTTTTCTACCTTTTCGTAATTAATTTTATCTGGGGTATCGGATGGTTGGTGGTAATCAGCATGAATTCCGTTAAAATAAAATATAACAGGAATGTTGTTCTTGGCAAAATTATAATGATCCGATCTGTAATAATATCTATTAGGATCATCCTCTGAATTAAAGGTATAATCTAGCTCTATATTATAATATTTATTGTTTACTTCTTCGCTAATATTATGTAAATCGGCGCTTAATTTATCGGAACCAATTAGATAAACATAATTAGGGTCTTCATGAAATTCGTCTATTCGTCCTATCATGTCAATATTTAAATTGGTGATAGTATTTTTTAAAGGATAAATAGGGTTGTCGGTATAGTATTTAGATCCTAATAATCCTTTTTCTTCACCAGAAACAGCCATTATTAAAATACTTCTTCTTGGGCCGTGTCCGCTATTTTTAGCGTCCATAAAGGCTTGAGCAATTTCTAATGCTGCACTCGTACCAGAAGCATCGTCATCTGCGCCATTAAAAATTTCACCATCGTGAGTTCCTAGGTGATCGTAATGAGCAGTTATTACGATAATTTCCTTTTTTAAATCTGTTCCTTCAATAAACCCTAGAACATTTTCTCCACTAATTTCGGAAGGGTTTTTTCTTTTACTTATAGCGTCAGCATCACAAGTGCTGCATTTACAAGAATGTCTTTTTGACTTAACTGTAAATTCTTGGTAATATGTTTTTCTTTTATAAGGCGGTATTCCCAGTTTTCTAAAATGATTGGCAATATATTCTGCTGCCATTTGCTGGCCTATAGTACCCGTTTCTCTTCCTTGCATAGAGTCGCTGGCTAAGGTATAAAGGTGGGTTTTTAAGTCCTCAACATTAATAGAGTTAGCAAACTTTAAATTGGTGTTGTCTTGGTTAATATTTATTACTTGTGAAAAAGTAACAAAGGGAACTAACAAAAATAATAAAGATAATTTTCTCATTTTTTTATAATTTAACAAGCAGCTATTTTATCTACTCTACGTTGGTGTCTTCCTCCTTCAAATTCTGTAGCAAGAAAAATATCAATAATTTTTAATGCTTTTTCTAAAGAAATAAAACGAGCAGGCATAGTACAAATATTAGCATTGTTGTGTAACCTAGCTAATTGAGCAATATCTTCTTGCCAGCATAAAGCAGAACGAACTCCTTGGTGTTTGTTTGCTGACATATTAATACCATTACCAGAACCACAAAACTGAATTCCTAACTCTAAATCACCATCGTTAATTTTTTTTGATAATTGATGGGCTAAATCAGGATAATCAACGCTTTCATCGCTATAACATCCAAAGTCTTGAACTTCTAAACCTTTATTAGTTAAGTATTTAACTACTTCTTCTTTATACTCAAACCCAGCATGATCGCATGCTATTCCTATATTTTTTATGTCCATTACCTTATTAAATATGGTGTTTATAAATAAACTTACTCTGATTACAATTCTTAACAAAAATAATAATGTAATTGTTAATTGAGGTTAGTAACTTTTAAAAGTTATTGTTGATTATTCAACTAATTATTGTGGTTGTAAAAATTATATAAATAACAGTCAATTTTAAACAAAACTAAATAACAATTTATGAAAGGGTAACTAACAAATTAAATAGAAAATCTACTATAAATTTATAAGCAATTAGTGGTTAGTATCTGTATTAACAAGATTGTCAATTTTGTTAATTGAATATATAATTAATTGATTATCAAATTATTAAATAATAGTTTTTTGTTAACTGATTGTTATAAATGTTTAGTAACACACATAAGCAATAAAATATCTTTATTGTTATTAACCGAGTTAACAGCCTATCATAATCATTATATTTAATTAAGAATTAAAAGAATATATATTATATAAGAATAACTAAATCTATTTCTTTTCTTTCTAAATTAACGTTCTTAATTTTAACTCTAAGCTTATCTCCTAAGTAATATCTTTTTTTAGTGTTATGGCCTTGAGCACAATAATCTGCTTCTTTAAATGTATAAAAGTCTCCTGGTATATCTCGCATTCTAATTAATCCTTCACAACCGGTATTATTAACTTCAACAAAAATTCCGAAATCTGTAACACCAGAAACTATACCGTCAAATATTTCTCCAATTTTGGAAGACATATATTTAGCTTGCATGTATTTAATAGATGCTCTTTCTGCTTTAGATGCTATAATTTCTCTTTCTGAGGAGTGCTTACATTGGTTCTCTATAGTTGCTGATTTACTAGCTGCGCCTTTGTTTAAGTAATGAAATAGTAAACGATGTACCATAACGTCAGGATATCTTCTAATAGGGCTTGTAAAGTGAGTATAATGGTTAAAAGCTAAACCGTAATGTCCTATATTTTCTGTTGTGTAAACCGCTTTAGCCATAGTACGTATAGCTAAAGTTTCAATCATATTAGATTCATCTTTCCCTTGCACTTCTTTTAGAAGACTATTCATAGAAGAAGAAATAGAGTTTTTATTTTCGGTTTGTATGTGGTAACCAAACTTTTTAAGAAGAACATTAAATGTCTGTAATTTTTCAGGATCAGGAGAATCATGAATTCTGTATACAAACGTAAGATTTTTCTTAGCAATAAATTCTGCAACTTTTCTATTAGCTAACAACATAAATTCTTCAATTAATTTATGAGCTTCTTTACTTGTTTTAAAATAGATAGATAGAGGGTTTCCATCTTTGTCAATATTAAATTTTGTTTCTGATCTTTCGAATGAGAAAGCACCAGATTTCATTCTTTTTTCTCTTAATATTTTAGCTATACTATTCATGATAGATAACTCAGAAGAATATTTTCCTTGTTTGTTTTCTATAACTTCTTGAGCATCTTCGTAAGTAAATCGGTGGTCCGAATTAATAACTGTTTTACCAAACCATTCGTTGGATATTTTACCTTCTTTATTTATTTGAAATACTGCAGAAAAACATAATTTTTCTTCATTTGCTCTTAAAGAACACAATTGATTAGATAATACTTCAGGAAGCATAGGAACAACTCTATCTACCAAATAAACAGAAGTAGCTCTTTCTTTTGCTTCTAAGTCTATTTTATCATTATCGTTTATATAATGACTCACATCAGCAATATGGATTCCTATTTCCCACACATCTTTAGAAATTTCTTCGATAGATAATGCATCATCAAAGTCTTTAGCATCATGAGGATCAATGGTAAAGGTGGTAATTTTTCTAAAATCTCTTCTTTTATTTATTTCCTCTTCACTTATTTCGGAAGAAATAGATTTAGCGTAATCCTCTAGTTCAGGATCAAAATTATGTGGTAAATTATATTCAGCTAAAATCGAATGTATTTCTACATTATGCTCTCCTGGATATCCTAAAACTTCTACAACTACAGCGCTAGGACTATTTTTTCCATCGCCCCAATCTTGTACTTCCACAACCACTTTCTGACCGTCTTTTATATCCTTACATTCTTTTTTAGGAAGAAATATATCAAAATGAACCTTTAAACTTTGAACAATTATGAAAGCAGAGTTTTCACCCATTTCTACAATACCAACAAATCGTTTTGTTCGATGTTCTAAAACATCAATTATTTCACCTTCTTTTTTATTTTTCTTAAATTTCGAAAATATAGATATAGCAACAGTGTCACCAGTAACTACATTTTTAACATGTTTTTTATGAATAAAAACATCTTCTTCAAAGTTTTCGACGGTTACATAAGCATTTCCGCTTGTTGTAACGTCAACAATTCCTTCTAAAGGAATTTCTTTTATTGGTCTGAGTTTATATTTTCCTCTACCAATCTCTATTAATTTTTCTTCTTTTTCTAACTCAGCAAGAGTAACATTTATTAAGCTATAGCTTTCATCACTTCCTAGAGTAATGGCTTTAGCTAATTGTTTGTAGTTAAAAGATTTTTTAGGAGATTGACGAAAAACTCTTAATAATTCTGATTTTAACGGCCCTTTACTAATTGAGCGTTTTTTCTTTTTCTTCGACATGATACGAATGTAATAATAAATAAAGCTAAGTATTCGTTTCTAATTAATAGCTTTTAATATAATATTGTTAATTAGTATAAGATAATAGACATACCCACTAGATTATGAAAAACGGAATATTTATAGGAATTTTATTAATTTTAATAGGATTGATTTTTTTACTAAATAACTTAGGATTACTAGATGTATCCTTAGTAGAAATAATAAAAGTTTACTGGCCAGTTATTTTAATTTGGTTGGGTATAGACAAGCTTTTAAGGAATAAGTAGTTCCGGATAAAACAAGCTAAAATCTTCCTGATAGACCGTTTCAATGATTTTTTTACAAGAATCGCTCACCACAATAGTTTCTTTTTTACTTTTATTTAAGTGAGTAAGTATGCTATTTTCCTTTTTTAATAGGCTTTTTAGTTTATTAAAGTCACTTTCAATATTTTCTAATTTACCTACAAAGTCTACTTCTAATTGTCCTTTTTTATTTTTAAGGAATGAGCATTGGGGCTTAAAGTGTACCCAATTTATAATTTCTTTTTTGTGCAATCCGTTTAGTACAAAATCTTCAAAAGAGCTGTATTCACTCAAATATGTAGAGTTAAAATCCTGATCACTTTGGTTCATTCCCCCTTTTTTTAAAAAACAATAAGCAGAGTACAAACGATCTAACGGATTTCTTACAAAGCAAAATTTAAAATAGGCTTCAAACCTTTTTTGACCAAAAACAAACCGATAATAAGCAACGTCTCTATGTCCCCATTGTTCTTTCTCGAACAAGCTTTCATAAATAGAATTTCCTCCCGTTTTAGGAATATGAAAAAAGATAGTTTTGTTTTTATCAAACGTTTTTAAAGCATTTTTATCTTTGCTTTTTAACAATCTTTTTTGCTGATATAAATAAAGAAACTTACTTATCATTTTTTAATAATTCTATTATTTGAGGAAGCTCTTTTTTCCCTAAAACAGCATACCATAAAAGTAAAAATCCAGCATAGTAAAATCCGATTCCTAATATAATTTGAATAGCACTTAAATTATTGAAAATCAAAAAGAAATAACAAGGGGTAAAAGCACCAAAAAACAAGCTTATAGATTTAAAATAATTCACATCAAAAATATTTATTTTGTTCTTTTGATAAAGCACAATGCTAGACCATAAGTTGTATAAAATATTTTTTAAAATATAGCTAAAACCAATACCAATAATACCGAATAATTCAATAAAAAAGTATGCACAAACAAAAGTTATAATAGAGGTAACTGCCGAAATATTTTTAATTTTACTATCGTATCCCATCATTTTTAACATTGAGCCAACAGTTCCGAAAGAAACGTTTATTAACTCCCCAATAATTACTAGAATTAGTAAAGGATATCCTAACTCAAAATCCGGACCAAAAAACTGAAGCACATTTTTACAATACAATGCAAGAAAAGCAATAAGGGGGAAGGTCAAAATAAATATATACTTAGCGCTCAACTTATAATAATAGGACAATTTATCCATCTCATTTTTTTCGTGAAACTGAGAAACTATAGGCGAAAAAATAGAGTTTACCGAAACCAATATAGTAGGAATAAAAGCCACAACACTTAAAACAACAGAATAAATACCCAGATCAGAAGCGCTTAAAAAATAAACTAACATTATTTTTTCTCCGTGATTTTGCAACACTCCCAATACCTCAATAACAAGCATGTTTCCTGCATATTTTTTTTCTTCTAAATTCGATCGTCTAATTTTATTTTTAAAAAAAGAGTGTCCACTAGGAAGTAATTTTTTAATAATAAAAAACAATAAAATAATAGCAAGAGCACCACCTAAAAGCTCGGCTACGATATAGCCATAAAGATCATAGCCACCAATAAGAACAACGGCAATTATTACCTTAAAAGGAAGTCGGATAAAATGATGTACCAAAGTGCTTTTTTTCACCTCTTGAAATCCTCGAATTATTTGGTCTCCAATACTTAGAAAGCTGCTTATAATTAGAAAAATTCCGAACAAAGGAAGGTATTCCGCTATCTCTTGGGAGTGAAGTAGATATTTTGCTATAAACCCTGGAAACACAAAGTAAATAGAGCTTAAAAAAGCAACCATTATCAAATTAATTATAACGGTTTTTTTTATGTAAAAATATAACCTCGAATAATCTTTGCTAGCGGAGTATTTAGAAATAAAACGAATCAATCCGTTTCCGTAACCCCAAGTCAAAAAGATGGATGCAATAGAAATAGAGGAAACTCCAAGAGCAAACAACCCCAATCCTTGAGCGCCTAAAAGGCTTGAAATATAGACTTTGAAAAAGAAGCCAACTAGAACAGAAAAAATAGTTCCAACAAAATAAATAGCCGACTGACTAACAATTTTTTTAAGTATTGACATTTTTTAATTTAGAAAAATAAAGATAGAATAAAACAACAACAATAAAACCCATTATTTTCTTAACGACATTACTGTGTTTTTTATAAAAATGGGACAACGGAAAAAAAATTTCACTAAATAAGTTTTTTATTTCTAGTGTATTTTAGCGCTTTTGTTGTGAGTTAACATTTAATATCTATATTTAAAAAAAATAACACAATGGAAAATATTCTAATCTTAGCACAGCTTATAGTTTCAATTTCTGTAATAATAGTTTGGGTTTTTAGGTACGACAATATCGTTCTAGAATTTAAGCAATACGGACTTTCTAATCTTTTAAGAAACTTTGTAGGCGCTCTTAAAATTTCTTTAGCAACAATCCTGATTTTAGGAATATGGCACCAAGAGTTTTTGTTTATTGCTTCAATGGCGATGGCATTCTTAATGGTTTGCGCACAGCTTTGTCATTTCAAAGTAAAAAACAACTGGATGAAATTTATGCCGTCTCTTTCGCTTTTAATTCTATCATTACTTATCGCCTCTTCTAACTACTAACTTTTTAGAAAATGAACTTAGCCCTTGCTTTGATTGTCTTTTCGGCAGTCTCTTTTATTTTCTATGGATTAAATTCTTTTTACTCCAAGAGAATGGTTTCGGAATATTCCAGATGGGGCTATGATAAGTTGCGTGTTTTTCTTGGCTGGTGCCAGCTACTTGGCGGACTTGGTTTGCTAATAGGCCTAATTCCAGGCTTTTCTTTACTCACCTCCGTGACTTCTTTTTTGTTAACTATAATGATGTTAACCGCAGTATTTACCAGAATAAAATCAAAAGACAAATTGCTTTACACTCTACCTTCTGTCTTTTATTCTATAATAAACGCTGTTATCTTTTACAACACTCTTTTTTAAAAAGTTAAAATACCAGAATAAAAAAAGCACTTACATTTCTGTAAGTGCTTTTTTGTGGTTTGCTCC
>TARA_B110000305_G_scaffold34389_1_pt1 | contig 11118 bp, 9 predicted proteins | sample TARA_B110000305 | Tara Oceans TARA_B110000305 (sample SAMEA4397930) | marine metagenome | biome: Polar Biome; feature: [SRF] surface water layer (ENVO:00010504); material: water (ENVO:00002006), including particulate matter (ENVO:01000060) such as... | depth 5 m | reverse complement strand
ATTAGTTTCTAAGATGAGAATAAAAGATTCAGAACTTATTTTAAATCCAGATAAAAGCATATATCATTTGAGTTTGAAGCCAGAAAACATTGCTACTGATCTGGTTTTTGTTGGTGATCCTGATAGAGTTGATAAAGTAACTGAACACTTTGATACTATTGAATTTTCAATACATAAGAGAGAATTTAAAACAACCACAGGTGTTTATAAAGGCAAAAGAATATCTGTAATTTCTACTGGTATTGGTTCAGATAATATTGATATTGTTTTAAATGAATTAGATGCTTTGGTAAACATTAATTTAGAAACTAGAACAATTAAAGAAAAGCATACCGCTTTAAATATTGTTAGAATTGGAACTTCTGGTTCTTTACAAAAAGATATTCCGCTAGATAGTTTTTTACTTAGTACCTATGCTCTAGATATCAATGGCATGTTACGTTCTTATATTACAGAAACTATTTCACATCCTAGCATTGAAAATGCCTTTGTTACGCATACAAATTGGGATGAGAAAAAATGCTTTCCGTTGGTGGTTTCTAACAGTAAATCATTAGAAGATAAAATAACTTCTGAAATAATTTATAAAGGAATGACAGCTACAGCTGGAGGGTTTTATGGTCCTCAAGGAAGAGTAGTACGTTTACCAATCAAAGATTCTAATTTAAATAACAAAATAAATTCTTTTAACTTTAATGGTATAAGAGTTACCAATTTAGAAATGGAAACATCTGCTATTTATGGGTTATCAAAGTTACTTGGGCATCATGCTTGTTCAATGAATGCAATTATTGCCAACAGAGCCTTGGGTACCTTTAGTGAAAATCCGGATAAAGTTATATCAGATTTGATTATTTACACACTAGATAAAATGGTGTGTTGAAATAGCTATATGTGAGATTCTGAATAAACAGTGAAAGTGAACCCAAAAGAAATTTAAAAAAAATATGTACATTTAGTGCGTTAAAGACAACCAATGAAAAGAATCATATATATTACAATTTTTGTTATAGGATTAATTAGTCTTTCTTCTTGTAGAAGCACATCAACCCCTTGTGGATTAGCAGAAAACCTTATTAAATCTATAGAACAATCACCACAACAAGCTATTTTAGCTCAAACATTAGAATTGGTGTAGTTTTTGTTCTTAATTAAACTTCATTAAACTGCTTCAAAGCAATTTTCTTATCACCAAACAATCTCTTTTAGATGATTTTTTTTAAGGTATTCATTTGTTTTAGAAAAATGCTTGCTTCCAAACCAACCTCTCCATGCACCTAAGGGTGACGGATGTGGAGCGGTAAAAACTTGATGTTTCTTTGTATCAATAAGGGCTATTTTACTTTCTGCAAATTTTCCCCAAAGTAAGAAAACAAGTTGTTCTCTTTGTTCAGATACTTGTTTAATAACTGCATCTGTAAATTCTTCCCATCCTCTTTTCTGGTGGCTTCCTGCTTCATTAGCTCTCACCGTTAATGTGGCATTTAATAACAAAACTCCTTGTTTAGCCCAAGAAGATAAATTCCCGGAAACAGGAATAGACTTGCCAACATCTGTTTGCAATTCTTTAAAAATATTTTTTAAAGATGGTGGATGTGGAATACCATCTAAAACAGCAAAACACAATCCGTTTGCTTGTCCTTTTCCATGATAAGGGTCCTGACCAATAATTACCACTTTTAAATCTTTAAAAGCACATGTATTAAAAGCTGCAAAGATCTTTTTATCTTCAGGGTAGCAATGATGATTTTCATACTCAAATTTCACAAATTCAAACAATTTTATAAAGGACTCCTTCTCAAATTCTGACTGTAAGATATTTTTCCAGCTTTCCTCAATATTAATGTTCATTCTTTGTTATTTTTGTGGTCAACAAATATAAAGATTTGAGCATAGATATTTCTGAGAAAGCATTACAAGATTTAGAATTTACAACGGTTATTCAACAAATTGCAACCTTCAGTATTTCAGAATTGGGAAAAAAACAAGTTTTAGAAACCTTGCCTTTTTCCAATAAAAAACAACTGATACGTGAGTTAGATTTTGCCAATGAATACCTTTCTTCATTTGAAAGCGATAATAGAATACCCAACCATGGTTTTGATAATATCTACGAACAGATAAAACGATTGACTATTGAAGATAGTTTTATAGAAACAGAAAGTTTTTTAAAAATTGCTGCTATTTCTGAATCGGTTAAAGAATTAAAAAAATATTTTAAAAAGTTTCACAACTACTACCCTAATCTCTCATTTTTAAGTGAACATGTTGACTTTGTTCAAGAAATTATTGACGAAATTAAAAAAGTAATTTCAGCTTATGGAGAAATTGTAGACAATGCCTCTCCAGAATTGAGGAAAATTAGAAGAAGTATTGCTGGCTTACAAGGAAAAATTGGTCAGAGTTTCTCTAGTGCCTTAGGAAAGGCAAAAGCTGCTGGTTATTTAGATGATATTAAAGAATCTGTTGTAGACAATCATCGTGTCTTAGCTGTTTTAGCGATGCACCGTAAAAAAATAACAGGAAGTTTAGTGGGTTCTTCAAAATCTGGTAATATTGTTTTCATCGCACCACAAGCCACTCTTGCATATCAAAGAGAATTACAAAATCTAGAATATGAAGAAAAGCAAGAAGTTATTAGAATTCTTAAAACGTTAAGCTACCAAATAAGACCATATACCCCATTATTAGAATCATACCTAGTATATTTAGCTCATCTAGATGTAATTGGCTCTAAAGCAAAATATGCTTATTCTATTAACGGGTTATTACCAAAAATTGGGGAGACAAAGAGAGTTTATTTTAAAAACGCCTACCACCCTATTCTTTTGGTGAAAAATAAAGAAGCAAATTTAGAGGTCATTCCTCAATCTATAGAACTTAATGAACAACAACAAATTATTGTAATCTCAGGACCTAATGCTGGTGGAAAAAGTATCACACTAAAAACCATAGGTTTGCTTCAGGTAATGCTACAAAGCGGCATTTTAATTCCGGTAGATGAACGAAGTGAAACAACTATTTTTGATACTGTCTTGACAGACATTGGAGACAACCAATCTATAGAAAATCAATTGAGTACATACAGTTATCGTTTAAAAAATATGCGTTATTTTTTACGAAAATGTAACGAAAGAACCTTGTTTTTAATAGATGAATTTGGTACAGGAAGTGATCCTGAATTAGGAGGTGCTTTAGCAGAAATTTTCTTAGAAGAGTTCTATCATAAAAAAGCATTTGGTATAATTACCACACATTACTCAAATCTAAAAGTCTTGGCCAATGAATTAGATAACGTGACCAATGCTAATATGCAATTTAATGAGCAAACCTTAGAGCCTTTATATAAATTATATGTTGGACAAGCTGGGAGTTCTTTTACTTTTGAAGTAGCTCAGAAAAACGGAATTCCGTTTAGTCTCATTAACAAAGCAAAAAAACGAGTAGAAACTGAAAAAATTAGATTAGACAAAACAATTTCTAAGCTTCAAAAAGAACGGAATCGTCTCCAAAAAAATTCTGAGAATTTAGAAAAGCAAAAATCTAAGGGACAAGAACATATAGATAGTTTACAAGACAAAGAAGAAAAAATTCAGGCCAAATTAGCTGGTTTTCAGGAATTGTATGACAAGAATCAGAAAATGTTGTCTTTGGGAAGAAAAACCAATGAATTGCTAAACAAGTATCTTCAAACAAACAATAAAAAAGAATTGACTGTTAATTTTAATAAATGGGTAGCGGACGAAAAGGTAAAATATGCCAAGAAAAAACCTATCAACCCTAAGACTAAATCACAAAAACAGCAAGCAAAAATTGTTGAAAAACAGCTGCAAGAAGTAATTAAGAAAGTAGAAAAAGAAGTGCTAGAAAAAGTTGTAGAGGTAAGAAAGGTTAAAAATGAACAAGCTAAAAAAATTGCCAAGGCTAAATCTGAATACATTTTTAAAGTAAATGATAGAGTCAGACTTATTGACGGAAACGCTATTGGCACAATAGAAAAAATTGAAAAGAAAAAGGCTTTTATAAATTATGGAATCTTTACAACTGAAGCTTCTTTTGATAAATTAGAGTTTGTAGAAAAATCAAAAAAATAAGAAAAGTCTTTTGAAATTATAAAATACACAAGTATGCTAAATTATCTTAAAAATGTATTAGAGAATATGCCTGATGGTTGGTTGTCTACCACAACGCATCGTCTAGATATTTATGATGAAAAATTAGCTAAAACTGAATTCTTAGAACAGTTTAAACTTTTGTGCAATAAAAATATTGCTGATACTTCAGCTTTAGATGATTTACCTACCGCTTATGATTATATTCGATTAGGGCATCCATTATCTTGTATCTTAGAATGGGCAATTGCTCATTTACATGACACAAAACCAGAAAACATCATTAGCTTTTCATCACAAACAATTCCTGTTTTAGCAATTCTAAGAAAAAATTTACTAGATCATAAAAATACTCAAATAATCTACACGGGTAATCTTCCGGTTATGTTTAATACTGAAGTTATCAAACAAACTTACGGTTATCAATTTGAATTAAAACATGTTGAGAAATCATCAGACATTCCTGATTTTAAAGGCAGTACAATTTTTGTTTCGCAAGATGAAACAATTAGTGTTAATGCTATCAACTCAAATATTGACTTTTTTATCAATATATATAAGCAGCTTGGAAGTGTTTTAGTTGTAAATGGAGAACAAAATGAACATTATATTTCAGAGATACAGCATGTAAGACGAAGAGAAACTATTGCCATGACGCCAGTAAATTGTTACACTGCTTTACATGCTCTAGTTAAAAATTCTCGTTTTCCTGTTTCATTAAGTAATTTAGAGATCAATAAAAAAAATGTACTCGATACCATAACTAGCATTACTGGTGCAGATACTAAGCCTCTAGTTGGGTCTAGCGGTCTCTCTATTCAATACGCTATTATGATGGGGCTTATAGACTATGCACAAGAAAACCACAAAGGAAAGCCTATTAAATTTATTGTACCTCCCAATTGTTATGGTGGAACTAATGACCAAGCAAGACGTGTTGCAGCCTGTAATAAAAATGTTGAAGTAATTGATTTACCTGTAGATGGTGAGCATAATATGGTACAAAGTATTGATGCCGTTTTAGCTAAAGTTGCTACCCAAGATGCTGTTCCATACATTATTGCTGAAATTCCTACAAACCCAAGAGTTGAAGTTCCAGATTTACAACAATTAAAAGCTGTTTTAGAAAAAAAACGAACAACTACTGAAGGTATGAAAGCTATTGATGCTGTATTTATTTTAGATCAAACTTTTTGTCCTAATGTTCTCTTCTTAGGTGAAGGAAAAGTTCTTTCAACAGTTAGAACTATTTCCTATGCCAGTGGTTCTAAATTTCCGAGTGGTGGACGATGTACCGCCGGTTACTGTGTCGGAAATATAAAGACAGTTGCTTTGATGTCTAAAATAGACAAGCATCTCATTCTTTGCGATAACCAAGCCACTGAACTTCAATATGAACTTTTGGCAAAACAGTTGCCTTCAATGAACCAAAGAATAAGTGATGCATACAATCATACAAGAGACTTTGTAAATTTTATAACAAAAACTTTACCTAGCGCAAAAATAAACTTTGTGTCTCAAGAACTAGCAATACAAGGCTTTACTCCTTCAGTATTTTCATTAGATCTGCCAACTAAAGGGACTACAGATCAAGAAAAAGAAACCCATAAGAGAGCGTTAAATCTTAAATTAATAAATTTAATGATTACAAAAATACCCAATGAAAGTAAGTTTTGTGTAAGTTATGGTCAGTTAAAAGGGAGTTATTGGACCATTCCAGCTACCTCAACCCAAGGAACCACAAAAGAGGGTGATAAAGATTATATTGTGCGTGTGTCATTATCTCCAAACATGAATCTTGCACTCCACAAAAAAGTGTTTTTAGAGTTTGCAATAGATATATAACACTAAAAAAAGTTAGTCATACCCTTCTATTTGTTCATCATAGAATTTAGAAGCTTCTTCTATAAGATTAGAAACTTCACCTGCAATATCATCTTCTCTTTCTCCAGATAAATCTTCGAACCATTCAATTTCATCATCTTTTAAATTGATTAAAAAACGAGGAAATTCTGTATGAAGAACAAAAATATCTTCAGGAAAATTACTGTTATCAGCTAATAAAAATTTAGGTAAGTCCATGTTCTTTTGTTTTTATCAATTTTAAAGTTAAATAATTAAAGCGAAGATATAATAAAATAGACGCTGAAGATAATCCTGCTAATAAGCCAAGCCAGATACCAACACTCCCTAAAACATCTTCTTTTCCTAAAAAATAACTGACAGGAAATCCAATAATCCAATAAGATACAAAAGTAATGAGCGTTGGAATGTTTACGTCTTGTAGACCACGTAAAGCACCCAAAACTACTACTTGTACACTATCACTAATTTGAAAAATTGCAGCTACTAATAATAATTGTGATGCAATACTTACTACCTCCAACGTATCAGATAAATTTAAAGGATCAGTTAAATCAACATATATTTTTGGTAATTGAAATCGAAAAATTAAAAACAAAATTGCAAAACCTACAGCTAAAACAACAGCAAATAGAAAAATTGAAAAAGCAATTCTTCGTAATTCTTTAAACTCTAATAAGCCTTTCTGATTTCCAACTCTAACCATGGCTGCAACACCTAATCCCATAGCAATCATAAATGTCATAGAAGATAAGTTTAAAGCAATCTGATTGGCAGCTTGTGGGTTTTTCCCTAACAAACCACTAAGCCATATGGCAGCAGTAAAAATAGCAATTTCAAAAAACATTTGCATAGCACTTGGGGCTCCTAAACTGGTTATTTTTCTCAACATGAGTTTGTCTAGTACAAAAAACTTAATGTTGGTTACAAATCTTTTGGATCGTTCTTTATTTGCTAACAACCACCATATATAGGCAACCATAATAAATCGAGAAATTAAGGTACCATATGCAGCACCGACAATTCCAAAAGCTGGAAATCCAAATTTTCCAAAAATTAGGATATAGTTCAAAATTATATTTATAATGTTGGCAAGAATTGTAGCATACATAGGATATTTTGTCATAGACAAACCATCACTAAACTGTTTAAATGCTTGAAAAACAATTAAAGGAATCAAAGAAAAAGCAACCAAATCTAAATAAGGTATTGCCAAAGCCACCACTTCTTTCGGTTGATTTAAAAAATTACTATGCAATAGTGATTTTGAAAAGAATAACAATAAAAACATGCTAATCCCTAAAACAGTACATAGAAATAAGCCATGTTTAAAAGTAGACTTAGCTTTTAGAAAATTGTTAGAAGAATCTGCTTCTGCTATTAATGGAGTAATGGCAGTAGAAAAACCAATTCCAATAGACATCGCAATAAACATAAAACTATTTCCTAATGAAACCGCTGCTAATTCTGCAGTTCCTAATTGGCCAACCATAATATTGTCTACAAAACTCACAAAAGTATGACCCAACATTCCTAGCATAACTGGCGCAGCTAGTGTCCAATTATACTTGAATTCTTTTGTGTAAATACTTAAATTCATAGGTTGTTTAAAAATAAGCCACGAAGATATTATATTAATTGCTCTAATAATTAACAATATTGAAACAAATTTACTAGCTTTATTCTATTACTTTTACAGGATATAAAAAATATAGAAAATGACAACAATTACCCTTGGAGGAACACCAATTTCAACTATTGGAGAAATCCCTAAAAATGGAACAAAAGCACCTGACTTTGAATTAACAGCAACTGATCTTTCAAAAAAATCATTGTCTGACTTTCATGGATTCACCTTATTATTAAATATCTTTCCTAGTGTAGATACAGGAACTTGCGCAACGTCTGTAAGGTCGTTTAACAAATCTGCAGCAAGTATGGAAAACACAAAAGTATTGTGTATTTCTAGAGATTTACCTTTTGCTCAACAACGTTTTTGTGGTGCAGAAGGCATAGAAAACGTAATTATGTTATCAGATTTTGCTGATGGTAACTTTGGTAAAACTTATGGATTAGAGATTTCTGACAGTGCGTTTGCTAATTTACACTCTAGAGCTGTAATTGTCATAAATTCTGAAGGAAATATTAGCTATTCAGAACAAGTTTCTGAAATTGCTAATGAACCAAATTACGAAAATGCATTAGCAGCTATCTAAAAATTACTCTGTGAAGAACCCAAAAGATAATTTTATTGTTGAGCGAATTAGAAGTGTCAAATTTTCTCTTCGTGGTATTTGGTTCTTAATTACCACAGAAAGCAGTATTAAAGCCCAGTTATTTATTATACTATTAATTTCATTAGCTGGGTTTTATTTTCAAATTAACACCAATGAATGGCTCATGCAAACATTGGCTATTGGTTTGGTTCTTGTAGCCGAATCTTTAAATACAGGTATTGAAAAATTAGCTGACTTTGTGCATCCAGATTATCACAAAAAAATTGGTTTTATTAAAGATGTATCTGCTGGTTCTTCTGGGATCGCTGCCATCATTTCTTTAATTATAGCTGGGATTATTTACATTCCTAAAATAACATTACTTTTCTAAGTAAATACTTATATTTACCTTTTAAACATTCTTATTTTTTATGGCCAAAAAGACTAAAAACGCTACAAAATCAAAATCGCTAGGGTCTAATCCTATAGTAGCTTTTTTTAAAAGTAGACAAATACAAACAGTCATTGGCTCTTTTTTGATATTTTTTTCTTTGTTTCTTTTTGTGGCATTTGTTTCTTTTTTCTTTAGTTGGCAAGAAGATCAGAGCATCATTAATGAATTTTCAAATACAGCAGCACAAGGAAAAAATCTTCTTGGCAAAGTTGGAGCAAATCTGAGTGATTTTTTCATATACAAAGGGCTTGGATTAGGGGCTTTTGTAATTCCTTATCTTTTATTTTTATCAGGTCTTTATTGGCTGTTTAGAACCAAACTCTCTAAGATAATTATCTCTTATAATTGGGGTATTTTATCTATGATTTGGATTTCTGTTTCGTTAGGTTTTATAGATGAATCAGCTACCCTATTATCTGGAGTTATAGGGTATGAAATAAATGAATATATTCAGCTATTTATTGGAAGAACAGGCTTAGGAATTAGTTTAATCTTTTTATTGATATCGTATATAACCATTAGATTTAAAATTACTCCTGAGTTAATTGTAAAAAAGTTTAGATCAACCAAAACAGAAGTTCCAGAGCCATCATCAATCGTTAGCTCAGAAATAGCTCAAGAAAATTCAGTACCAATTGTAGAAGAAAAATCTGAATTTGAACTGTCTGTAGAGAATTTACAACCAACTATTCAAAAGCATTCAGAGGTATTAACATCTGAAAAAGACATTGTGTCAAATACAGAAGAACCTAGTTTAATTATTAGTGAAAAAGAAAATGATACTGTAAAAATTGATGTTGAGGAAATAACAGAAGAAGAAAATGTAACAGAAAACTTATCTAAAAAACTAGTAGAAGATTTTGGTGAATTTGATCCAACATTAGAGTTAGGTAACTTTAAATTTCCAACACTAAACTTATTAAAACAATACAACGAAAGTATTTCTATAGATCCTGAAGAGTTAGAGCTTAATAAAAATAAGATCGTAGAAACACTAAAAAATTATAAAATTGGAATTGCTCAAATTAAAGCTACCGTAGGACCAACAATTACATTGTATGAAATAGTTCCTGAAGCTGGTATTAGAATTTCCAAAATTAAAAATTTAGAGGATGATATAGCCTTATCTCTATCTGCTTTAGGAATTCGAATTATTGCACCAATTCCTGGAAAAGGCACAATAGGTATAGAGGTTCCTAATAAAAAATCTACAATTGTATCTATGTATTCTGTGATTGCTTCTAAGAAGTTTCAAGAATCAACCATGGAGCTTCCTATAGCCTTAGGAAAAACAATTTCTAACGAAACATTTGTTGTTGATTTAGCTAAAATGCCTCACTTGTTAATGGCTGGTGCTACAGGACAAGGAAAATCTGTAGGTTTAAATGCAGTATTAACATCACTCCTTTATAGAAAACATCCAGCCGAAGTTAAATTTGTATTGGTAGATCCTAAAAAAGTAGAATTAACTTTATTCAATAAAATTGAACGTCATTATTTAGCAAAATTACCCGACACAGATGAAGCAATAATAACAGACACTACCAAAGTAGTTCATACATTAAACTCTTTGTGCATAGAAATGGACAACCGTTATGACTTGCTTAAATCTGCAATGGTTAGAAATATAAAAGAATACAATACTAAATTTAAAGCTCGAAAGTTAAACCCAAATGATGGACATCAATTCTTACCCTATATTGTTTTAGTAATTGATGAATTTGCAGATTTAATTATGACTGCCGGTAAAGAGGTAGAAACTCCAATTGCACGATTAGCGCAATTAGCAAGAGCCATTGGTATACATTTAATAGTAGCAACTCAAAGACCTTCTGTAAATGTTATTACTGGAATTATTAAAGCAAACTTCCCTGCTAGAATTGCATTTAGGGTAACATCAAAAATAGATTCTAGAACTATTTTAGACGCTGGTGGAGCAGATCAATTAATTGGTCGTGGAGATTTACTCTATACTGCTGGAAATGAAATAGAAAGAATTCAATGTGCTTTTGTAGACACACCAGAAGTAGCAAAAATTACTGATTTTATTGGTTCACAAAGAGCCTACCCTGATGCTTACTTACTACCAGAGTATGTTGGTGAAGAAGGTGGCACAAGTCTTGATGTGGATATTGCAGATAGAGATAAGCTATTTAAAGAAGCAGCTGAAATTATTGTAATAGCACAACAAGGATCTGCTTCGTTATTACAGAGAAAATTAAAATTAGGATACAATAGAGCTGGACGATTAATTGATCAGTTAGAAGCTGCTGGCATTGTTGGGCATTTTGAAGGCAGCAAAGCCAGACAGGTATTAGTTCAAGATTTAGTTGGTTTAGAACAATTATTAGAAAATGAAAAAAGTGGATAAAATGAAGAAAATAGGATTGTTTGTAATTGCTTTTTTAGTGAGTAACTCTGTTATATCTCAACAAACAGAATTAGCAAAAAAACTATTAGACGATGTCTCATC
>TARA_B110000305_G_C19464891_1_pt1 | contig 11120 bp, 9 predicted proteins | sample TARA_B110000305 | Tara Oceans TARA_B110000305 (sample SAMEA4397930) | marine metagenome | biome: Polar Biome; feature: [SRF] surface water layer (ENVO:00010504); material: water (ENVO:00002006), including particulate matter (ENVO:01000060) such as... | depth 5 m | reverse complement strand
TAGTGGAATCAATCACGTCTTCCACATGACATTGAAACAAGGAGCAGCCCTCTTGATTCAAATGTTGCTCGATCTCTGCGCTGTCTAAACCTTCAAACTTAGACCTCAATTGATAGCCGCCTCCGGCGGTCGCAGCAATCGACAGCCCTTCGGTGCGTAGTCGTCTGATTTGATTCCAAACCGCTGCTCGAGTGATCCCTAAGGAAAGAGCAAGATCTTCCCCGGAATGCAAGCCCCCGTCGGAAATCAGCCTCAATATTTCAAACGCACGGCGCATTCATTTCACCTTGAATATCTAGTTATTTGGTACCTGTACCAGAAAAATCGTCAACTTAAGGCTACCAGAACAGTACTTGTCGGTAAATTGTATACTTACGCCTAATATTTCTATAGCTCCGCTAGTACACCACAATGATATGAAATCACAACTCAAGAACTTTACATCACTGCCTCTGTTATGCGCATTGTGTTGTCTTCTTTTGTTAGCAGGCTGCGCAAGCCCAACCTATTACAGCCAGGCGGCCTTTGGGCAACTGGAATTATGGACGAAAAGCCGACCGATACAGGAGGTGATACAGGACAAAGAAACTTCCAAACTCGAAAAGAGAAAATTGAATACCACTCTCGACATATTAGAGTTTGCTGAAAAACAACTACTACTTCCTGCCGAAGGTAGTTATCAAGCTTACGTCAAATTAAATAGACGACATGTTGTCTGGAATGTTTTTGCGGCACCTAAGGACTCTCTTAACCCTAAGGTTTCTTGCTTTGTTGTTGCAGGATGCCTCCCTTATCGAGGCTATTTTTCTAAAGCAGATGCCAATCAATATGCGAGGAGACTCAATAAAAAAGGCTATGACACTTACATAGCTGGAGTAAAAGCATACTCTACATTAGGCTGGTTAAATGATCCGATTCTGAGCACTATTATAGAGACAGAGGATGTCAGCCTCGCGCAAATTCTGTTCCATGAACTGGCTCATCAAAAAATATACGTGAAAAATGACGCTCAATTCAACGAAGGGTTTGCAATGGCAATAGCAGATCATGGGGCACTGCTTTGGGCGGCGGATCGGAATACGAATTTCAATAGCTCGAGAAAAAACATGGAGTCCGAACTCATCAAGCTTGTGATTGACACAAAGCATAAATTGAACTTCCTTTACTCTAGTAATAAGAGTTTAGAGACAAAAATGACTGCGAAGAAAAAATATTTCCAAGATCTAGCTTTGCAATACCAAACACTTAAACAAAATTGGGGTGGTGAAAATATCTATGACAACTGGATGGCAGAGGGATGGAACAACGCAAAAATTCTCACAGTAGGGACATACTATGATTATGTGCCGTATTTTGAGGCGCTCATCAAACAGTGTAGCCCTGACTTCGAAAGTCTATATAAAAAAGTGATGCAACTCTCACAGCTGAAAGTGACAGAGCGACGCGAAATTGCTATTTCTTTCACAACCGCTCAGCAAAAAAACACTGCTTGCCGCTAACCTTCCGAACAACCCTTGCCTAAATTGGAACCTTTTCCCTGGATAGTTCGGCGTTAGGCTGAGCTAACGCCAAAGGAATCAAAAGCCAGACGAAACTGGCCCAGTAAGACCCGTAAAAGGCCAGATGCGTATTAAGCGGAAACCACGCGACCAACACGGCTAAAATCCATATCGCTTTCATCGAAATGTTAGCCTCGCGGATAATCTCTCTGAGAAAAAACAGGTATATCAAAAGAAAGCCTATCAGTCCCACAACCCCTGTCTCAACGGCAATTTCCAGCAATTGTAAATGTGGGTGATTTTGTCCTGTTCGACCATCACGAAGCCAAAAGTCATTGGGATCCGCATGTTCGGCGTAAATATGCCTATAACCTCGTGCTCCTATCCCATTAATAGGCTCCGATAGAAACATACTGAGGCCAGTCCGCCACAGCGATAGCCGGTAATTGCTGGCTATGTCTATTTTTTGTAGATCTCCCGATGAGAAGCCAGAACTCAAGGTCACCTCGTTCGTATAAGTCGGGGTGTACATGACTACAGCAAAAGAAAGGGTAAAGGCGGTTAATACTGAGAAACCCATCGCCACAAATTTTTTAGTGGAGCTATGGTTGATCCAGATTAAGTAAGAAAATCCCAACATTGAGAGTCCAAACATTATCCACGCACTGCGCTTCACACATAGCAATAAAATGAAAACAATGAGCGGAATAGCCGCCACATAAAAAAATATTTTATATTTCTTTGTAGAAATGACATACAGGACTAAAGGAGATAGAACTGCTAAAAAAATACCTAGTCGCTCCTTCGGATAAAACAGACCTTTCAAAATAGCCCCGTCATAGGGGAATCCAAACAAGTCCACTGCAAACACGAACTGAATAAGAGCATCTAAAAGAGCGAAAAAAACCAACAAAAAAACTCCTGAGCCAACAAGTCTATAGATCTTTTCTCGATGAGCCGCCCAGTAAACGTAGTAACCACCAAAAAGAAAATGTAGGTAGGAGAAGGTAGTCTTGCTGGCGCTGGCTAAGTCTGTGGCTCCTAGCAAACTAAGTACCATCGGAGACCAGACTAAAGCAAACACACAAAACAAGTTTCGGGAGCCCTTTTCGTATATTACTGATGGATTTTTGGCGATGAACCAGAGTCCGATCGCTGACATTAACGCGAAAGGATAATGCACCGCATTTTGAGTTCCAAGCAAGGCGAAAGTAGTAAGGATAATTGCCGTATGAAAAACATCTTTATCGAGGTTAATCCTGATGCTTTTCAATTACTTTTATCCTTTGTACTATTTTATTTGAGCTAAAAAAGCGCTTCTTTTAACTTCAAGTGAACAGCTTCTGGACATTCGCTTAACAGCATGTGTCCTGATTGCTCAATAATAGCGAGAGAGGACTCTTTGATCTCTTCTAGCAACCCCATAGACGACCGAAGGGGAGTCATTTTATCATCTTTACCAGAAATAATTGTTGTGTCGGCACAAACATTACCTGCCGCTATAACCCCATTCTGATATTCATTACAGGCATTTAAATCGTTAAACAAAGCACCCGGCAAAGAGCGCTCCAAGAGTAGGTACGCACTTTTCATTATGTTAATCCCTGCTACGGTATTTCCTCCCTTATACGCATCAGGACCGTGTCCCCATAAAACGACCATGTCTTTTGCGGAACGAAGATCTTTGTAGGCCGCATCTAACAAAGCGGGACTTACTTCCATCGGAAACCCTGCTCCAAGCAAAGCCATCCTCTTCACTCGCTTGCCGGCGAGGCCTGCAATTTCTAGAGCAACCAATGCCCCCATGCTGTGTCCACCAACCGAAAAATCATCCACACCTAAGGTATCGAGACAACGCAGCACCCAGTTGGCCATCGCCTCAATACTCGTCAAAAATCCACCTTTCGATAGACCGTGATTTGGGAAATCTATAGCTAGAACAGAGCATCCTTGCGCACTGAAATAACGAGTATTGTAAACCCAGGCACTACTGTCCATCCCCGCACCGTGTAAAAGAACTATTACCGGCTTGCTGCCATTATTAGAAGCCAAGTTACCAGCGCTATAAATTTTTTCTCCATCAATTTCAAAGTACACGACTACATCCTATTTCTGGGAACGATGAAGAGCTTTAGATAAATCAGCAATCAAGTCTGAAACATCTTCCAGTCCAATGGACAACCTTACTAAACCTTCGGATATCCCTGCCTGAAGCAGTGCAGCATTATCCATCCGACTATGAGTGGTACTCGCCGGGTGTATCACCAAAGACTTCGCGTCCCCCACATTTGCCAGGTGAGAAAATAAATTCAATGCATTAATGAACTTTTTAGCAGCCTCATAGCCACCCTTAATCTCAAAGCTCATGACAGCACCTATCCCCTTGGGGTAAAGCACTCTTGACAGCTCATGATCCCGATGCTTCTTTAACCTAGGATGAAAAACCTGTTCTACGGATTCTTGCTCACAGAGGAAATCGACCACAGCCTCCGTATTCGAGACATGCCGAGCCATCCTAAGAGACAAAGTCTCTACTCCTTGCAGCAATTGGAAAGCACTAGTGGCACTAAGGCACGCGCCAAAATCACGCAAGCCTTCTCTTCGAGCCCTAATAATAAATGCGCTAGGCCCAAACTCTTCGGCGAAATTGAGCCCGTCGAAACCATCGTAAGGCTGGCATAATGTTGGAAATTTTTCTGCACTTGATAACCAGTCAAAAACGCCACCATCGATCACAACCCCTCCAATCGTAGTGCCATGACCACCAATAAACTTAGTGAGGGAATGAATTACGATATCGGCTCCAAACTCTATCGGTTTCATGAGGTAGGGCGTGGTCAGCGTTGCATCCACAACAAGTGGCAAACCAAATTCATGAGCCACTGAGGCCAGCCGAGGAATGTCTGCTACGGAACAATCAGGATTAGAAACAGTCTCAGTAAAAAGCATGACCGTATTAGGTTTAATAGCACGGGCAAAAGCATCCGGATCACTTGTGTCGACGAATGATGTAGTTATTCCAAACCTTGGAAGCGTATATGAAAGGAGGTTATGCGTCCCTCCATAGAGGGTTTTTGAAGCAACAATGTGACTGCCTGCACTAGCAAGCGTAACAATTGCTAGATGAATCGCAGCCATTCCGCTAGCCGTGGCGACAGCACCAATACCACCTTCCAACATAGCCAGCCGCTCTTCCAAGACGGCGACTGTAGGGTTGGCAATACGTGAGTATGCGTAACCAGAACGCGCAATATCAAAACGAGATGAAGCCTCGTCTTCGCTTTCGAACGAAAAAGCTACAGACTGGTATATAGGAACTGCGCGGCTACCTGTAACTGAGTCGGGTCGCTGCCCGCCATGCAGGCCTATTGTATCGAACTCTAAGTACTTTGGTCCCGACATCACATAACCTCAAGGCAACTAAATTTGAACAGTGCTAAGGCGTTATATACTAACACTAAACCCGTCTTTGGTTGAACGTCTCAGGTCGCTAGCCGGAAAAGTTTTGCTCGCACTGTTTTTCTATAGGTTAGAGGCGTAACGGAGAGCTCGCGCTGGAATAATCTGGAGAAATAGCTTGCATCTCCATAACCAACTCGCCAGGAAATTTCGCCGATAGACAAGTTGGTGTCGCCAAGCAACTCTTTAGCAAAGACTATCCTTTCCTTCTGCCAGTACTGCCTCACGCTGCTGCCTGTAGCGACCTTGAACCTGCGATTTAACGTTCTTAATGCGACTCCTAAATGAGCCGCTAAATCTGCAATGTTCATCTGTGTCGACAAATTTTGAGAAATCCACCCCTGCGCTTCTAAGGCTATCTCATCGTCCAGTGGCGTGCGCCCACCGTCGAGATACCTATACTCATCATAAGTTCTTCTTATCTCATGGGAGAAATTTGTCTCGACATGTCTGGCTGCGGGCTTATCAATAAAACGCTCCATGAGATGCACCGTAACATCCGCCAAAGAATTAATGCTCGCAGCACAATATAAGGTGCCCGACTGAGTGATAAAAAAATTACGTTTCAAATGTATATCTGGAAAATCTCTTTCAAATTGGTCAAAGTAGTGCCAATGAGTGGTCGCAACACGACCGTTTAAAAGACCGGATTTGGCTAAAAGTGCAACACCTGACCCAACCGCGGCTATTTGGGTACCGTTACCATGCCTGTGGACTAATGCGTCATAAAAACTCTGTCCAAGCTGATTAATCACTGCTCTAGGATTGCGCCATAGTGCAGGTAAATAAAGTATATCTAATTGCGGGCATGACTGAAAATCGCAATTAGGTTTCAAAGAAAGTGGGCCAGGTAACGAGTTTGATACGCTTATCAAATAAAGCTTTACTTCTGTGCCGCCCCTTCTCACTTTGACAGCTTCTAAAGCTGCAGACCACATCTCGTACGGTAGTGCTGTACCCGTGATTAGCATTCCTGGAGTAAGTATAAATCCAACTTTTAATACTTTCGTTATCTTCTGATTCACCACAATTACCCCATATGTGTCTTATTTGACACCTAATATGGCCTATTTGTCTGGTTATGGCTATTTAGTGTCAGATAAAATATCTGACACTAAATTAAGGGAGCACAGCTTTATGACAGCTTTACCAGTTATAGTAGGTTTTGGGGGCGTAGGGGCGGCCGGCCGCTCCTCATTCCATCACGCTTACCATAGAACGATTTTTGAAACGCTCAACGAAAAATTACAAGAGGAAACAGTCGCATCGCTAGCTTCAATGATGGGCCTAGCTCATCTTAAAGACAATGTGCTGGTCGACACTAACGGCCATCCGCTGTCTAAAAAACAGTATTTAAACCTCCAAAAAGATGTACTCAATGGGACGCTGATAAGACGTTTAGAAAAAAACATTTTCGACCCAAATCAGGTCCATGGACACATGAATCTGGAAGTAAGAAATAATTCTAAGACAATGACGAAAATTTCAATATCCGCTGATGATGTGCCGGAGCGGCTTCCAGATGGGTGGCGAGTGGTGTCATCTGAGGACGGACTCGCTACCATCCAGATAGGCGACGGTGGAGCGTTGCATACTTCATCGACTCGAAAACTTTCCGTTCAGGCCGCTGGTCAACTTCCCACCGGTTTTAACCCGGCAGCCTTGTATAATTCTCGCTTCCATCCCAGAGGCCTTCAATTAGCGATAATCGGTGCATCTGATGCCGTCAAATCAATGGGCATTGATTGGCAGACGATAACAAATAATGTCTATGCGGACGAGATTGCCGTCTACGCCTCCAGTGCAATGTCCCAACTAGACAAAGACGGGACTGGTGGTATGTTGCAGGCTAGACTGAAAGGCTCAAGGGTCAGTGCAAAGCAGTTGCCTTTGGGACTGAACACCATGCCGGCTGACTTTATTAATGCATATGTTCTAGGCAGTATCGGCGCAACTGGCGCACATGTTGGAGCATGCGCATCTTTCCTGTACAACCTAAGAGCTGCGGTCGAAGACATCCAAAGCGGAAGACGAAAAGTTGTAGTCGTTGGTAATGCAGAGGCTCCTCTCGTGCCAGAAGCTATCGAAGGATATGTGGCCATGAGCGCTCTAGCTACGGACGACAAGTTATGCAAGTTGGATGGTGTGACGACACCAAACTATAGACGTGCTAGTCGGCCTTTTGGTGATAACTGTGGATTCACCTTAGGCGAGTCAGGCCAATATTTTGTCCTAATGGAAGATAACTTAGCGATAGAGCTTGGTGCACAAGTATATGGCGCCGTTACAGATGTGTTTGTAAATGCTGATGGCTTCAAAAAATCTATTTCTGCTCCAGGACCAGGCAACTATGTCACCCTGGGGAAAGCCGTTTCTGCGGCCACTTCACTCCTAGGAGACAGAGCTGTCCGAGAACATAGCTTTGTGCAAGCGCACGGTTCAAGCACGCCACAAAACAGAACTACCGAAACCCAAGTACTAGACAAAGTTGCTGAGGCCTTTGGTATCAACGGCTGGCCTATTACGGCTATAAAAGCGTTTGTCGGTCATTCTTTAGCACCGGCCAGTGCAGATCAATTGGTCAGCTCCCTCGGCGTGTTAAGCCACGGAGTTCTTCCAGGCATCAAAACTATCGACAAAGTTGCCGAAGATCTTTATGACCAGCGTCTAGCTATTGCGCTCGAAGACACTAATTTAGGATCAGAATTAGAAGTTGCCTTTCTAAACTCCAAAGGTTTTGGCGGGAACAATGCTACAGGCGTTGTTTTATCTCCTCGCCGGACGAACGATATGCTTGCGAAGAGATTCGGAGCAAAGAAAATGAGCAAATATTCTTCAAAACGAGAAAAAACAGAGTCACTGGCCCGGGAATACGACGAACAATGCTTACAGGGTGACATGGTCCCTATATACAAATTTGGCACTGACCTTATAGACGATGACGAGGTTGTTTTTACTGACCAAAATCTTAAAATCCCAGGTTTCAAAAAAGGCGTCAATCTAAAAGTAAAAAGTCTTTATGAGGATATGACATAGCGTGAAAAATATAGATGCCCCAGTCCGAAACGACGCAATGAACTGCTTCGTCTGCGGAACTAACAACGCAATTGGCCTAAAGATAGAATTCATTTTGTCTGAAAAAGGGTGTACTGGAAATTTCACGCCAAAAAAAGAGCACTCAGGTTTTGACAATGTAACCCATGGAGGAATTGTCTTTTCGATATTAGACGATGCTATGGCTAACTGGTTTTACCTCCAGGGAGCTAGCGGGTTTACTGCTAAATCCGAAATACGTTACCGAAACGCTATGCCAATCGGAGTCGCGGTAGCTATAAAGTGCCAATTTGTGAAGAAAAAAGGCAAATTAGTTCAGCTAAAATCCCATGCCTCAGATATGGTATCTAACATTGTATATGCGGAATCAGAAGCTAGCTTTATTCTGACCGATGAAGGAAACTTGAAAATATAAAAGTGATGCGGTTCACCCAAACTATTTAAGGTGGAAACCAAATCTTCGATCTAGCATCGTTGCCTAATAAAGCTCTCACAGGATAGAAGCTATGCTTAAGCGCTCTAATAACAAATCTAGCTCGCTCGCCGCATCAGCGTATAAATCCCTTCAATATGGATTAGTCGCTCTAACAATTTGCATGTTGATTTCATGTACAACAGCTACTAAAAAACCTTTAGTAGAGAAAACTAAAACACAAACCACTGAACTAACTGACAAAAAGAATCCGCAAGAAAAGAAAAACAAGGATTCCATGACTAAAAAACCTACTTTCTCTCCTCCCGTAAAAAATGCCGCTTTTGTTGAAGTAGAAGAAATATCTACAGAGAAAGACGCAAGTCGCAAACCTGCAAACGATAGAATGGGAGAGAAACGAGACCGTGAACAATCTCGGCGGGCAAGAACCACCTCTCAGGATTCCTCGGAAAGAAAAGATCTGGCAACGGAAAACTCTAACCCTCAAAACACCAATAACTTGAAAGCGAGTCTATTTTCTCCCACCAAAGGTAGACGCATGCAAGCCAAAAAATCCACAGGCGGTATCAAGGTCAACATTGGGCTACAAAAATCTCACAAGAATTCTATGAATCAGTTGCTGATGACGGAAAAAGCAACGGAAAAAGAAAGCTTAGGAGCTCCTGCTGAAGAGGATAGTGGGATGAGCGACGCCCAAATAATTTACTCTGGTGGGGGTTCGGCAGCGCCTGAAGTCTCCTCGGGTGATGCACGCAGCAACAAAGGCTCAACTTACGGTGCTCCTAACAGAGTTGTAGAATCTGAACCGGAAAGTCCTTCACTCCTGGAAAAAGATGACGATATCGTAGCCCGTCAATTACGAGAGGCCGCCGAATCGGAAAAAGACGCAGAACTCTCCGAGAAACTGTGGCAGGAATATAAGCGCTATAAGTCAGGTCTATAAGCTTTACTATAAACGAGGATTCATCAAAACTGTCTTGCCTTAGCTTCCAGGGCAACTGCTATTTGGCTGGATCCGCGTTTCAGTAGCATTGGTCTGAATCATAACCGCAGCACCCGGCTTAAATTCACAACTAGATCCGACTTGAGAAGAACTATAGGTTTTATCGTTCTGTATAAAAGTTATCGTAACACCTTCAACAAGAACGGTGTTTTCGCTGGTGGATGCGACAGCAACGCCCGCAGCACCTCCAAGAAGACCTCCCGCCACAGTGTTGCGCCCTCCAACAGCGTTTCCAATGGCCGCTCCACTCGCTGCCCCCAAGATTGCACCAAGAAGCGCCCTATTTGTCTGGGCTTCACTATTATCGACTGCGATCTGAGCGGGCAGAATAGCGAGAATATCTATCACTTCCGCAGCCTGCTTCTGGTTTACTTGCGAAACTTGGTAAGAGTTGGACCGATATTTCTCCCCGGTCGAATTTAAAATACACCCGTTAAGTACCAGCGCAGAAATTGTGCTCAAAATGAGAACCAGACAGTGTTTTTTCATCGACTTACTCCGCACATCATTATGTGCTTTTTTTAACGGCTAAACAGTTGATATTATAAGCAAAAAAGAATACAGGATCACAGTCCTAACAAGAAGTTAATTTTTTTTCATATTGCTAATATGCCACGATTTATTAGAAACGTTATCGCTCTTCCCAAGACTAATCATAACAATCTGATATGATTAGTTTTTCGTATAAACCGACTCTGCGGGAAAACACATAACTGAGCCTGAGAACGCATATCGACATCAAGCCAACCCAGTTCGTCACGAACAAACCTGACTCTCATTTACCAGCACCTAAAGGCACCAAGCTGTCACGCGCAAGGAAAGCCCTAATTGCGACAATTATATTCGCTTCTGCAAGCTCGATATTCTTTTTATCTAAGTTGATATTGTTTTCTGAGAATTCTCATCAAGAAGTAGTGAGTGAGCCTTTAGATATCAACAATGTAGAGGTAGATGTCGATAAGACAGAACTTGCTCGCCTTAGAGCTCAAACACTGCTGGCTCAAGTACTGAGGCTATCAGATCAAATACGTCGTCTAAACCCAAATAGATGGACAAAGACGGCTTTCTTCAAGATTGAGGAGAGCATCGCTACTGGTGAAAAAAACTATCGGCAAGGACAGTACATATCAGCACAGAGAAATTACCGACAAGCCATCACGGACTCAGAGGCATTGATACAATCAATCCCACTAGTGATAGAGGAAAACAACTTAACTGGCGACCTAGCGATCTTAAACGAAGACACCACCCGAGCAATGCTCTCTTACAACTTGGTTTTAGAGATAGACCCGACCAATCTGCATGCAAAAGCCGGCCTGACCCGTATTAAATACTTACATCGGATAGGTGCGTTAATCGCTGAAGGAACCTACTACGAAAAACTTGGAGAATTAGAAACTGCTGTGATGAAATACACCGCTGCTCAAGCCCTTGACCCAGTCAATCCTGAGGCGGAATCTGCCCTTCAAAGAATAAAGTTTCAACAACGACATCGGAAATATCAAGAAAGTATGTCTCTGGGGTTTTCTGCATTAAAAATGCAGACTTTTTCAAAGGCTAAACGCCTTTTTGAAGCAGCGCAAAACTACAATGATTCGCCAGCAGTACAACAGGCGCTCCAACAGGCTAAGAATGGTCTTCTTAATGCCGAGCTAGTCGGTCTCATCAACCA
>TARA_B110000305_G_scaffold148078_1_pt1 | contig 11128 bp, 9 predicted proteins | sample TARA_B110000305 | Tara Oceans TARA_B110000305 (sample SAMEA4397930) | marine metagenome | biome: Polar Biome; feature: [SRF] surface water layer (ENVO:00010504); material: water (ENVO:00002006), including particulate matter (ENVO:01000060) such as... | depth 5 m | reverse complement strand
GAGATTAGAGATACTTTAAAAGCTGAAGAATTACGTTTTGCAGAAACCTTAGCACAAGGTATGAGTATTCTAGAAACAGCTATCTCTAAGCTTAAAAGCTCGATGATCCCTGGGAATGTTATTTTTCGTTTGTATGATACCTACGGATTCCCATATGACCTGACCGCAGATATTGCTCGTGAGAGAAACCTTGTGCTGGATTCTGAAGGTTTTGATGTTGCAATGGCACAGCAAAAACAAAGAGCGCGGGAAGGTAGTCAGTTTAGAGGTAATTCAACCGAGGCAAATATCCGTGTCGGAGATCTTGCTGAGATTGGTAGCCAGCAGCTATTTTATGGTTATGACCAACTATCATCGAAAGTAAAGATTGTTGGTTTATTCAAAGACGATGAGCCCGTTTTAGAAGTTAAAGCTGAAGTGGATGCGACGGTCATACTGGATGGCACACCGTTTTATGCCGAATCCGGAGGACAGGTTGGAGATACTGGTCAGCTGGTTGTTAATGGAGTCGCTGCTTTCGAGGTTAAAGACACCCAGAAACGCGCTGGAATCTTTTTGCATTCTGGAACAGTCGCCAAGGGAAAAATTTGTGTTGGTGATTCTTTAGAAGCTGTGGTCGATGCTAAAAAGAGAAAATCTATTCGGAGCAATCATTCATCGACGCACTTGTTGCATGCAGCATTGCGCGAATTGCTCGGTGCACATATTGAGCAGAAAGGTTCTTTGGTCGATGACATGCGATTGAGATTCGACTTTTCCCACCCGAAGCCGTTAACTAAAGAACAAATCGCTGAAATTGAGTATCTCGTCAATCAAAAAATACGTGACAATTGCGAAATTATTTCTGAGGTGGTGCCATATGCAGAGGCGATCAAAAATGGTGCAATGGCGTTGTTTGGTGAAAAGTATGGGAATCAAGTTAGAGTATTATCTATGGGAAACTTCTCTACAGAGCTTTGCGGCGGGACGCATGCTTTAAGGACGGGTGATATTGGTGGGCTAAAAATTGTATCTGAGTCTGGGGTTGCCTCTGGAGTAAGACGAATTGAATGTATAACGGGTGAAGTTTTGACTTCATACTTAGTCGAGTATGACTCTAGTCAGTTGAGAATTAGTGCTTTGGTGAAATCGAGTGTGCCAGAGATAGAAAACAAAGTTGGGCAGATTCTTGAGAGAAATCGTATTCTCGAAAAGGAAGCTCAAAGTTTAAGATCTAAATTAGCAGGACAATCGAGAGCTGATTTGGCGGATAATGCTATTTTCGTCAACGGAGTTTTAGTCGTAGCTCATTTAATTGACGGGGCAGATTTAGAGACCTTGAGGAGCGCTTGTGATGATCTTAAATCAAACCATGACAAGTGTGTGGTTATTCTAGCATCAATAAAAAATACGAAAATACACCTAATAGCGGGAGTGAGCAAAGCTTTTACTAAGGTTATAAAAGCTGGCGAACTTGTCAATTTTGTAGCGGCTCAAGTTGGAGGAAAAGGCGGCGGTCGTCCTGATATGGCTCAGGCTGGAGGCACCAACATTGATGCCTTACCTGGTGCTCTAGCATCTGTAGAGAGCTGGGTTGAGAAAAAAACTTCATAAACCGTTATAGTGTCCGCCCCATCTTGGGGTGTTCGATACGTACTTTAACTAACTAAATGGCGAGTTGTAACTCATGAGTCTCATAGTGCAGAAATTTGGTGGCACGTCGGTTGGCGATGCTGAAAGGATTAAGAATGTTGCTAGTCGCATAGCTAAGTCTTGTGCTGACGGGAATAGTATTGTCGTAGTTTTATCTGCTATGAGCGGCGAGACAGACCGATTACTTTCTTTGGCAAAGTCTATCGTCTCCGATCCGCGTGGGAGAGAAACTGATGTGCTCCTCTCCACTGGAGAGCAAGTTTCCATAGCTTTACTATCTATGGCGTTAGAAGAGCTTGGCGTACCAGCAGTTTCTTTTACAGGGCCCCAAGTAAAAATCTTGACGGATAATATATACAATAAAGCTAGAATTGAAGACATAGATTCTACTCGTCTTCGCGCAACATTAGATGATGGAAAAGTGGCAGTAGTCGCCGGGTTCCAAGGTGTTGATTCAGAGGGGAATATCACTACTCTTGGGCGAGGAGGATCTGACACTACAGCAGTGGCATTAGCTGCGGCATTAGAAGCAGATGAATGCCAGATCTATACTGATGTCGATGGCGTTTATACGACAGATCCTAGAATCGTACCAGAGGCGAGAAGACTGAGCCAGGTCACCTATGAAGAAATGCTTGAGATGGCAAGCCTCGGAGCAAAAGTTCTGCAAATCAGAGCGGTTGAATTTGCAAGCAAATATAAAGTTAAGCTTCGCGTACTATCATCGTTTTGCGATGGCATAGGGACCTTAATAACTACGGAGGAAAATATCATGGAAGAAGCGTTGATTTCTGGGGTAACTTTGAATCGGAATGAAGCTCAAGTAATGATGGTGGGTGTGCCAGATAGACCTGGTGTCGCCAGTAGTATTGTGGGCCCAGTTGCGGATGCTAATATTGAAGTTGATATGATCGTTCAAAATAGCGCTGCCGATGGAGCAACAGACTTTACATTCACAGTCAGTCGTGATGATTACGATCTTACCCTAAAGATCCTTAATGAAATTGCCGAAACTTTGGGTGCTCGTGAAGTCCGTGGAGACAGGAATATAGTAAAACTATCTATAGTTGGTGTTGGGATGCGCTCTCATGCAGGCATAGCTAGTCGAATGTTTAAGGCTCTCTCAAAAGAAAACATAAATATATTGATGATCTCTACCTCCGAAATAAAAATTTCTATTGTAGTGGATCAGAAGTATTCAGAGTTAGGTGTCAGAGTGTTGCATAGCGAGTTTGGTTTGAGTGAGGCATCTGGCGCGAAGTGAATTTTTCCTTTTGTCTAAGTTCTTGGTTAAAGACTAATTACTGGACAACGAAAATTATTTTTGTATGCTTTTTATTCTTGTTTTTGTTACCAGACTCTGGGTTTTCAAAAGATCTAGCTGTTAAACAGAAAAATCCTTGGCATCATTGGGAGGGGAAGTTTAGAAATCCTATGAATAGTACCTCAAGAGAGGTTTCGGTTTTCGACCGTTTGAAGTTTTTTTCGTCATTTTTACTTGCGCGTAATCGTTCCCTGGAAGCTGGGGCGTTAGAGGAGCATGTTTTAGGAAGTGAAGAGACTTTATCGCAGCTTGCGGCATCTGAAGAGTTAAATTCAATCACTTGGATAGGGCACTCGACTTTTCTAGTGAGACTTAATGGGTTAGCTATACTTACTGATCCTATCTTTTCAGATCGCGCATCCCCCGTATCTTTTGCTGGGCCTAAGAGAAGAGTCCTGCTAAATATCAATATAAACAATTTGCCACTAATAGATGTTGTTATAGTTTCACATGCTCATTACGACCATTTAGACACTAAAACTTTAGATGCTTTGCCTGGGAAAGAAAGTATCACAGCTATTGTGCCTTTAGGCCTTGGGAAATTCTTCAGAGACCGAGGTTTCGTTGATGTACGGGAAGTTGATTGGTATGACGAAGTCATAGTCGACGCACTTAAAGTCACAGCCTATCCAGCAGTTCATTGGTCTAACCGCACACCGTTTGATGTCAACGAAACGCTCTGGATGTCTTATGGCTTCAGTAGTGGGGGCACTTCTATTTTTCATACTGGCGATACAGATATACATGAGGCTGTGTTTTCGGAGGTTGGCGAACATATGTCTAAAAATCACAATGGGTGTGATATCGGTTTGATGAGTATTGGTGCATATTCCCCTGAGTCCTTTATGAAAGGGGCTCATATGAACCCTGAATCTGGTGTCAAACTAGGTCGTCAAATAGGTTGCTCCCAACTAATCCCTATGCATTGGGGAACTTTTAGATTGTCCCTAGAACCATTTTTCGAGCCACGTAATCGTTTTCAAAAAGCTGCGGGATCGCAAGCACATGCCATGCGAATCGGGGAAACACTTCTCATAGACTAGTTAGCCTTAGTGCTATGACCTGCCTAATGGCTTGTTAAAAGCGCAATCTGTCTACATAGCTACTGCGCTGCAACGACTATTTCTATTAGGTTAGGAGCATTCGAGCTGATTGCTTTTTCTACAGTAGAGCTAATATCAGTTGCACATGTCACTCTCTGAGACTTGATACCCATCGATTTTGCGAGCGCTAGGAAATCAATTGGAGGGTCGGTCATATCCATTGCAATGAATTTTTCAGTCTGAGCTGAAGCGTAGTCTTTCTGGGAACGCATGAAATTTTTCAGAATATTATATTCACGATTATTGATAATAATGAAAGTTACAGGAAGTTTTTCATAAGCTGCTGTCCAAAGCGCCTGTGGAGAATACATTGCCGCACCATCTCCGACTATCGATACTACTGGTTTACGCCCGATACCAAGAGAGAAACCTATCGCAGCCGGCATACCCCACCCTAATGCACCGCCTCTATTCAGGGAGTATTGTTTTGAATGATCGTTATCTAAAAATTTCCGGAGATCTATGGCAGTAGCCAATGCTTCGTCGATGATGGGAGTTTTTCCAATACCGGATGCCAGTTCCCTGGCAGCTACCATTGGGTGAATTGGTGACTGATTAGCCAGTTCATCGGCTTTTTTATGCAAGCTTTCTTTTCGGTCATAAAATGATTTTTCTGCCGATCGTCTTTGAGCTTCATATTGTTTGAAATTAGTACTGAGTAACTTAGCTAGTAGTCCATTTAGTTCTTTGACTGAGTACTCGATATCGCCTACTAAAGACAACTTTGATGGGTAGCTTCTACCTAGGTCTCGACCATCAGACGAGAGCTGAAATAGCTCACATCCAGAGGGTAATGGAGATGTATCTGAATATAAAACTGTAATGAAAGATTTACCGCCAAACGCCAGTATGCAATCAAAACCCCTCATTTCCTTTGCTATTCCATCTGCATTGGTTGGAAGGTTTCCTTGCCAAAGGTAGTGGCTAGTAGGATATGGAATATGAGCTGGCCATGATGAGCCAAACACAGGAGCTGCTAGAATTTCAGCTAGCGTAACTACTTCCTTGTAGGCGTCGTTTTCTGAAATTTCGTCTCCCGCTACAATAGCTATCTTCCCCGGTGCGAATACAGATAATTCTGTTGCCAACTCTTTCAAAGAATGTGCTATCGGGCGCCTATCTACATGTGAAATATTTTGTACGTTGACACTACATTTCGCTTCCATAACATTCATAGGTAACGATAGAAAAACTGCTCCAGAAGGCGTTGCTACTGAGTCTTGGAATGCTCTGTGTATCAAAACAGGAAGTTGCTCTGGGGAACCGACTTCTGCGGCCCACTTACATATCGGTTTTGCAATGGAGACCAAGTCACCTTGCAGCAAAGGGTCATATATTGAATGACGAGTGTCTTGTTGGCCTGCTGTGACTATCAACGGTGTTCCGGTAGTGAGGGCGTTCAGGAGATTCCCTGCGCCATTCCCAAACCCACCGGCGGTATGGAGGTTGATTACGCCTGGTTTACCTGATGCCTGGGCATATCCATCAGCCATAGCAACTACACTGGCTTCTTGAAGTCCCCAAACATAATGAATATTGGGATGGTCTAGTAATGCGTCGATTAAAGGGAGTTCTGTGGTACCAGGGTTTCCAAAAATATATTCTGCACCTTCGCTCTCAAGGATTTCAAGAAAAACTTCTGCGCCACTGCGCTTTGCTTGTGTACTCATACTGAGATCTCCTTGTATTGATTTTATGAACAGTATAATACACCAAGAAAATGGTTATTTATTTGATCTGGTGACTGATTTTTTTTGATTAAATAGTAAATTATCCTTTATATATTGTATTTAGTAGCATATATTCTAATGTGAGAAAGATTTTTACTGGATACACATAGCATATGGATAAAATTGATCGAAAAATTTTAAGTGCGCTGCACCATGATGCGCGAATAACTAACCTGGCCTTAGCTGAAAAGGTTTGCTTATCGACGAGTCCTTGCTCTGCCAGAGTCAGGCGCCTCGAAAAAGATGGCGTTATTGAGAAGTATGTCACCATATATAATCGCGATAGTATTGGGGTACCTGACACTGCCATCATTGAATTTATGTTTGAGAGTCAGGACGAGGAGAGCTTCAAAAAATTTGAAGATATAATCGCGACCATGCCTGAGGTAATCGAGGCGCACCTTACTACGGGAGAATATGATTGTTTCATGAAAGTCGCAGTAGCGGGAACAAAAGGATATGAAGAATTTCTGATCAATAAGCTATGGAAGATTGCAGGGATAAAGAATACTCGATCGAGCCTTACCCTGAGATGCTTCAAACAAAATTACGCTCCCGGCCCTTAAGGTCTCTAGTTATACAAATGCAAATTGTTCATCGGCAGTTGCGACATACGCTTCTTCCACACCCAACTCCTTTCGGACAATATTAGTTCCCATAACGAGTGACACGCACTTGTAGAAAGCGATTCTTCTTGATAACCCTTCTCTTCCAAAGCCGCAGTCCGCCGTAATGACCAGCCTATCTTCTGGGATATATTCCAATGCCCTCCTAATAGTGTCGGCAACCATTTCAGGGGTTTCTACTGTGGTTCTTGTATGATCTACAACTCCAATTCCAATTTTCTTATCATATTTATTCCAATCGATATTTTTGAACAACTTTGCATCTCGAGCTTGATTACTGGCGCATTCAATATCAAGAACATCACAATTCATTTCCATAAAATAGGGCAAGGCGCGTTCATAACTGGGTCGTTCCCAGTAGAAGCTTTGTTGATTAGGGTTGCCCCAGCAAGTATGTGCCCAAATCTCAGTCTTGACGTCTTTTGTTTGTCGATTGAACGCATTTGTATAAAATTCTAGGTCTTTATCGGTACATGGTGGTTCCATTTGGCAATTAAAGTGATGCACTGGCTCTTCTATTTGAATAACTGGGCAACCAGCATCAGCTAAGGCGATATATTCTTCATTCATGACCGCTGCGATATCCATGACCATCGCTTGATCTGTTTTGTAGTGATCGTTCCACAACATCATAGGTAAACATGTTGCGCAGATGTTTCCAAATTTCACCGGTTTCCGGGTCATTTTTTGGGCGGTTTTCCAGAGGTCAACAAAATGCAATTCGCCGTGTGTGATGTCTTCGGTCACACTAGGCGGGTGCCAGCTTTCCTGCACTTCGTACAGTATATGGCCAGGTTTCATTCCGCCATAGTCAAGAAAATGGGATGAATTTGAGAACCCAGAGATACCGTTTAGGCGCTCTATAGTGTAGAAAAACCAAGATCTCCCACCTACTTCTAAGTCATTTCGAGAGTCTCCATCAACGAAGATATCTAGGCCAGCTTGTTCTTGCTCGCCAATGTAACACCTGACTGTATCGAGGTATTGTTCTCTATATTTTGAGTCGCTCATGGCTACTTTGAAGGGCCTGCCGTTTAAATTTTCGGTAAACCAAGTGGGTTTTGGAAACGAGCCTATCATAGATGTAGGCAGGATCTTGTCCTTTGTAGCAACAAACATAAGCCTTTCCCTCTTATTATTGTATCTTCTTACCATACGTAAAAACTTTTAAAAGATAAAGAACCGTTGTTCTACGTTTGGATAAAAAAAGAGAGTAATAAAGTTATTTACTTTTATATTCTATTAGGAGAGATTAATGCCTCATGGATGAGATGTTAATTAAAAGGAGAGGACGATGGGGAGTCAAGAGCACGTTGAACTAGAGGTCGCCAGTTTGGATGAGATTAGAGGGTTAGGTTTTGACCCTGAGCGCCTGGCTCGCGTTAAGGAGAAAATACTTTCGGACATAGGTGAAGAAAAATGTCACGGAGTGTCTATGATCGCGGCTCGCCGAGGCAAGGTAGTTCTGGCCATTACCGAAGGATATGCCGATCGAGAGAACGATAAGGCACTAGCTACGGATTCTATTTTTGTAACAATGTCAGTTGCTAAGCAGTTTACGAATGTGCTTGCACTGTCCCTTGTGGAGAAAGGTTTGTTGAAGTTGCATGCTCCTGTGGCGGAAGTTATTCCAGAATTCGCTACACTAGGGAAAGAGAAAGTTAACCTCTATCATTTGCTAACGCACACTAGTGGTTTACTTTCAGCAGTTCCTGCTGTGGCACCTGATATCTTAATGAATATTGAAAAGCTTACCTCATTTGCATGTGGACTTCCGCTAGAGTCTCAGCCAGGGGAGAGAGTTAACTATTCGATTTTATTAGGACATACTGTTATTGCTGCGATGTGCTTGAAAGTTGCTGGTAATGGGCGCACCTATGCACAGATGTTGTCTGAGGAAATATTTGATCCGTTAGGTATGGTTAGTACCAGTCTTGGTCCAAGGGCTGATTTGATGGATAGACTCTGCCCTGTAAAAGTGTCTTATAAGGATATTCCTGCCCTGTTACCTCCTGAGGCTGTGGAGGGAATAGGATCGCTCTTGACTATGCCAGGATGTGAGTTGCCGGGAGCGGGGTGTATAACTACAGTTCAGGACGTTCATCGGTTCGCTGAAATGCTCAGACGTGGTGGAGCGTTAGGCGATGCACGGATATTATCACCAGGAATGTTAGATTTTTGTACTAGAAATCATACTGGGGAAAAGAGGAATATTTTGTTTGATATGTGGAGAGGTACTAGGGACTGGCTATCTTATCCTGCGAACATTGGGGTCGGATTTTTCATGCGGGGCGAAGGAGATATCCCTGGTTTATTCAGTGTGATGAATTCCCCTCGAACTTATGGTGGCTTTGGAGCTGGTTCAACTGGTTTTACGGTAGATCCAGAACGGGACATAACCTTAACTTTTTTGTCAACGGGCCTGATGGAGGACAGCTATCATTTCGAGAGAATTGGCGTCATCGCAACGCTTTTACTGGCGGCGCTTATCGAGTAAGTACCTCCCCGCTAGTAAACTTCGGACTAGATTATGAACTGCTCGTTCGAGTGGATGCGACCTCGAACTATACCCGTTTCATTAAAATCGACGAACAGTCATTGGGAATGGTATAATTTCCGGCTTGCTCATCACACTTGGAGAGGTGGCCGAGCGGCTGAAGGCGCTCCCCTGCTAAGGGAGTATGGGTCAAAAGCCCATCGAGGGTTCGAATCCCTCTCTCTCCGCCATATACTCAGTTAATACTCCTTTATATAAGGGTATCTGATAGGGACTGTACCTGTAGGTTACAGTTTGACTTTGAAAAAGAGCTTCTGTGTTCACAGAAATCGTCAGTCATGAAATAACACGGGTTTTGAACTTGTCTGGCATTAAGTTGTCATCACTGGATGAGAATGTTAAAAAATGTGCTTGTCCAGAAGTGAAATTAATGAGAGTTTTAAAGCTCTAGTTACAAAGTCTGAAACGGTCAAAATTCTTTGCAGGAGTTACCATGAAACGGGTTTTAAAAAGAATACGATGGCTAGCTTTTATTACTTTATCGCTGGGTGTTCTCGGGTGTTCGGACAAGAGCGATGTTGCCAATATCCCAATATCTGAAGAGCCTGTAGTCGATCGAATATTTTTGGATGTCTATAAAAGTCCAACTTGTACATGTTGTGATAAGTGGGTCACATATGTCGAAGCTGAAGACTTTGAAGTAGCCGTGCATCAGCCCACTGATTTAAACAAGCTAAAGCGTAATAAGAAAATTTTACCTCGTTACCAGTCCTGCCATACGTCGGTTTCTAAAGATGGCTATGTCTTTGAAGGTCATGTCCCGGCCAATGTTATTCAGAGATTTATCGCCAATCCGCCCTCTGATGCTATTGGCTTAGCAGTGCCGGGTATGCCTGTTGGTAGTCCAGGGATGGAGATAGGTGATCGCCATGATGCATACGATGTACTGATATTGAGGAAGAATGGTGGGAGTAAAGTTTTCGAGCATATTGATAGGGTACACTAATCTAGTGTTTGACTACGGTAGATAAGTTGTCAAAGATACTTGGAATCTAAATACGGAGATAAACACGCCAGGTGGCCGCTATTTTTCCTGCTAAAAAGAATAAGTTAAACTATTAGGCCGGACTCGAATATTTACAAGTGTGGGTTGAATTTGATGGCTTTGATTTTAGATAGATAACGAACTAAATAGATATATGTTATAGCCGGTTATTTTGGGAATGTGCGCAAATAAAAGATTAAATCGATTATTTGAGGTTAAACACTGATGATTGTTCAGTCAGCGAAAGATAATCAAACACATCTAGTTATGACAATGGAACAACACACGTCTTTTGCTGCTCAGTTGGCGGGATATTTTGGAAATGAGCAGTTTGAATCCGTAAGCCCGCGAGAACAGATGTTATACGTAATTAGACACCATGATGCGGGATGGCGTCTTTTGGATGATTTAGTTCTGCGAGATAATAATACTGGGTTGCCTTACAACTTGGGCCAGACTCCTTTCGGAGAAATAATTAAGACCAGTCAGTTATCCCCTGATTTTAATGGTGAGACTCATCCCTATTGTGAGCTAATTTCCAGCATGCATAGTTTGGGACTTTATAATGGGCGTTATGGAATGTCTGATAAAGTATTGCTAGATATTCTGGGCGATGATAAACGAGAGTTGGCGGATACTGTCTTACTTAAAGAGAAGAGTAGGCAGGTTCTCTTAAAAAACCAACTGATAAAGAATTCTGAGACGGCTGGATGGATTGAAGACAAACATCTTCTTCAGAACTACAAGCAACTCCAATTCTTTGACACATTAGCTCTTTATTTTAATTGCTCTTCGGAAGAATCAAGAGAGAGTATTTCTTTTTCTCATGTGCCAGAAAGTAGGGTGAAAGATGTTACTGTGAACCTTCAGCCGATTGGTCTGAATCAATATGAATTAAGACCTTACCCTTTTAATGAGAGCCGTATAGAGTTGTTTTTTTATGGGCGCTATATGAGCCCTACCAAAGATCAAGATTCATTACGAAAAATTTGGCAAGTAACTCCAGTCGAACGTGAGATTATTTCGCTGGTAGCCGCGTAATTTCAGTCGTTGGAGAGAAGCCGTGTCATGGCACTTTCTAATACGATAACCTTAACCTCAGATTATTTCTAATTTTACTAAGCGATTAGTCGAGCATAGTTTTCGAATTCCACCAAGGAATGTCAGAGAA
>TARA_B110000305_G_scaffold224778_1_pt1 | contig 11159 bp, 8 predicted proteins | sample TARA_B110000305 | Tara Oceans TARA_B110000305 (sample SAMEA4397930) | marine metagenome | biome: Polar Biome; feature: [SRF] surface water layer (ENVO:00010504); material: water (ENVO:00002006), including particulate matter (ENVO:01000060) such as... | depth 5 m | reverse complement strand
GTTCTTGGTGAACGGGCAGGTATTCCAGCAGGTGTTTTGAACGTGATCCCATCATCAGATTCATCAGGTGTAGGCAAAGAGCTTTGTGCTAGCGAGAAGGTGGCAAAAATAACGTTTACCGGCTCAACCAATGTCGGAAAAATCTTGATGCGTCAATGCTCTGATACGATCAAGAAAATGTCCTTGGAATTAGGCGGCAACGCACCTTTCATCGTCTTTGATGACGCAGATGTGGACGCTGCAGTCGAAGGTGCGATGATCGCTAAATATCGAAACAACGGACAGACGTGTGTTTGTGCCAATCGTATCTATGTGCAGTCTGGTATCTACGATGAGTTCGCTTCAAAGCTTAAAGAAAAAGTGATCGGCCTGAACCTCGGTAACGGATTTGCCAATGGTGTGACCGTGGGCCCTTTGATCAACGAGGAGGCTGTAATCAAGGTTAAGAACCATATTGCAGATGCTGTTAACAAAGGCGCGAAAGTGATCGAGGGTGGAGATCAATCAAGCTTGGGTGGAACTTTCTTTAGGCCGACCATTCTGACTGGCGTGACTAGTGAAATGAACATAGCACGAGAGGAAACCTTCGGACCCGTTGCGCCACTCTTTCGTTTCAGCAATGAAGCAGAAGTTATCACGATGGCCAATGATAGTGAGTTTGGCTTGGCATCTTATTTCTACAGTCAAGATCTGGCGCGTGTCTGGCGCGTGGCCGAGGCACTGGAAAGTGGCATGGTCGGCATCAATACTGGCTTGATTTCGACTGAGGTCGCTCCGTTCGGAGGGATCAAGCAATCGGGTTTAGGTCGAGAAGGGTCAAAGTACGGAACCGAAGATTTCCTAGACATTAAATACCTCTGCATGGGCGAAATCAACTGATCGTCCGTGCTTTCCGGGTTGCCCGCAGCTTCTCCCGTCGCGGGCAACCCAGTTTTTAGAGGTGTATTTATGAGTGTTAGAGAAAGGATATGGACTTTAAAGCAAGATAAGATTCCAAACCCTCGGAACCACCCTCGGAGCCGAAGCCACTTGCTTTGACGCCACCGAATGGCGCTTCCGGAGAGCCGACCCCGAGAGTGTTGACACCTACGAGTCCGGCTTCAAATCCAGAGGCGATCTGACGGAGTCGATCTCGGGATTTTCCAAAGACATAAGCTGCAAGCCCGAAGGGCAAAGCGTTCGCACGTTCCAGAACTTCGTCGTCAGACGAAAACGATGAAAGTGCGGCAATCGGGCCAAAGGGTTCTTCTTTCATGATTAGACTGTCGTCAGGAGTGTTGGCAATCACCGTTGGCTCAAAAAAATAGCCCTGGTTGCCGCACCGGTTGCCGCCGAAAAGAACATCCGCGCCGCGCTCGCGTGCATCTTCGACCAAACTGTCAAGCGCGTCGAGACGCCGGGAATTGGCCAGCGGCCCCATTTGCACACCATTTTCGAGCCCATTACCAACTACACGGGACGCGGCAAAGGCAGCGAAGCGTTCGACGAAAGGCTCGTAGATATTCTTATCAATGAAAAACCTGGTTGGTGAAACGCAGACTTGCCCTGCATTGCGGTATTTGCCACCAGCCAGTGTTTCGACGGCGGCATCCAGATCAACATCATCGAGAACCACGACCGGTGCATGCCCGCCCAGTTCAAGGGTCAAACGCTGAACATTGTCTGCCGCCAGCCGCATTAGGTGCTGGCCAACAGCCGTCGAACCAGTGAACGATACTTTGCGCACGATGGGCGATGCCATGAAATAGCTCGACAGATCCGGTGGGTTGCCGAACACAATGTTCAGAACACCGCCTGGAAGGCCGGCATCTTCAAAGGCTCGCGCGAATTCCGTCGCAGAAGCCGGCGTTTCGTTCGACGGCATCGCAATGACCGAACACCCTGCCGCCAGCGCGCCGCCCAGTTTGCGAGACAGCATGCCAATAGGAAAATTCCAGGGCGTGATCAGAAGGCAGACGCCAACTGGTTCATGGTGAACATGAAATTCTGCTCCAGGGAGCCGCCCAGCAATGATCCGGCCATAGGCGCGGCGACCTTCCTCGGCGAACCAGTCGATCGTGTCGGCGGCAACGGCCACCTCCAAGCGCGCTTCGCCAATCGGCTTACCCTGTTCAAGAGTTAGAGCGGTTGCGATCGCATCAAGGCGTTCGCGCACCAAATTCGCTGCTTCTCGCATGATGCCTGACCGCTCGAACGGGACTACGTTACGCCAAGTCTGCAACCCGATCTGAGCCGCAGCCAAGGCTGCGTCCAGCTCAACCTCGGAAGCCTGAGGCAACAGGCCCAGAACTTCCTCGGTGGCGGGGTCAAAAACGTCGCGTGAGGAGACGGTGGAGTAGTCCCACGCGCCGCCTATGTAGTGCCCAAGTTTGGGATAATCCGGCATCTTGCTTTTTTCCTGATCAACTGGTAACGGTCTGCTTGATCAGCTTCATCAGGCCTGGTTTAGGCGGATTTTTCGGATCAGTGACATAATGGAAGTCTCCGCCTCGCTTCGAACCGCCGTAAGGGTCATCCAGAACGCTGCGTAACCCTGGATCGGCGTTGATGATGTCACCCGCGGCACAGATCTGACCCGCCGCCGAGCCCAGCTTGGACTTGAGCCCCGGCTTGATCTTGGCATGCACGGGCATAACACCGTCGAGGATCACTTCGTCTGCCACCTCATAGCCATAGCGCTCAGGTTCATAATACATCAGGATCTTGAAGTTGATGCGCTCATCGTCGCCTAGCATACCTCGTGCTTCCTGGGTGCAGCCGCAGACAGTTCCGGCCTTCAGCATGCCCACTGGGCCGCCTGAATCGACGTCGTGGTCTTCTGTGATTGGAGTCCATTCCTCTTCAACTCGGTCAATTTCGATGCCCAGACGTTCAGCCACGGCTGGAAGAGATTCAAGAAAGCCCAGATGCCCTTGAACGATGCCTGCCTCGACCCGACGGTGGAACTCATCAACTTCAAGCCCCATGCCCACATGGGCGTTGTCGCCTGGTCCCATGCCCGATGGGTTCATTGAACGTATTGCTTGCACATGGCCCAGATCGGCGGCCATCTTGGCCATGCCAACGACCCAGCTGTCGAAGATAAAGCCAGGATTAACTCCGGCTCCGGTTACGGTGACGCCGTTTTCGCGGGCGACCTTGTCAAGTGATGCGGCCGCTTTGGGGTGTCGCAGTGCTGGATAGTGCATAACTTCGGATGCGGCCACGACATTGATACCGGCCTTCATGGCTTGCTCGAGTTCGACGGCGATGACTTTCAGGTGCGATTCAGTCTGGTGAAACACCACATCGACCGGTTCATCAAGCCGGGCCAGGCAGTCCTCGAACGAGCCGGAAATCGGAACGTCTATTCCTTTGCCTTCCACAGGGTAAAGCTCGCTGATTAGCTTGCCGGCCTTATTTGGGTCGGTGTCTACGGCGCCAACGATGCGCATGTATGTTCGTCCTGGGGAAATTGTTTTAATAATGTCGCGACCAACTTGGCCACACCCCCATACGATGCAACGTATTTTGCCGTCTGCAGACGGTATTCCCTTAATTTTTGCCATTGTTTCCTCCATTTAATGCTGCTCCCTGCTGGAAGCAGCGGCAAGTTGTGGTTTAAAGATATACTTTATGCAGTATTGAGAACTGCCTGTGTCAGGATTGCTGTGCCTTCCAGGAAATCGCCTATTTCCATGGCCTCGTGAGGGTTATGACTGCCGTTCTGATTGCGTACCAATATCATCGCAGCGGGAATTCCAGCTTTGCTGTAGATTGCGGCGTCATGCCCGACGGTGGCCATCTCGCGGCAGGAAATTCCTAGTGTTTCCGCCGATGCCAACAGTGTTTCACGCAGGCCCGCATTGAGCGGCACGGGAACACTGCCTACCTGACGACCAACATCGAACTGAACCTTTCGCGAAACGGCAATTTCTTTTATTAGCTCTGCAAGGTGCTTCTTACCCGCATCTATGAACTCTTGTGTTGTGCCGCCGAAGTTAAACGAAAGCCGGCACTCACCTGGTACCACAGTCAGCCCGTCTTGATTGACGTCGGTATGAATCCGCCCGACCGTCAGCTGGGTATCAGGCGCACCGGCGGCGATCTGTCGTTTCCAGAAAGCGTCGAACCGGTTGATCAGCTCGGCCACGGCCAGTACCGCGTCGCGCCGGTCATCCAACGGTTCGGCAGAGGCATGGCCATAGCGACCGGTGCAAGTGATTTCGGGATAACGTGCGTTTCCACGGATCGCGGTGGGAACTGCGGCGGTGACGCCGTCGCGGTCCAACAGCGGGCCCTGCTCGATATGTAATTCGAAATAGGCGCGCGTGTTTTGCGCGGTCAGCCTTGCCTTGCCGGCGTGGGTTTTCGCAGCTTCGACATCGTAACCGAGATCGCCCAAATGCTCTGGCAGTGACTTACCAGTATCCGCGCGCACCAGGGCCGAAAGCTCGTCCCAACCCAGATCGCCGACCGAATAGCGGGCACCGATATAGGCGATGCCATACCACACGCTTTCCTCGCCACGTGTTCCAAAGACAGTGACGTCACAGCCCGGCGTAATGCCTTCAGCTTTCAACGTGGCCAGCATGGTCATGCCGGCGACCACACCGGCATAACCGTCGAAATTTCCGCCGCGCTGCACCGAATCGAGATGAGATGCGATGACAATGCGCGGCGCAGGCCGGTCAACGCCAGAGAGAGTAGCGTAAACTTGGCCCAGTTCGTCGAATTCAACTTCCAGCCCCAGTTCGTGCGCGCGATCCGCAACTAGCTGAGCGCCGGCTTCTTCAATTTCGCTCCAACCAGGGCGGGTAACACCCTCGACGTCTTTCGAAATCTCGCGGTAACTGTCGAATAAGTCTTCGGCAAGCGCCCGCTGTTTGTGGACGGCTCGCCTAAGCGATTGCAATTTTGCTAATTCGGTCATCTAAACTCAACCACCATACGATTCGGTTTCATATTCTTCTTCTGCATCGCCTGCAGCCTGAGCTTCAACGATATCACGAAGTGTGTCGGTGAAGTCCTCAATGACCTGATCATGATATTGGTTCAACAGGATGTTGAAGCCTTGCGGCTGCAGCAATGGGCCGGTCCGCCAGCCGCGGACCGACAATTCACCGCGTACCGCTGCCATATCGATTGCGTCGCCGTCACCGACAACACCCATGACGCCAGCCTCAGGCTCACCTGTGACTTTAAGACCAGGAATAGCTGAGATCTTTTCAATGACCTGATCTCGGTTCGCACAAATTTTCTTCACAAGGATTTCGTACCCATCCGTGCCGAGCGAATTCATCACCGTCCAGGCAGATGCCACTGCACCGCCGGGACGAGAGCCAGCCACAGTCAGGGCATCGAAGGTACCCATAGGCCACTCGTCGAACCTTAACGTTTGAAATTCTTTAGCCAACTCCTTGTCGCGCAACAGAACAAGCGATGCACCACGTGCAGTGTATCCATATTTGTGTAGGTCAGCAGACATGGAAAGAACGCCCGGGATCGTGAAGTCAAACTCGGGGATGTCACGACCGATACGGCGCGCCCAAGGCAGGAAGAATCCGCCTACACAGGCGTCGACATGCATCCACAGGTCATTTTCTTCGGCGATATAGGCAAGTTCCGAAATCGAATCAACACACCCAAAAGGGTAACATGGGGCAGAGGCAAACATGGCGATCGTGTTTTCATTGATGGCCGCTTTCATGGTTCCAACATCCGACCGAAAGTCCACAACAGGCACGCGAATTACTTTAGCGCCCATCAGGTTAGCGGCCTTGTTTAGCGACGCATGGGCCGAAAAAGGTGCAATGATTTCGGGTTGTCCTTTGATCGGGCCTTTGGCCAACCGATGTGTGCGCGCTGCACGCATCGCCAGGGTGATGCTTTCGGTTCCGCCAGTTGTGATCGTCGCGATTCCGTCTACCGGCGCCTGCAGCATTTCCAGCGCCATGCTAGTGACGTCATCGGCCATCGTATTGAGACTGGGATAGAGTAGGTTACCATAAAGGTAGTTGTCACCCTTATACATAGAATAGGCATCCCATGAAGCCTCATGGACTTCGTCGCCCGCATTATAGGACGCTTTTAGATTGTGAAGGTCGGTCCACACCATGTCGTCTTCACGCATGGTATCGATCTCTTGCTTAAGAGCGGACCAATCGCGGCCTTCCTTGGGGAACCTGGTGTTCTGTTTCATACTCATTTTTCTGCCCGCCGATTCTGGTGTTGCAATGTAAATTTAAATGTGACATTAAATATGATGTCACAAAATGGCAAGTGGGAAATACCCGTTTAGCTTAAAGCGACACACAAAACTGAAACTGGGAGGATCTCTTTAGATGAAAAAGAACCAAACTATAAAAGTCGCAGCGTTGGCTGTTGCCGCAAGTCTAGCCGCAACCGCGCCAGCGTTTTCTGAAACCAAGCTTAGCATGGCTGCAACGTGGGGCGGCGGGCCGCTTCTGGAAATGCAGGCGAAAGGCTTTGCCAATGATGTAGGGCTGCTGACCGGTGGCGACGTCGTGATCGAGGTCTTCCCTGGTGGCACATTGGGTGGCGCCTTAAAAGTGACCGAGACTGTTAGAAACGGCGTTGCGCAAGCTGGTCACACTAATGCCGGCTATGACTGGGGTGTCGACCGTACTGGCGCTCTGCTTTCTGGCTTCTCTGGCAGCCTCCCTTTCGAACAAACCATCCACTGGATGTACAAAGGTGGCGGTCTGGAAATGTGGAAAGACTGGCGCTTGGAGAAATTCGGCGTCGTCGGCTTTCCTTGTGGCGTGATCCCGAAAGAGATATTTGCGCATTCGCACAAAAAGATCGTAACCCTCGAAGACTTCGCAGGATTGAAGTTGCGGACCTCGGGTGCCTGGGCGGAGATCGCTGCCAAGCTTGGCGCATCAACCGTTTCGATGCCCGGTTCAGAAGTCTTCCCGGCCCTGGAACGTGCTGTGGTTGATGCCATCGAGTGGGGTCCGCCTGCGATGAACGTCTCGGCCGGTTTCCACGAAATCGCGCCGTATACGATTGTTCCGGGTGTGCATCAGCCGCTGTCTTTCCAGGAATGCCAGTTTAATGTTGACAGCTGGGAAGCTATGGGCGAACGCAACCGCACGCTGGTCGAAATGGCTGCGCGCCGCAGTGTGTTCGACAACTGGATGCAGTATGGCCATGACGATGCCGCTGCTTTTGCCACAATCGCTGGTAAAACTGAGATCGTTGATCTTGATCCTGCCTTCATTGAGGCCGCCTATGCCGCTTCGATCGAATGGGCCGACGAGCAGGCAACCGCGAACGCTGGCTTTGACAAGGTTTGGTCTAGCATGAAAGCCTATGGCGATGTCTGGGAACAATCGAGCCGTTACCGATAATAAACACATTTGGCCGGCGGTGGTATTGTATCGCCGCCGGTTACAACAGTTTCACTAATTCTATTGAGAGGTGGGATGTCGAGTTTTCTGAAGTTCGCCGATTGGCAGGCAAGCTGCCTTGCGCGTATTGCAGGCTGGTTCATCGTTGTCTTGATTTTGTCGATGGTCTACGAAGTTTTTGCACGCCATCTATTCAACGCTCCGACTCTTTGGGCATTTGAAGTTGCCTACATGCTGTCGGGCACCATATTTCTATTTGGGATCGCCTATTGCCAACTCCATGATGCGCATATCCGCGTGGACTTCATCTACGATTTTGCATCGCCCCGTTACCGTGGTTTGATTGGTCTGCTCACTTATCTGGTTGTCTTTCTGCCAGGCGGCATCTGGCTGACTTGGGCTCTGGGCGACTATGCAATTGCAGCCTTCAGGTCTCAGGAAGGCTCAGGTCTCTCGGCGTGGAATCCCGTGGTCTGGCCGTTCCGGAGCGTGTGGGCGATTGGTTATGCCTCGCTGGTATTGCAGGGGCTTGCGGGTCTTTATCGCACAATTCAACAATTCAAAGATGATGCCGAGGGCGGACCTGCTCAAGGTTCAGGCAAGGAATAAGAAAATGGGTATTGAAATCGGTCTTTTGATGTTCCCGGCGCTGATGCTTGTGATTTTTTTGGGCGTTCCAGTCGCCTATTCACTGTTTGGCGTCGGACTTGCCTTCGGGCTAATGCGTTTTGGCGACACTTTCGTGTACCAAATGGTGTCCAAAGTGGACACTGTGGCGTCTTATTATGTGTTAGCCGCCGTTCCGCTGTTCGTATTCATGGGGACGATGCTGGAAAAGGCTGGTATTGCCAATCAGCTATTCCGCGCTGTGCACATGTGGACCTGGCGGTTGCCGGGCGGGCTGGCTGTTTCCACGGTGATCCTATGCGTCATCTTTGCGGCCGCTAGTGGTGTTGCCGGAGCGACCGAGGCCGTAATTGGCCTTCTGGCCATTCCGATCATGATGCGGCACGCCTATGACAAGGGCTTGATCTCGGGCACGATCTGCGCTGGCGGCTCTCTGGGAACTGTTATTCCGCCCTCTATTGTGGTGATCCTCCTCGGCCCGATCGCAAATGTTTCCGTAGGCGATTTGCTTGTCGGCATGATCATTCCGGGTTTCTTGCTGTCCTTCTTGTATATGGGTTACATTGTCATCCGCTGTGCAATGCGACCACAGGACGGGCCTGCGACACCACCGGAGGGTGGGCAACTGCCAATTCTGCCAAGGTTGTGGTTAACCCTAACTGCTCTTGTACCACCAGCAATCCTAATTTTCTCGGTTCTAGGTACAATCATCCTCGGGTGGGCAACTCCGACTGAGGCCGCTGCAGTCGGGGCACTAGGTACAATCCTTCTGACTATCGGTTACCGGACTTTTACGATCCCGATACTGAACGAAGCCTTGATCAAGACCGTACGCATCACCGCGATGGTTCTATTCATCCTGCTGGGTGGAACAATCTATTCCGGGGTATTCATCGCCCTTGGCGGCATCAGCGCCGTTTCCGACTTAATTTCCGCTGCGAACCTATCACCATTCGCGACGTTACTGGCCTTCCTGTTCCTGGCCTTCCTAGCTGGGTTTATCCTGGACATGATTTCCATCATGTTGATCATCGTGCCCATCGCCATCGTGATGATCCGCCAGCTTGGCTACGATGACGTGTGGTTTAGCATCCTGTTCCTGCTGGTCATTCAGACCAGTTATTTAACGCCGCCTATGGCACCGGCGATCTTCTATCTGCGTGGAATCAGCCCACCAGAGATCAAGCTTCGCGACATGTATCGCGGTGTTTTACCGTTTATCGCAATACAAGTGGTCGCCATCATCCTCGTCATGGCATTTCCTGCTTTGGCATTGTGGTTGCCTGATGTGGCCTTTGGGCGGTAAGAGTGGTGAGCATGAAACACCTGCAGCAATAAACAAAAGAGGAACCTGACCCTGCTTGAACTGAATCCTGTCCTGAACAAGGACACACTGATCCAACAAGTTTATCATGAACTACGCCAGGCTCTTTTGACAGGCCGGTTTGAGCCGGGTCAACGTGTAACCGTGCGCCAGATCACCGAGTTGATGGGAGTCAGCACAACTCCTGTTCGCGAGGCGCTTGGGCGGATTACCCAGGATGGTGGCCTGCATTTTGCCGGACCAAAGACGCTTGAAGTTCCGGTACTAGACAGCAAGCAAATCACCGAATTGGAAGATGTCCGCATTGCACTGGAAGTCACGCTGGCTGCTTCTATTATTGCCAATGCCAACCGCAATTTCCTGAAGCAGATCATAGCGTTAAACGACGAATTCGTAGTGCTTCGCGAGAAGGGAGAGTTTGTTCAAGCGCTTGAAAAAAACCTCCAGTTTCATTTCATGCTCTATGCATGTGCAAACAAACCGTTTGTAGTGCGGCTGCTGGAAAACGTATGGCTCGTGACTGGCCCAATGTTGGGCAAGCTCTATCCACGGTACTCACAGGAAGAAAGCGGTGTTCGCTACCACAAAGCTGCGATCGATGCGATCCAGAGTGGCGATGCTGATGCTTTAGCCAAGGCCTTGGTGGGCGACATTTCGACAGGCTACGCAAAAATCCGGGCCGCTGTCGAGGACGAAGGTCAAGCTAACGCCCAGTCAAAGCAGTAAACCATTGGACTGCGTACTGCCGTGCAGTTCAGCATCAATGGTGGATCCGGACAATGAAATTTTGGAATACTCTCAGATTCTAGGACCATATGGAGAAATGACGGATTCACGTGTCAAAGTTTTTTTCTAAGGCCGTATCAGAGAATCTGCTGTTTCGTGACCCTGGACGATTTGTATGGCAATAGTTCCGGTCATTGGATTTTGGCGATATCTGAGTTCCTGAACCATGCCTGGCACTCTCCGATCTTAGATATAAACTATATGTTGGATACTAATTGATTTTATGTCTGGCCCTTAATCATGGGTTGTGCCACAAATTAAGCAGACTAAGGAACAGGAAGTGTGCACACGGGTGAAAATCTCGTCGGTCAAGATCGGCTCTCGTATTTGCGGACTGCAATCTGAGACGAAGTATTCCCAAAGATTCAATCTTACTTTCAGACGACGGAAACTTAAGGTTGGCAGTAACATTTCTCGAATCGGACGATAAAGGTTGTACATTAAAGCAGATTTTACCGTTTGGTTTCAAAGTAACTGTACGCAGACAACTCGATGAAATCGCCTGAAGCAATTTATTTTGGAAGGAATTCATAAAATAATGTTCGAGTTGAGTAGGTTGCAAATATTGGTGGGCAGGAATTCCCAGATGTGCGAGGACTTAGAAGATGAAAAGTATAGGAAAAATACGCAACACTGAAAGCCTTACGGACAAGGCTTATAGCCATATCAAGACCGCCCTGAACCGGGGTGCATTCAATCCTGGACAACGGTTAACGTCACGAGAAGTGGCCGCAGCTCTGGGAGTCAGCATCACTCCTGCTCGCGAGGCTTTGGGGAAGCTGGTTGCGGAGGGCACACTTGAGCTTCAAGGACCTAGGACGATTACCGTTCCGAAGCTCTCAAGGAAAAGGTTCGACGAAATCCTCGAAACTCGCCTGAGCCTTGAGCCTAAAGCGGCCAAAATCGCAGCCAAAAAGAGTACTCCAGCCCTGATCAGGAAGCTTGAGAGTATTCAAGAAAGATTTGAAGCGGCACGTGCCACAAAAGACTTCGGTTTCGCCCTTGAATTAAACTCCCAGTTCCACAAGACGCTGTATGAGCAAGCCGGCAATGGCGTTATGACGAGT
>TARA_B110000305_G_scaffold29083_1_pt1 | contig 11163 bp, 13 predicted proteins | sample TARA_B110000305 | Tara Oceans TARA_B110000305 (sample SAMEA4397930) | marine metagenome | biome: Polar Biome; feature: [SRF] surface water layer (ENVO:00010504); material: water (ENVO:00002006), including particulate matter (ENVO:01000060) such as... | depth 5 m | reverse complement strand
CGTTTGGGACGCGGAGGTCGCAGGTTCGAATCCTGCCACCCCGACATCAAAAATTTCCAATTAATTGACTATCAATTGATTGGATTTTTTTGTGGGGAGTATTACTCCCCAAAATGATCTCCAAATCATTAATTGTTAAATTGTAGATTGGAAATATTAAAATAGTTTTTAGTATTTTACAATGGTGGAACCATTAATCATAATTCTATCAATAGTACTTGGTTTTATTATACTCTCATCCATCATTAAATCAAATCGGAGAAGGAAGGAAAGAGAACTAATAAGTACGGTTACATCATTAAGTAGAGGAACACCTTCCGAAAAATTTTTGATATTACAATTATTGAAGAGTGGAATTCCATCAGTAACTATTTTCCACGATTTAATCAATAAGAAAAAAGACATTTTCACTCTCGGAGTGATAAATACACTAATTTTATAGTATGATTAATGACTTTGATCTCTTTATCGATAGATTAAATGATCTTGAAGAAGAAACATTATCTAAATGGGGAATCATGAGTTCTTCTCAAATGATTTTTCATTGTAATACCTTCATAGTTGTTTCTTTAGGAGATAGAAAAATAAACTTAATCATCAGAGTTTTCTCAAGAGTGTTTTTTAGATATTTTTTTTTGAAATATCTAAATTCAATAGATTTTGATATTTATAAATTTAAAAAAAATTCATCTACATTACCAATCTTTAAGTCATTCCCAGAAATCATAGATTTTGATATTGAAAAAAATAAACTAATTCAAAATCTAAAAAAAGTTGAACTGATAAGTTCTGTGAAAATACACCACCAAATGTATGGTACAATTTCTACTATAACTTTAAAAAAATTAGTATCATTCCATACATCTTATCACTTTAATCAATTTGATCTTTTATAGGTGTGATCTTAATTTGATTAAAACAGAGAACTAACCTACTCTTGAGGTTTTGTATGATATTTACAAGTTTCATTAAAATTGATTCACGACATTTTATCTATCTTAGTATTAAGAATTCCTATAAATTATGTTTGATTTACTTTTTGCCAAAACTTTTTTGATTGTAGGTTGCATGTTAGTTATTACTACCTTCTTTTCAAGAATCAACAAGGCGTATGAGACAATGTCTGAGGCTATAATTAATATACTTGGTACATTTCTATTCTTATTTGCAATAATGTATTATGACGATGTATATCCGTTAAATTTAATTCTTGTAGCTATTTTTTCTGGATTTGTAGGTTGGAGTATTGGGCCAACAGTTTCTGCTTTAGGCGAAAACTTCAAGATGAGAAATTATAAAAAAAAATATGGTCTATTAAGTAAGATTGTAATTACTAAAAAAAAAACAGTTACTCAAAAAATCTTTGGTCAGGAAGATGAAAAAAAGACAATGTATTATGAAAAATCTAATCCAACTGAGTTATTTGATGCAGATTCCGAAAAATACAAATTAGCAATTGAGAAAATAATATCATCAAATAGTTTTAAAAAAGACAACTATCATCAAGAATGGCAAAATGTTGTTTTTCAAGCTATGTCGGGTACAACTATAGCCGTCATTGCAACCGCCTCAATTGTATTTACCTCATCTTTTGATTTTAGTGTTCTTGGCGGATTTTTGTTCATTGCATTGATTGTTCTTATAATTATGGGAGTTCTTAATGTTTTCATTTTTAAATCAAGAAAATATTCTCTAATTAGAGCATACCTTGGCGTTCTTATTTTTACAGGTTATTTACTGTATGATTTTGATATGCTAGAAAAACAAATGAATGCAGGAGATGAATCCTGGTCAACTGCTATAAAAATTGCAGTAAATCTATATTTGGATATAATTAATTTATTTTTAGATTTACTTCAAATTTTAGCTGAAGGTGGCGGCAATTAAACTTTAAACAAATTAAATATGAAAAAAGTCTTTTCAATTAGTATCCTATTAGGAATCTTTATTATAAATTATTCGTGTGCTCAAGATTTAAAACCTATAGATATAGAAAATAACAATACAATATTGACAGATGAAGTGAACTATGAAATGGAATTAGTGTTCGAAGATGAAAATATAATATGGGCTATTGAGTTTTTTGAAGATAATTCTATTCTAGCTACTGTAAAATCTGGATCTCTTTTTCACTATAAAGATGGAATAAAAACAAAAATAAAGGGACTTCCTAATATATATCTAAGAGGTCAAGGAGGGTTACTAGATATAGCTTTCCATCCTAATTTTAAAGAAAACAAATGGTTGTATTTTTCTTATGCTTCTGAAGGTGTTGGAGAAAAAGGAGGTAATACTACAATAGCTAGAGCAAAACTAATAGAGGATTCTCTAGTAGACTTAGAAGTGTTATACAAAGGGTCTCCAAATACAAGAAAAGGTCAACACTTTGGAGGAAGGCTGGAATTCGACAATGACAATTATCTCTATTTTTCAATTGGAGACAGAGGGAATAGAGAGGTTAACCCACAAGACATAACTATTGATGGTGGAAAAATATACAGAATTAATGATGATGGAACTATCCCAAATGATAATCCGTTTTTTAACACACCAAATGCTAAAAAAGCCATTTATTCATATGGACATAGAAATCCTCAAGGGATGTTTAAACATCCCGTAACTGGAGAAATATGGACTAATGAGCATGGACCTCGTGGAGGAGATGAAATAAATATTATAAAAAAGGGTAAAAATTATGGTTGGCCTAAAATTACTTATGGGATTAATTATACCGGAACTACTATAACAAAAAACAAAAGTCTTCCAGACATGGAACAACCCTTGTATTATTGGTTACCATCAATAGCTCCTAGTTCATTCGAATACATTTCAAGCGATATTTATCCAGGCTGGAAAGGGAGTTTATTAGCAGGTGCCTTAGTTTTTAAACACATTGAAAGAATTGGACTTAACAATAACAAAGTTGTTTCAAGATCAAAAATTGCAGAAAACCTAGGAAGACCAAGAGATATAAAACAAGGTCCTGATGGATTTATTTATGTTTCAATTGAGAGTAAAGGATTATATAAAATTTTACCAAAAAAATGAAATTAATATTTTTTTTTTTAATTATTCCATTCTTTAGTTTTTCTCAAAATGAAAAAATATCTGATTCTAGCGAAAATGGGGAATCATTATACCAGGATTTCTGCTTAAGATGTCATATGCCAAATGGAAAGGGAGTAGACGGAATTTTTCCTCCGCTTGCAAAATCTGATTTTTTATTTAAACAAATGGAAGAAAGTATAAAAGCAATTAAATTTGGAGGTATAGATGGTGAGATAATTGTTAATGGAGTAAAGTATAATTCTAAAATGGAAAAAATCGGCTTATATGATGATGAAATTGCAGACATAATGAATTACATACTTAATAGCTGGGGAAATAAATATGATAAAATAATAACAGAAGAATATGTTAAAAGTCTAAAAAAATAAAAATGATACTAATTGGAATATCTGGTGGAACAGGTTCCGGAAAATCAACTTTAGCTAAAGAAATTGAAAAGCACTTTAAAAAGTTAGGCGTAGTGAATATGACAACTGATTCTTACTACAAGGATCATTCGGCTTTAGATTTTAAAAAAAGATCTGAAATAAATTTTGATCACCCAGATTCAATTGATTTTGACCTGCTTTATTTTAATTTAATTAATATTAAAAAAAATATTAAAATTACAGAACCTATTTATTCATATAAAATTCACAAAAGATTAAAAAAATCAAAATTAATAACTCAAAAAAAAATTATAATAATTGAAGGATTACATGCTCTTTGTAATGAAAAGATAAATAAACTATTAGATTTTAAAATTTTCCTAGATGTGGACAACAAGACTAGACTAGAAAGAAGAATAAATAGAGATGTAAAAGAAAGAGGAAGGTCTGTGAATAAAATTAAAAAAAGATATCAAGAAATGTGTAAACCAATGTATGATGAGTTTATTTTACCATCAAAAATTCATGCTGACATAGTATCAAATTCTGATCAGGATTCAAGAGGAAAAATTATAAATTTAATATCTAAAAAATTTCAATGATAAAGTATTTAAAAAATATAATTTCTAACAAGTATTTTAAAATATTTACGAATATTTACATATTATCGACGACCCTATTTTTATTTTGGATTTTATTTATGGACACTAACTCATTCATGTTCCATCAACAATTAAATTCTGAAATTGATCAATTAAAAAAACAAAAAAATGAATTGGAAATAAAAATAGAAAAAGACAAAAAATTAATTAAAGACCTAGAAGATGTTGATAATTATGAAGCGTTTGCAAGAGAGAATTATTATATGAAAAAAGATAATGAAGAAATTTATATAATTGAATACAGGGATAGTCTTAAAAACTAGTTAACAAAAACCCATCTTCCTCCTAAATACCGACACCAAAATATTGTATTTTTAAAAATAATATTTTATTAATGGGCAAAATCATAGCAGTTTCAAATCAAAAAGGTGGTGTTGGTAAAACAACTACATCTTTAAATCTAGCTGCATGTTTAGGGATTTTAGAAAAGAAAGTTTTACTTATTGACTTAGATCCTCAAGCAAATGCTACTTCTGGCATAGGAATAGACCCTAATGGGTTTAAGAAAACATCTTATCATTTACTAGAACATACGGAAAAAATTAATGACATTATTTTAAAATCAACTACCCCTAATTTAGATGTTATTCCATCAAACATTGATTTAGTGGCAATTGAACTAGAACTTGTTAATCATCCAAACAGAGAGTTTATGCTTAAAGAAGCGTTAACTGATGTTAAAGAAAACTATGATTATGTTATTATTGATTGTGCTCCTTCACTTGGGCTAATTACTCTAAATGCATTAACTGCAGCTGACTCTGTAATAATACCTATTCAATGTGAATATTTTGCTCTAGAAGGACTTGGTAAATTATTAAATACCATAAAAAGCATTCAAAAGATTCATAATTCAGAATTAGATATTGAAGGAATGTTATTGACTATGTACGATTCAAGGTTAAGACTCTCAAATCAAGTAGTTGAAGAAGTAAGAAAACATTTTAACAACATGGTATTTAAAACTATAATACAAAGGAATGTTTCTCTAGGTGAAGCACCCAGTCATGGGAAAAATATTATAGATTATGATTCAACTAGTAAAGGAGCGAAGAACTATATTAAACTAGCTCATGAACTAATTAATAACAATAATTAAATGGCAAAAGCTTACAAAAAACAATCTCTTGGAAGGGGACTTTCCGCATTATTAAATGATCCTATAAAAGATATTAATTCAGCGGATGACAAAAACGCAGATCAAGTTATTGGTAATATAATAGAATTACACATTGACCAAATTGAAGTAAACCCATTCCAGCCTAGAACTAATTTTGAAATTGAAAAAATTTCAGAGTTAGCTAATTCAATTAAAGAATTAGGGATTATTCAACCAATAACAGTTCGTAAAACTGGATTTAAATCTTTTCAAATTATTTCTGGAGAAAGAAGGCTAAGAGCAGTAAAATCACTTGATATACAATCAATTCCCGCTTTTATAAGAATAGCTAACGATCAGCAATCATTAGAAATGGCACTAGTTGAAAACATACAAAGGCAAAACTTAGATCCTATAGAGATTGCATTGTGCTATCAAAGACTAATTGATGATGTAAAATTAACTCAAGAGCAAATGAGTTCAAGAGTTGGTAAGAAAAGATCTACGATTTCTAATTATTTGAGATTATTAAAATTAGACCCAATAATTCAAACTGGAATAAGAGATGGCTTTATTAGCATGGGACACGGAAGAACACTTGTGACAATTGAAAATATAAACGATCAATTAAAAATTTATAAAAAAATTCTTTCTGAATCACTTTCTGTAAGAGAAGTTGAAAAATTAAGCAGAAACTTAAAAGACTGTAGTAAAGAGATCAAAAAAATAGATAAAAGTCTTCCCGATCTATTTAAATCTAATGTAAATAGATTAAAAAAGATATTTAATGCTGAAGTTAAAATAAAGTTAAACGGCAAAGAAAAAGGATCCATTATCATTCCATTCAATAATATTGCAGAATATAATAAGTTAAATAAAATACTGAATAGTGATTAAACAGTTAATATTATTAATTACAATTTTACTAGTAACAAATAGCTTTAGTCAAGAAGAAACATTTTCTTTTGATGAGTTAGATCCTCTTAGTCCATCAAAAGCAGCTTTTTATTCAGCTGTCCTTCCTGGTGCTGGACAGGCTTACAATAAAAAATATTGGAAAATTCCTTTAGTTTATGTAGCTATTGGAACATCCATATATTCTTATGATTTTAATAAAAAAAAATATTGGAATTACAGAAATGCTTATAAGAGCAGAAAAGCAGGTTATACAAATGATGAATTTCAAAATTTAATTTTAGATGATGAAAGATTGTTAGACGGAGCTGAGTTTCATAAAAAAAACAAAGATTTGTCTATGGTCTTTATAATTGGTTTTTATATTTTAAACATTTTAGATGCTAATATAGATTCTCACCTAAAACAATATAATGTAAATGAATCCTTAACATTAAATCCATTTTTAGATCCTGGATATAATTTTAAATCAGAATCTATTGGATTATCATTAAATTTGAATTTTTAATATGAATATTGCAATTCTAGGATATGGTAAAATGGGTAGAGAAATCGAACAGATTTCTATTGATAGAAAGCATAAAATAATCTGTAAAATTGATAAGGGATCAAACAATAAAAGCTTAAGTGGTGCTGATGTAGCTATAAATTTTAGCACACCCGAAACTGCCTTTGAAAATATCTCCTTAGCTCTTGAAAATTCGATTCCAGTAATTTGCGGTACAACAGGGTGGCTGAATGATTTCGATAAAGTTATTGAATTATCTAATAGAACAAACACTAGTTTCTTATACTCATCTAATTTTAGTTTGGGCGTTAATTTGTTTTTTGAACTGAACAAAAAACTAGCAGCAATCATGAAGGGTTATAATCAATATGAGTTAAGTATTGAAGAAATACATCATAAAGAGAAATTAGATAAACCTAGCGGGACTGCAATTAGCATAGCAGAGGATATAATTAATAATAGTGATTATAAAGAGTGGTCCTTTAAAAACAACAATAAGGATATTATAAAAATGAGTTCTAAAAGAATTGATAAAGTTCCCGGAACTCACACTACAAAATACTCGTCAGACATTGATTCTATTGAAATAAAACACACAGCTAATAACAGGAAAGGATTTGCACTTGGGGCAGTAATTGCTGCTGAGTGGATATTAGACAAAAAAGGTGTTTTCAAAATGGAAGATGTAATTAATAATTTTAAGTTTTAAATATGACAATTTTAGAGTGGTTTCTATTTTTTTTAGCGATACAATTAATCCACGCCCTAGGGACATGGAAACTTTATAAAAATGCTGGTTTTAATCCAATATATTCCTTTATTCCAATTTATAACGGAATAATACTAATGAAAATTATTAATAGACCAACGTGGTGGATTATTTTACTTTTTATTCCAATAATTAACCTTTTGATATTTCCTGTAATTTGGGTTGAAACATCTAGAAGTTTTGGTAAAAACTCTAACTTAGACACCTTACTCTCAATTATAACTTTTGGATTATTCATTTACTCTATAAATTATTCTTCAGGATTAAATCATATTAAAGAAAGAGATATAAATCCTAAAACTGCCTTTGGAGAATGGGTAAGCTCAATAATATTTGCTATTGTATTAGCAACTCTAGTACATACTTATTTTATCCAGCCTTACATTATTCCAACTGGATCATTAGAAAAAACACTTTTGATTGGTGATTTTTTGTTTGTAAGTAAATTCCACTATGGAGCAAGAGCACCTCAATCGGCTATTTCTTTTCCTATGGTTCACGACACAATAGTTGGCACAGGCATTAGATCATATTTAAACAAACCTCAAATTCCATATTTTAGACTTCCTGGGTTTCAAAAAATAATAAGAAATGAAATAGTAACTTTCAGTTGGCCTGCTGACACAGTTAGACAGTTTTTTGTAAAAGAAAAAGGGGTGAAAAAGCCAATTGATAAAAAGTCAAATTATGTTAAAAGATGTGTTGCTATTCCCTCAGATACTTTAGAAATTATTAATGGACTAATTCATATTAATGGTAAAAAAAGTATAATGCCTTATAGGGCAAAACCTATTTATTCCTATAAGGCGTACAGTTCAAAAGGCGTTTCTTCAAATGATTTAATTAAAGCTGGATTAAAAGAGTTTGAAAGAAAATTTAAAATATCTGATATAACTCAAGCTAAATTTGATAAAATAAGACCTTATATTTTAGGAATCGCAGATAATAATCCTGAAAATTTCGTTGTAATAACTAAATCCCAAGGTATTCCTTATAATATTAGGTCTGAAAATAGAATAGTAATGACAGAGTTGACTGATTACTCAAGAGATCTATTGATAACAGAAAAAAAAGCAGAATTAATCCTTAATAGCAATGCTGTAGATAGTGTTAAAAGAACTTTTAAAACTTTTAAATCTTACAACACTTCATTTTTTCCAAATGACATTAATTACAATTGGAATGAAGATAACTTTGGACCAATAATTATTCCTAAAAAAGGTGAAAAAATTAAATTAAATTCAAGAAATCTCCCACTTTACAAGAAACTAATAAGGGACTATGAAAAAAATAAATTAACTCTTGAAAAAGGCGTTATTAAAATAAATGACATACCTACAAATGAATACACTTTTAATCAAAACTATTATTGGATGATGGGTGATAACAGGTATCGCTCTGAAGATAGTAGGTTTTGGGGGTTTGTTCCTGAAAATCATATAGTAGGCAAACCAGTATTTATTTGGTTTAGTATTGATGGAATTAATGATGGATTTAAAAATTGGAAAATCAGATGGGAAAGAGTATTCTCAACTGTAAATTTAGACGGTGAACCAAAATCATATAGGTGGTATTTTTTAATTGGACTTTTATTTGCGATTGGCTACTCTGAATTAAGCAAAAGAAAAAAAAATAAAAGAAATTAAATTTTGAAAGAAATTTTCAAAGTCATGACACCGGCCTACTTAGCCCCAATATCTCATTGGGTTCAAATTATAAAAGGAAGGGTAACTTGGGATTATTATCAGAATTTCAATAAACAAACTTTAAGAAATAGAACATTCATTCACAGCACTAATGGTTTGTTAAAACTTACCATTCCTATAAAACATTCCAAGAAAAAATTGATCCTTAAAGAAGCTTTAATTGAAAATGATTTTAAATGGCAACGTGATCATTGGAAATCTATAGAAACCGCATATAGATCCTCCCCTTTTTTCATGTACTATGAAGATTCTTTAAAAGAAATATATAATAAAAAGTATGAAAAACTAATAGATATAAATATTGACTTAATTAAACTAATCTTTGACTGGTTGGAAGTTGACGCTAAAATATATTTCACTCATAATTATATTAAACCCTGTTCAGAAAAAGAAGATCTAAGGTATTTAACAGAATGCAAAACCTCAGACCAAACTGATGTCAGAAAATACACTCAAGTCTTTTCTAATAAAAATGGCTTCATAAATAATTTAAGCATAATTGACCTAATATTTAATGAAGGGCCTAATAGCATTAACTTATTAAAATAAAAAGCAGGCCATAAGCCGGATTCTGTCGTGCCTTATCATTTATCTAGACAAAATATTACTATTCTGTTCAAACCGCCCACCCTCCAACATTGAACGAGCCGTTCTCAAGCGCTGGTCTACGTGACGTTTCACCTTATAGAGTTTACCTGGTTTCACTACAGCCTAACTGTACATACTTTCTGTTGCACTTGTCCTCTACTTATTAAAGTAGTGACGGGTGTTACCCGCTATAATGCTATTTGGTGTCCGGACTTTCCTCTTTTATTAATATAAAAGCGATAAGGTGGCCTGCAATACAAAAATAGTCTAAAAATTATGTTGATAAAAACTTTTATTTAAACAATTATATTTATGAAATAAATACCTCGATTTTTATATTTGTTATATGGATAATTTTGTTGTTTCAGCATTAAAATATAGACCAAATGATTTCGAAAGTGTTGTTGGTCAAAAATCCATCACTCAAACACTTGAAAATGCAATTACTCAAAATCAACTCCCACAGGCTTTGCTATTCTGTGGACCAAGAGGAGTAGGAAAAACTACTTGCGCTAGAATTTTAGCAAAAAAAATAAATACTAAAAACACGTCAGATGATTTTTCATATAATATTTTTGAATTAGATGCCGCATCTAATAATGGAGTAGATGACATTCGGAATTTGATTGATCAAGTAAGAATTCCTCCACAAACAGGAAAATACAAAGTTTATATTATAGATGAGGTTCATATGCTTTCCGGTCAAGCATTTAATGCTTTTTTAAAAACACTAGAGGAACCTCCTTCTTATGCTATATTTATTTTAGCAACAACTGAAAAGCACAAGGTCATACCCACTATTTTATCTCGTTGTCAAATTTATGACTTTAAAAAAATAAGTCCTGATGATATTAAAAAATATTTAATATCAATAGCTGAAAAAGAAAAAATAAAATATGAAGATGAAGCACTGTATTTAATAGCAAAAAAAAGTGATGGTGCATTAAGAGATGCTCTTTCTATATTTGATAGATTAGTAAACTACACTGAAGGAAACATAACGAAACAATTAGCTTATGAAAATCTCAATGTATTAGATTATGATATTTATTTTGAAGCATTTGATTTAATATTAAAAAATGACATAACTAACACCCTGTTGTTATTTAATAATGTATTGGAAAAAGGGTTTAATGGGCAACATTTTATTGATGGATTTTGTTCACATTTTAGAGACTTATTAGTTGCTAAAAATTCAAAAAGTCACGTTTTAATAGAACAAAATGACTCAATTAAAGTAAAATATCAAGAACAATCTAAAAAACAAGATTTAAGTTTTATTTTACAAGCTATTGAAATAGCAGAAGATTGTAGTTACAGATATAAGAATAGTAAAAATGAGCGGCTCTTAGTTGAAATTTGTTTAATGAAACTTTGTTCAATTTCTTCAATTGAATTAAAAAAAAAAATAAAAATTCTACCTAATAATGAGATTCCTAAATCAAGAGTTTCCAACCTCATTAAAGAAGAAATTATAAA
>TARA_B110000305_G_scaffold165974_1_pt1 | contig 11171 bp, 9 predicted proteins | sample TARA_B110000305 | Tara Oceans TARA_B110000305 (sample SAMEA4397930) | marine metagenome | biome: Polar Biome; feature: [SRF] surface water layer (ENVO:00010504); material: water (ENVO:00002006), including particulate matter (ENVO:01000060) such as... | depth 5 m | reverse complement strand
CCCCTATTACAGTATTTATGTTGAGGGTTTAGGTGCGCGCTCGCGGACACCCTATATATAGCATCGCCAGGTATAAATCAACGTCCTCACGCGAGAAGCACCGCCGCGCCCAACGCCAACGACAGCCAACCGCCGTTGCGCGCGTTACCCGCGCTGGATGAATCCGAGTCGGCCGCGCTTTCGCACCCCTCGCCTGTGCACGCGATGCAGGCCACGTCTGTCGCGACACATGACGGGTTGGAGTTGTACTCGTCGGAGGCTTCCATGGCGCAGACGTACTCGCCCCATGATTTTCCGTAGGTTTCTTTGAAAGCGGGGCACCATCCGACGGCACGCGCGCGCATCCATACAGAGAACTGCTTGTCTTGCGTGCAAGTGATTGAGTGTGTGGCGCACCACTCCAGAAAAAAGGCGTATGAAATCTCGCCAATCGGGTTATCCGCGCACTGAGGTTGTTCAGCATCTGAGTACGCGTTTACCAAGGAATCCGTTGCGGATGAGGATCCGGACTCCACGCGGAACTTGGTATCACCAGGAACGCCGCAACTCGTTTTCCCATCCGTTATCTTCCCAGACCAATACGCGGCGCCGTCAAAAACGGAAAAGACGTTCGTGTCGTCGGTTAACGTCAGGCCCCAGTACTCCGCGTCACCCTCCGCGACGAGGTGGTTCTCGTTGAGCATGTAGTTGTAGGACAGCTGAACGCCGTTGGCGCACGTGCCATTGGCGCCGGCGTACACCTCATCTAAGATTTCTTGCTTTTTCGCATCCGTGTTCGTACACTCGACGTTCCCAACTTCTGTGTGGGGATAGAAAATAACAAACACTGTCCTGTCCAATAGCTTTAAAGAGTCAGGCAGCGCGTTCAGCACGGCTAGGCTTTTCTCGCAAAAAACAGCCGCGGAGGCGCACTTGTTGATACAAGCGAACCGCGCCGTTGAGGTGCTCGTGGCTTTAATCGGAACCGGCCCAATCGAGGTGTTCGTCACATCGCCCGCCAACATGGCTTGTTGCAAAATGTGAAGGTACTCGTGCACCGCGGTGTGCGCGCTGAAAGAGTTGTCACTTGATTCGGTCAACAGTTGGCGTCCGCGAAAAGATGAACACCAGCGCCGTCCGCGCCGACAACGTACGTGGAACCGCCCGAAGGGCCTTCCGCGGCGGTGATTTTCTGCCCGATGTCGTGAAAAACGCCCTGCCAAGGTTCGGTGGAAGCGTCGCACGCGGCGTTGGTGAGGGGTAGGAAAAGGCCGAGAACGGACGCGACGAGCGCGAGTGCGTTGATACGCGTAGTGCAAACCATCACACGAGGAATAAAAAGTGGGTGTACGCGAACGGGCGACGCGGGAAGTGCTGCGCGACGATTGGGGAAAGCAATTATGACGACACTGTCGGATACGCTCGATTGGGAACACAAGCTGTGATTGGCGGACTAATTTTCATGATTATAAAACAGTTCACGAAGTCCACCCTACTTCTCCCCCCCAACCCCGAGCTCTTCCTCCCCCCCGTGCTCCGGAGGAATGGGAATTGTTAACATGGTTCCCTCCGACGGGCCTTTATCCCCGATTCCCAACGCGTGCTTTGGCAAGGAAACCCTCCTTTTAAGAGGCGCGGTGCTTTCCGACGCGACGGCGTTTTTTTCGTCGTCGCTCTTTTGGCCGTTTTCGGTTTCCACAATTTTCACCCTTGAGGTTTCCCGCGACCGTCTGGAAACGCTTTTGGACGGCAGCAAAACCCCAACCTCGTTCCCCTTGGGAGACATGACCGTCTCGTCGTCGTCGTCGTCGTCATCCAACAAAGTTCCCCCCCCGTTTTCCCCCGCCACCGACTCAATCGCGTCGCACCACTCCCGGACGCTCCGCCCGTTGCCGCCGGCGGGCAGTTCCAGGTCGATCTGTGATTGTGCACGAAAAGTGTCAGTCTCGTATATCGCGATGTATGGACAAACAGTCAGGGCAGAGGTAAGACGTCCCTTCGCAAGACGAGTACGGGCAAATATTGTGTGTCCCGAATTTGGGAAACGCGCAATACTCACCGAAATCAACCCGAGCCCCGCGGCGCCGCTGCCCATCACCGTGTCGCTGATGTTGTTCTCCACGGAATCGGGTTTCCACAGCTGAATCGAGAAACACCGGGATGGGTCGTGTTCTCCGTTTTTTTTCGACGCCATGAGCATGTTGCTGATGTTGTTACCGGCTTTCTTCGCCAAGCCGACCGGGCCGTGCTTGGGAAGGAACCTTCGTTTCTTTTTCTTCGCTTTTTTCTTCAAAGCCGCTCGTCGCGCCTCGTCTCTTGATTGCATCATCCGCGGGTCACCATCCGCCCCGAGCGTAAATTTTTCCACCCCCACGACGCACTCTCTGATTAAACTCACAGGCACGAACTGGTGCAGTTTCGGTTTTGTGGTGAGCTTGGAGCCTTCCGCCCATACGAACTGTTTTTTTGAAGAGAGGTACCGGAACCGGTAAAGCCCGGGCTCGAACCCGGGCTTGCGCTTGGTGTGGCACGTGAACAACGCGCCTTCCACCAGGGCTCGTCTTAGTTCGGCTTTGCGTAACTCCTTCTCCATAGAGAGTTGCTCCTGGACGTTGTTCAGGTCGGTTTTCAGTGTACTGTTCGTATCACTAAACATCCGTTGTTCGTCCCGTTTTTGTTTCGCCAGCCGCGCGAGTTGCAGAAGATGCACCGCCGACGACGACCCGCCGTTTCCGTCGCTCGAGGTTACGCTGGAAACCGGGTCGGCTTGGAACGAGTCATACTCGGCATCGTCAGCTGCACGCACCAGCGGAACCGGTTCAGGTGTTGTTGCGTACGCTTCTCCAATTGGAAACGTGGATTCGTCCAAGCCCGACGCGTCGTTCCCCGAGGGTTCCACGTACTCGCCGTACTCCTCGGCGTTTGGATCGAAACCGCCGACGGGACTACTGTCTTGTCCGCGGGGAGTAGTAGACACGACAATTGAAGTATCATCAGCAACCCCCGTGCCTACCACCGTGGCTAGGGAAAGCCTCAACACGCCTCCCCGGGTGCCTCGTAACGGAACGGTGATTTTTGTGAGCCCCAACGCTCCGCCGTTCGCGTCGCTCGAGATATCCCTCGCCCAGCTCGACTTCGCGTTTCGCGCCGCGGCGCGTAACGCGGGAATGTCAACAACACAAGAGGCGTACCCGATACACCGCGGTTCGTGTAACGGAGACCAGTCCATCACGCGAACGCGCAGGGAACGGGAGTCACTTTTTTTTGAGTTTGAGGTATCGCCCGACTGTTTGCTCACGGGAAACGCTAATCTAGTCTTCCAGCTCGGGTTTATGGTGTTGATTTGCGTCGCCGTTCGTTTCGTGACCCCACCAAACGTCAACTCCAGATACGGGTTCGCCATTTTCTGCGTGCTGTGTGTGCTCGGAAGCCGTTCACATCCGTCCACGTCCACCACCAAGGACCCGCCGGTGCCGATTCCCGTTCCGTCGATTCCAGAAATCGGAAACCGGGTCAGAAAATAACCCTCCACGTCCACGAACATCCGCTAAGATAGATAAAACAAAGTGTCAGTCTTTCGTAATGTGTAAGAGTAATTACGGGCGGACAATCGGCAAACAGCGTTGGGATTTGGGAAATACAATACGTACCTTCGGCTCGACATAGGAGGCGGCGAAAATATTTCCAATCTTTCCCTCGATGAACTCCTTCACCCCGGGAACGTCGTTCACCGGCACGCCCGCGGTTTGAATGGAAAGGTTCACAGTGGGGGGGTCGTTGAAGGAAACGTCGAGGCCCGACATTCCGGGCTGCCGGTCGCTGAGCCGTATTCCCAACAACAACTTACCCGAGATCGACAAGTCGGTGACGTGAATCGGAACGCGCACAGACGGCAGGGCGTTGGTAAATGACCGGATAACACCTGGAAGAAACGAAGACGCACTCGCGCACGCACCCGCAACGTTCACGTCACACAAAAGGAAAATGTGCGACTGCACCGTGTCCCACTTGAAGTCGAACTCGAACTGCACGTAGTCGTCCCGGGGGTTGTACCGGCTGACGTATAGTTTCAAATCGGGCGGTACGACGCCCAAGGTGAGTTCCTTTATTTGTGCGTTTTTCAGGACTCCTCCTGACCGCGCACCAGAGTCTTGTAGTTGCGTCTCTAGGGTTTCCCTGGCTCGCTGGTCCACCGCGGAACCGATTAAACTGCGCCACTCGTGCCGGACAAGATGGTTGATCCACTCCAGCATGCCGGTTTCCACGGACGTGTACGTCGCGTCTCGGTGTCGTGAGAAGTCCATCGCGGCTTTGACACGTCTCAGTTTTCGGTCCGCGGCTCTTTGCGTGACACGGCTCGCCACCACGAACGCCACCGCGATGAGGATCCAGTAATCCACGTGCAGAAGCGTGGTTCGCAGCACCTCTGGCCAATTCAGGGATGGCAAAATCGACGAAGGCGTCATTGGAAGCGACGCTTTGAGCTGCGCGATTAACCCCTCCGCGTGAGGCTTCGCGTCCGTTTTCTTGCCAGCAGCAGCGCACGCCGCGACCGGGAGCAGCGCAACAAGCGCCACACAAAACGTGCACGCCATACCCGGCGTGAGCCGCGGGGGGGGCGCGCGCCTCATCCTGGGGACACGATTCGGACCACGAATTGTTGCTACTGCTTGTCAATTTTTTTCACAAAAATGAAGGCATCGCGCAAAATGTCGGCGCCATTCGGGGCAGCACGCCGACCTGGTTGGTCACCAACCGCGGACCGGCCGGCAAACATCGGAACAATCCGGGTACGGTGTGCTAGCCGTGTTACAGCCAGGACGCGTGTCCGATCGCGGTCAGGGGACTGGCGCGTGGCGCTTCCGGAACAACGCAGCGAGGGTCGACCGCAAATTCAATACCGCCGGAAACGAAATGGGCAACGCGCATTCGTTCGTCAACGTGCCTCCTCCTGGTACGAGCGTTTCTGACATGGGGGCTTCAGCAGAAACCGCGTCGGTTTCGGCACGCGTCGCGGAACAACAACAGCAACTGGAGTTCACGGCGGGTATCAAAAAAGGCGTGTACCGCCAGTCCCAAGGCTCGACGTTGTACGTCACGAAAAACAGAGCATCGCCGCACCGGTGTAACGACCGCGTGGAGGATGTTATTCAGTCGCTTTTCGAGGGGAACCCGTTGTTAACCGTCCCGCCCGTGTTCGGGCTGTTGCGCCAGTGTTTGAGTTCGAAAGAGGGCGAGGAACCGCAGGTGCCGTTTCGGTACCTGGACTTGCCCGCGCCGGTGCGAGTCGTTGTTCATAAGGAGGAGACGAAAAAAAGATGGGGCTGGTGAATCGATGATGATTCTCTCCAGGTTGCGTCCTTGCTCATAATATAGGCGGTAATATTCGAAATACGCACTTAGTCCTACTTTACCCAGCTCGCCTTAACTCCGCTTAGACCTAAACTGTCCAACACGAACGCGTGCTCGTACGCTTTCTCCTTGAAGAACTTGTACCGGTCGCTAGCGCTGAAGTGCCCGCTGTCCAAATCCGTTTTTAGTAAAATTCGCGAATCGTGATTAGCACACGCTTCACGCAACCGCACCGCGTATTTCGTGCCTTCCCAGTACGCCACTCTGGGGTCGAACAGCCCTGAGGTGATTAGCGTATCGGGGTACTTTGCGTTTTTTTCGATGTTCTCCATCGGGCTGTACGAAAGCATGTACGGGAAGAACCGCATTTCGTTCGGGTTGCCCCACTCCTCCCACTCCCCGGTGGTCAGCGGAATGCTGGCGTCGCACATGCTGACCATGACGTCCACGAACGGCACGGCGGCGACGGCGCACTTGAACAGTTCCGGCGCTAAATTCAGAGAGGCGCCGATTAACAGCCCTCCCGCTGACCGGCCCGTGATTGCTAACTGGTCAGCACTAGTGTATCCCTTCTCCACTAAGCAAGACGCCACGTCCACGAAGTCGAAAAACGTGTTCTTTGGAGTTTTGCCAGAAAAGTGTCAGCGGTGTATATCGCGATGTATGGACAACAGTCACCAGCTTCGGTAAAATAGTCGGAGGGCGGATTTGGGAAATGCCCAATTACTTACCTTCTTGGTCAAGTACTTCCCGTGCGTTTCGTACCACGCCTTTCCTAGTTCGCCGCCGCCCCGGACGTGCGCGACCGCGATGACCACGCCGCGGTCAAGAAGCGGGACGTCTTCGCGAGAGAAACTCGGGTCGCACGAAACCCCGTACGAGCCGTACCCCGAAAGCAAAACAGGAGAGTTTAATGGAGGCGTGTCTTCTGTTTGACCCCCTTTCACGTCATCACCGACCACTTTTTTCCAAGCCAAACTCACCGGAATCTTCGTGCCGTCCCTCGCGGTGACCTCCAACCTCGCGGTGGCGTATTTCAGGTCGTCGAACCCGAGCACGGGCGTTCGTTTTGCCACCGTTTTCGTGCCCCGCGCCATGTCGTACTCGTAAACCGTCTTGGGCGACGTGAGGGACGAAAACGCGACGAACACTTTGTTCGTGTCGAAAATCTGTTTTTGGAAAAGAAAATGGTCAGTCGCGAGTCTTGTGCTGGGCGATTTATACACAATGAACAGGCAGTCGGCGGACTCTGTTGCATTTATTGTAGTGTGACCGCACGTATTGCAGTGGTAAGACTTGCGTAACTGCACTCCATTACCCTACTCCATTGTAGTGGTAAGACTTGCGTAACTGCACTCCACACAGGGCATAAAACGGACAGTGCCTGGATTTGAGAAAGCCCACTCCGGCCGTACCTGGTTCGCCCCAACGCAGGACAAGGACGCGGAAGCGGTGGCGGTGTACACCACTCCGTTCTCGGCGGCCCACTTGGTTCGGTGGTGTTTCGTAACCGCCCCTTGTTTACTCAACTCCAACACCCAGATTTGCGAAAACCCGTTCTCTCTGCCTTCCAGTACCAGAAAGTTTTCGAACGCGCAGATGCTCTCCAACGTTCTCCGTTCTGAATAAGGGAATCCGACGGGGGAAGACGCGTCCTCCGCGCTTCCGTCGTCGCTGCGTGTGTTAGCAATTCCCTGTACCGGTTCCCACGTCTCGTCGTCGCCAATCGCGTCGTCGCGAACGCGGTACAGGTCGAAGTTTATTTTGGCGTCTTTATTACTCAAAATAAACCATTGGTCGCCCCTGTGTTCGGGGTAACACCGATGGCCGAGTCTGCGTTGGTTCAGTAACTCAAGATTGGCAAGGACCTCGGTCGCGTCGTCGCCTTCACCGGCGTCAACGCTAATCCGTAACACGCGCACTTCGTTCGTCTCCCCCGATTGCGACTCTATTACCATGAACTTGCCATCCGCGCTTCGTCCGAACCCGGCGTCGAAAAGCTCGTCCTGTTCGTGGTGCATCAACACGTCGCTGGCTTGGTCCGTTCCCAACACGTGCATCCACACCTTGTCCACGCGGTGCGCGTCGTCCTGGGTGCTGTAAAACACGGTTCGGTGTGACTGTTTACCCATGGAGACAGAACACCTTCCCCAACTCACCGCGCCTGATGTGCCCATAAGCACGTCGCTCATCGCCTTCCCAGTTTCCAAGTCTTTGAATTTAACGTCGTACGTCTCGTACCCGTTTGAATCCACGGAGTACGCCAAAATCGAATGGCAAGGCGACGGCTTGAACGTTCCTATTGAACAGTACTTCAGGTTTTTGGCGATTTCGTTCACGTCAAGAACTACCGTTGAGGAACCTTTGCGTGAACCTCCGTTGACGGGAGTGCCTTTTATATTTGATTCCGAGTTACCGCCTTCAACGCGATTCCGCAGCACGACCGGATACGCTTTGCCTTTCGTGGTTCGCACGAAGTACGTCCATTCGCCCCAACTGAACTCCAGGTCGTCGTCGTCCTGCAAGATGGACCCCACGATTTCGTCGTATAGCTGCCCGACTAACGGCTTCAGGTGCAGCAAGTGCGACTCCGTGTGTGCGTTTTCCTCCCTCAAATACGAAAGCACCGCCGGGTCGCGCCGGTCGTCGTCCCTCAACCAAAACAAATCGTCGTCTCTTTCAATTGGGGGAGTCATCGGATTTGGCCCTCGGTTCTCACCTGGCACGAAACCGAATTGGACTTTGTGTGGGTAACGGTTGGCCTACCAGCAGTTGTTAAGTTAGAGAAAGGGGGCGGTTTGTTAGGGTTCGTGGGTGTCAGCCGCTCTGCGAGCGGTGGTGAGGGTGGTAAGGGTGACGAGAGGACAGCGACGCCTGTAGATCGAGCCGAGGAGATGAGAAAAAACAACAACAACAACATCTTCGTTTTCGCACAGACCCACGGACGTACCACGGGTGCCTTGGGAGGCACCGCCGCGGCCGCGGCTTTCGCGGCGGTGGAGCGCCTGCGCAGTAGCCGCCCGAACGCGGCGGCGCCTATCGCCAGAGGCACGACTTTCGAAAGCATGGCGTGTGATGAGATGTGAAGAAGAGATGTTCAGATTGAATATCGACTCTTGGATGAGCTGACGTTTTCAGTCATCAAAACACTTCCCCTCCGCACCACAAGGCGAGGCGGCGCGATGAAACAGTAGACACGCGCGGAGTTCCCTCGGAGTATTCGCAGACGCTAGTCCGGAAATGAAACGCTGCCCTCACGGCAAGGAGAAACGTAGATGCGCGGAGTGCAACCCGTGTCCGCATGGCAAGGTGAAACGCAACTGCGTGGAGTGCAACCCCTGCCCTCATGGTAAGCTGAAGAGCAGTTGCACGGTGTGCAAGGGCTGCCCTCACGTCAAAGTGAAACACGGCTGCGCGGAGTGCAACCCGTGTCCGCATGACAAGCTGAAACAGCGCTGCGTGGAGTGCAGCGGGTGCCCGCACGGCAAAGTGAAACACGGCTGCGCGGAGTGCAACCCGTGTCCGCATGGCAAGCTGAAACAGCGCTGCGTTGAGTGCAGCGGGTGCCCGCACGGCAAAGTGAAATACGGCTGCGCGGAGTGCAAGCCGTGCCCGCACGGCATTCGGAAAGGAAGCTGCGCGGCGTGCATCCCCTGCCCCCACGGCAAGGTGAAACGCTTCTGTGCGGACTGCAACCCTTGCCCTCACGGCAAGCGGAAAGTCAGTTGCGCAAAGTGCACCCCCTGCCCTCATGGCAAGCGGAACAGCAACTGCGCGGACTGCAAGCCCTGCCCTCACGGCAAGCAGAAAGGCCAGTGCGCTGAGTGCAACCCGTGCCCCCACGGCAAGGTGAAAGGCAACTGCGCGGAGTGCAACTCTTGCCCGCACGGCAAGCATAAAAGCGACTGCGCGGAGTGCAAGCCCTGCCCTCATGGCAAGGTGAAACGCCAGTGCGCGGAGTGCAACCCCTGCCCCCACGGCAGGTTGAAGCGATGATGCGGAACCTGTAAGGCAGGGTAGGTAAATTGAGCTTTATTTACCCTAGTCTATGTAAGGCTCTGCTCAATACATGGCGCGAAAGAAAAGCAGGTGCTATGTAAGTTTTTTTTCAAAGAAAGGTCTAAAAAGGTTTCTCAGAAACAACCGACCACCCACGCTTGGCCGACGTATTTATCAACTCGTCCCTTTCCCCACCTCCACTGACGGACCACCCCTTTCGTGTCCCTCGCTCGCCTCGCAAAACGTCTCGCACGTCTTGCCCCAAGCGCATCGCCAGCCGCGCCGCGTTGAGCCGCGGCGCCGGCCGCGGAAGGAGCGTTTCGGTTTTAATGTTTTGCGTTTCTGTTTTCTGTTTCGACGTTTCTTCCGTAACGTCACTCGTTTCATTCGCAGCGCCGTCATCATCACCATCACCCTTCTCCCCGCCAAACGTCACAAGCGTCAGCACCGGTACCTCCGCCGCGTACCTCTCCGCCCATTCCGTTTTCTGCGAAACGTCTCTGGTCACGAACCGCAGGTTTCGAATTTCGTCGCCGAAGGTTGAAGTAACAGTGCCGTCAAAAATCTCACCCAGGGTCTCACCCAGGCCATCGCAAAGGCAACAGCCGGGCTTGGTGTAGAGCACCAAACACGGCTTGTTGTTTTTCTGGCTGCGGTTCGACTGAGCGAAATCTGCGTAGGTATCTGCTGAGCATCTCGTGGCGTGCTTTGTGCGTGTAACAGGGACGCGGCGTCGCGTGCGCGTCCACTGCACGGAAGGTGGCGATGACGACGACGACGACAACACATCTCGAGATGCCATCACCCGGAACGATGAAGTGCCTGGCTCCGTACGGACCGAGGTACCGACCGCGGTGGCGCGAATACCGGACAACGGTGGGTGTTTACCACAGCGCGTGCCAGGCACGAGCGCGGTGTGCGACATCACGCTGTGTGTCGACCAAAGTGCGGAAGGGATTCGCGTGGAAGTAGTCATGGCCTTATTTCGAAGCCGCGGGTCGGAACAATAAAGGTCGAACGATCTCGACCTTCACGGCTTCACTCGTGCTCGCGCGTCTCTTCCCGCAGACCCTTCGTACACGATGGGTCCTTCCAAGGGTGTCAAAGGCAAGGTCCGCTTGCCTTCGCCGGACGACGACGGCATGGCGCAGGACTTGCGTTCCGCGATCCGGGCGAAGCACCGGCTGGTGGAGCAGATGAAGGAGGACGTGAAAGACATTGGTGTTGTTTCTGTGGAGGATCGGGATGGGGACTACGCACGCGGCACCGGAAAACGCGGAGCACGGTTCCCGTTTTGGAAAATCGTCGTGGTGGTGTTCGCGGTCGCGGTGTTCTTCGCGTTCCTTACCGGGGGCGCCACCGCGGCGGAGAAAGCGACGCGGGCGATGCGACACCGGTACCAGCTTCGCAAATCCTTGGAAAACGAGGAGAAAGCTTTTTGGCGAAGCGAACGGGTGTTGCGTCACTTCGGTTTGAGAAGGCTTTCCCAGCTACGGTTCACCGACGAAATTCACACCGGCGACGACCTGTTCATCGCGGTGAGGGACCCTGAGACGCACTTCCTGACCGTGCCCGTGAGCCACTCCACGCAAATCGTGACGAAGCGGCTGAAAGGCGGGAACGGCGTGACGTACGAAGACGTCGCGGTGGTGTCACACTCCAGTTACCACGGAACGGCGCCGAACGACGGTTTAACCTTTGAGTCATTCATCAAAGCATTCATCGCATCCGGGTCCAACAAAGGCCTCGTGGTGGCTCTGAAAGACCCGAGGGTGGTGGTGGCAGTTGTGAAGGCTTTACAACAAGCCGTGACTAGTCGGTCAGTTCAATCCCCAATAGTA
>TARA_B110000305_G_C19464923_1_pt1 | contig 11218 bp, 7 predicted proteins | sample TARA_B110000305 | Tara Oceans TARA_B110000305 (sample SAMEA4397930) | marine metagenome | biome: Polar Biome; feature: [SRF] surface water layer (ENVO:00010504); material: water (ENVO:00002006), including particulate matter (ENVO:01000060) such as... | depth 5 m | reverse complement strand
AATCCGATATCATATCAATATCTAAAAAATGCACGAGACAAACCGTCACAATTCGTCAAAGACGGCTAACGTTTTTTTACGCACCTCTAAAAGCGTTTCGTGGTACGCGACACTATTAAACTGAGCTAATTGCAGTGCTGCCTGCTGCGCAGAATATCGCGCTTCCTTAAACTGGTCGAAGACCACGTCTATGAAACCCGCTTCTTTAGATTCAGTGTGCGAATAAAGTTTTGATAAAACCGTAGCAGCAAATTGCTCTTTTTGATTCAAACGGTCCTGTGCTAACAAAACAGCCAACTCTTGCAGCACAATGCCATGGGCAACTTCAGTAAAGCCGATCCGACCACTTCCCTTAACACCAACTCTATGATCAGAAACCAGTAATAGCATTGCACCTGCCGCCGTCGCATGTCCTGCACATAGGCTGACAACCCTAAGCCTAGAACGATAAAGTGTGCGCAACAATTTGCCTGTGTCGAGCAGTAATTGCGCCGCCTGTTCTCCTCCAGCGCGAATGACTTTGTCATCTAGCCCGGCTGAGAAAGAGCGCCCATTACCTTCAATCAATAGACACTCGACAGCTTGATTTGCATCAATCGCTTCTACGACCTGCAGAAACTCCGTCGCAATTACCGGCGTAATAATATTAAGACCACCGTCATCAAAGTGCACATGTGCGACTTTGTCACGTATCGACGTTGTAATGGGCATAACTAAATTAACAGCTCCAATGCAGCATTGGCTCTATCTGACACGCCTTGTTTGTGCTTATCAAGGTCAACATCGTGACCTTCACCCATCGCTCCAACAAGATAACGCTTATAGACACCTTGACCGATTGCGGCTAAACGCCAATGTGAAAATGCCCTGTAATAATTGATATTAGCAAGGTCTCTACCGGTCTTTTCACTATAGATATCACAAAGTTCATCCCTGCTTGGGAATCCGCCGACAGCGGTAGGCGGAGCAGTATCAAAATCGGCCTCTGCAACATCATCTGATGTGACCCAATTATTGAGCAAGTAACCGACGTCAGCCAACGGATCGCCTAAAGTGCACAATTCCCAATCTAGAATTGCCTTAACTGAGCCATCCCGCACCATCATATTACCGAGACGGTAGTCGCCATGAACAATCGTTGCACCAACCTGCTCTGGCATTTTCTCAGCTAATAGCCGTGCGCTTTCTTCCATTTCAGGAATAGGATGGGTTTTGGTCGCGTCCCATTGCTTGTTCCAGCGTTTCAACTGACGTTCGAGATAGGCTTCTTTACGACCAAGATCACCCAAGCCGACTTTATCAACGTCCTCCATATGCAGATTGGCTAGTATGTTGATGACATGAAGCCCTATTGAGCGCCGTTCATCCATTGTTAATGCTTGGCTTTCAACTGTCGTATTCAGCACCGTACCCTCAACGTAGTCCATGACGTAAAAAGGCGCGTCGTTGACATCAATATCCTTACAAAGACCTATCGTTCGCGGCACAGGTACCGAGGAACTCTGTAGCGCTGAGATAATTCTATGTTCACGACCCATGTCATGCGCACTTTCTAGCACATGACCCAGCGGCGGCCGCCTGAGCACATAAGGCGCGCCATTTTGGTCTTCACATTTGAAGGTCAAATTCGAATGTCCCCCAGTGATCAGTGAGAAATTAAGCGGGAGAGCAAGTTCCGGGATTGCGCCGGAAAGCCAATTTGTTACATTTTCGTTTTTGATACCGTCGATCATTTCTGCCCTACTATCTAGTATTTAAAGTTTAGTATTTACTTCTTCATGTTCGTTGTAATGCATTTAATCTATCAGATAACTGTACTTTATATGCCACCTAGCAATTGAACCCTATTGCTGATTTCTTTCATAGGGTGAAAAGCCTTTTTAACCCGGCTTTGTCATCTGAGCCAATTCGTCGTAACTCTCCTGCAAACAAGCGGCAAAAAACTCTGGGTCTGGCATCATTTTTCGACAGGCATTAACTGTAATGGTGATGTTTCCACAATAACTGAAAACAGGGAATATTAATCCCATACTATCTTGGATGGGCCCCAAGCCATATTGTGTTACCAGTCGAGCCCCGGCTGAATAAAGTGGAAATTGTGGGCCAGGTACATTTGTCACAACACAGTTAAACGCAGGAGCAACATTCTCGGCCATGCCAAACTCGGTATATAGACGCGTTGCCAAGGCCGCGGTCGTTGCTGGAATAAACTGACTAAAGTCGGTCATCAATTTTGCACCCACCGCATTCGTCATTTCTTTCGAGGAGGAGGCTGAATGATGAACGAAGGCCAGTCTCTGCAGTGGATCTGCGATGTCGTTACCGAGCTTGACGGTCATTGCCGCAACCTGATTGCCGCCCGCATTTTTGCCCTCTTCGCTCCTGACTGAAATAGGTGCCATCGCAACCAATGAATCTCCGATCGCCTCTCTCTTGCTCTCGAGGTATTTCCTTAATGCCCCACCGACAATTGTTAGAACAGCATCGTTAACAGTAGCCCCTTCAACAAGCGACTTTATCTTCTTGATTTCATCAAGTTCAAAGCTACGTCCTTCGACAACCCGATGACTTGAGACAACACCATTGAAACGTGTTCTTGGAATAACAGCATTGACTTCAAACTTCTTCTCCAGCAATCCTTTTTGGAATCGACCCATCGCAGGAACCGCCCGCGCCATCACTTCGGCAAATCGATAAGGTTGCGTAAGATTGTTAAATTGACCGCGTGTGACTAATTCGAAAGGGTTCGGATCATTTTCCCCTCTCCAGGCTTTTTCTGGCGCATCAGGCTTCGGTGGATTTGGCACGAGACTATGGATGGCCTCGGTAATGTCTGCACCCGAAACGCCATCAACGCAGGCATGATGGAATTTCGAAAGTATTGCGTAACTCCCTTCGGGCAAACCCGGCACAGAATCCAATCCTTCTATTACCGTCATCTCCCAAAGCGGTTTAGTTAGATCCAACGGTCGAGCATGCAGGCGTGAGCTTAGTATACAAAGCTGTCGCCAATCACCAGGTTCAGGTAAGCGAATGTGTCTGACGTGATATTCAAGGTCGAAATCTTTGTCCTCGACCCAATAGGGATGATCAAGATTAAATGGCACCTTAACCAGCTTGCGGCGAAAGGTTTTCGCCAGGTCCAAGCGATCTTCTATAAATGCCAAAATGTCCTTAAAACGCTGCTTGCCACCTTGCGTTGTGGCAGGATCATAGATCGCCAATGCCCCAATATGCATTGGACTTCTTGCGGTCTCCGAATAAAGGAACGATGCATCCTGACCTGACAATTGTTCCATGTGGCGTCTCCTTGAAGTGAGTCCTTCGTATTCAATAACGTTTGTCTGCTAGGCGATAATTCCAAGCGACATTAATCGGTCGATTTCTTCTTCACTGTATCCATTACACGCCAACACCGCCCGAGAATCCTGACCAAGCCTCGGCGCTGTCGATGGCGTCGTCTTGGTGTGACCTTCTACCGTAATCGGACTGCCCACTGTCCACTGATAATCCGGATCGGTAGATTCTGTTTTGATAATAATCTCATTCTCGATCAATTGCGCATCTTCAAGCACGTCTTTCAATTTCTCAATCACGCTATAGGTCACTTCTTGCGCATCAAGTGCTTTAGTCCAGAACTCTAACGTCTGCGTGGCAAATGCGTCTGAGAACAACGACTTCACCAAATCACTCTGGCTCATTACGGCCTTCGCATCCGGAAAACGATCATCGTCAATCCATTCAGGATGGCCCAATGCGCTGGCAACTCTTGGCCACTCTCTTGCTGGGCTTGGACCTACCAGCACAATGTATCGATTATCTCTTGTTTGATAAGAAACAATAAACGGCGATCGATAACCTTTTGTTTCCAGTATTTCGCTCAGATCGAAGCCGGCGATTGCCGCTTGCAGGTGCATCCCGTTCGACCATGCGCCGTTAGCAGCAAGCGATGTTGTGACGTGCGCACCCTCTCCCGTGTTTTCTCGACGGTACAAGGCCAACATGACCGCACCAAATAAGGACATCGCACTGGCGTGATCTCCGACACCACCCACGCCGTTAGGCGGCATGCCACCTTTTGGCTTCATCATGTCCAGAATGCCTGATCTCGCCCACCAGCCTGCGATATCAAATGACCGGCGGTTCGCTTCAGGACCACGAATACCATAACCTGTCAGTTGCCCCAGGACTAAACGCGGATTTCTTTTCTTCAGAGTCTCGTAATCCAGTTGGTATTTTCGCAGCTGATCACTGTTAAAATTAACCAACAAGACGTCCGCCTTATCGACAAGTGACAGCATAACTTGACGGCCTTGTTCGGTTGAAAGGTCGAGCGCTAGAGACTTTTTATTTCGAGAAGTCAGCAGCCAGTTGTAGTCTGTGCGGTATCGAGATGCCAGACCACGATAACTATCGCCAGTCACAGGTTCGACCTTAGTGACATCCGCGCCAAAATCTCCCATGATTGTCGCGGCTGCCGGACCTGCAACATAGGATGCTGCATCAATCACTTTTAGATCTTCCAACATATCATCCAAACCTATTTAATTTGCATCAAAGGCCAAGAGTTCATATCTTAGCGAGTATTAATAATAACAACATTCAATTCTGAAGTACTGGAGTTACCCAAAGATGTACAAAGCCCTAAGAGAAACATGGGACAGTCTGATTAGTCCCGGCGAACAATTCGAGATCACTGAGATAAAAGTGCGGGGCGAGACCATCAAAGCTTATGCCAATGCACCGCCCAGCCTACGCGAGGTATGGCAAGCATCGGCACAATTTGCTGATCGAGACTATCTTGTCTATCAGGACGAGCGCTGGACCTACGCTGACGCACATCGCGATGTTGCGGCCATTGCTGCCTGGTTCAAGACTCAGGGCATCACTAGCGGAGATCGTGTTGCATTGGCACTACGAAACTACCCTGAATGGCTACTATGCTATTGGGCCGCTGTTTCACAAGGCATTACTGTTGTTGGCATGAATGCCTGGTGGATCGGTGAGGAGATGCGGTTTGCGCTAGATGATTCGACACCCAAGCTTCTAATCTGCGATCAGGAAAGACTCGACCGATTCAATGAAATACGCGCTGACTTTGCCGAAATGCCTGTTGTAGGCGTGCGCACCAATGATGGCGAAGATGTACAGCCTTTCAGCGTCATGACCAACACCGCATCCGAGCTACCGGACGCCAGTTTCGACCCAGATACGGATGCGTGCATTTTCTATACATCTGGCACAACGGGTCGCCCTAAAGGCGCTCAACTGACCCACCGAGGTTGCGTAAACAACATTATGAACCTCGCATTTGCAGGTGCCGCATTCGGTGCAGCAACCGCGATTCACAACGGCGTTGCACTACCTGATCCGGCAGACGCGCCAATTGGTTCTGCGCTTGTAACAACACCACTGTTTCACGTGACGGCAAACAATTGCCTCACACACGGCACAACCCTGACAGGCGGCAAGCTTGTTCATATGTACCGTTGGGATGCAGAGGAAGCGCTGAAAATCATCGAAATTGAAAAAATTACGAATATGACCGGTGTTCCGGTCATGTCGCGAGAATTGATCGGCCATCCCGACTTCGACAAATATGACACAAGCACGCTCTTGTCTGTCGGTGGTGGTGGCGCACAGTTACAGCCGGACCTGGTTGCGAAAATAGACAAGGCAGTAAAAACTGCACGTCCTAGCACCGGCTACGGCATGACGGAAACCTGCGGCATTATCACATCGATCAGCGGTGACTTTTTTCTCGACAAACCTGATAGCTGCGGACCTGCCATGCCGAATTTCTCTGCCAAATGCATCGATGCTAACGGCAATGATGTGCCTCAAGGACAAGTCGGTGAATTGCTTGTCAAAGGCGCGCCTGTGATTAAAGGCTACCTTAATCGTGAGCAAGCAACCGAAGAGAGCATTACCAACGGTTGGCTACATACTGGCGACGTTGCTCGGATTGATGAACATGGATTTATTTTCATTGTTGACCGGGTAAAAGACATGGTGCTTCGTGGCGGTGAAAACATCTACTGTGCCGAAGTTGAATCTGTCATTTTTGACCAAGAAGGTGTCGCAGAGTGCAGTGTCTTTGGCGTCGAAGATGACCGATTGGGCGAAGAAGTCGGCGTAGCCATTGTCACGAAAGACGGCAGCGGCCTTACCGCAGACGCAATCAGAGCGCATGCTTTGGCCAACATGTCGAAGCCTAAGGTGCCTCGCTACATTTGGATGCTAACGGAGTCGTTACCCAGAAATGCGAATGGCAAATTTCTCAAACGCGAACTACGCGATACGCTGAAAATTGAAGATGCGCTTTAGCCTAATCAGATCAGTCAAGGCACCTTGAGAAAGTTGCCTTGATCGCTCGCCAGTGACGAATCGCAATGGCATCTGAACAAGACATAAAAAAGCCCGGTACATCCGGGCTTTTTTATGTCTGACGAAAATTACGGGGGACTTAGCGCCGCGGTTTTTTGATAAACCTCGCGGGTTTTTTTGACCCACTCATTCCATCGGCTCTCTTATCGGTAGGCGCAATAGCATTCGGTGGCAAACCAGTGTGTTGAGTCCGAAAATTCTTGCCCTTGTGTGCTTGCCGACGAACCTGTTGAGGCGAGAAATCTGTCAACGGCACCAAATGTTTCTTACCGTTACCAATCAAATCGTTGCGCCCCATATTCTTGAGTGCTTGCCTCAGCATCGGCCAGTTCTCAGGATCGTGGTAGCGAAGAAACGCTTTGTGTAATCTTCGCTGTCTTGCACCTTTAGGCACAGTTACGTCTTCACTCGTTCTGGATATTCGTTTAATCGGATTCTTACCCGAATAATACATGGCTGTGGCTGCTGCCATCGGCGATGGATAAAAGCTTTGCACCTGATCGGCGCGAAACCCATGTTGCTTGAGCCAAAGCGCTAAATTCACCATATCTTCATCGCGGGTACCGGGGTGGCCAGCGATAAAATAGGGAATCAGATACTGTTCTTTACCCGCCTCTTTCGAATACTTATCGAACATCTCCTTGAATTCATCATAGGTGCCAATGCCGGGTTTCATCATCTTTGACAATGGCCCACCTTCGGTATGTTCTGGCGCAATTTTCAAATAGCCACCGACATGTTCAGAAACAAGTTCTTTAACATATTCCGGCGTTTTTACGGCGAGGTCGTAGCGCAGTCCTGATGCAATGAGTACTTTCTTGACGCCATCAATATCCCGTGCCTTGCGGTACAAGGAAATCAATGGGGTCTGATCGGTATCAAGATTCTTACAAATATTTGGATACACACAAGACAGCCGACGACAGCTACTTTCAATCGTTTTGCTCTTGCAGGCGAGACGCCACATGTTGGCGGTTGGACCACCCAAATCTGATACAACACCGGTAAAACCTGGCGTCTTATCACGGATATCCTGAATTTCATTGAGTATCGATTCTTCAGAGCGACTCTGAATGATGCGTCCTTCGTGCTCTGTTATCGAACAGAAGCTACAACCGCCGAAGCAGCCACGCATGATATTGACCGAAAAACGAATCATCTCATAAGCTGGAATTTTCGCATCGCCGTAAGACGGATGAGGCACGCGCTGGTACGGAAGACCAAAGACCCAATCCATTTCTTCTGTCTCCAACGGAATGGGCGGTGGGTTCAACCAAACATATCTATCGCCATGCGCCTGAACAAGCGTCCGCGCATTATGAGGGTTAGTTTCACGATGTAGAATTCTCGATGTATGGCCGTAAAGCACTTTATCGGCGATGACCTGTTCATAATCCGGTAGTCGTATATAGACTTTAGAATCGTCCTGCGAAATGGCAACTTGCTTGCCCGCTTCTTTTTTCACTAATTTTCGCGTTGGTATCGCCGGATCGATCATGCGAATGACTTGCACGTCAGATTCCAACGGTTCGGTTAGATCGGCCAATGCTTCCTTGGCTTGGTCTTCGGGCAGTTGAGTGGAATCGATGCAGGTATAGTCTTGTGGCAGTTCACTTAAAGGAATTGCCGTACCTCTGATATCACGAATATCTTCTATCGGAACACCCGCCGCAATTCTATGAGACAGTTCAATAATGGCGCGCTCAGCATTACCATAAAGTAATATATCGGCCTTGGAATCAATTAAAATAGAACGTCTTACTTTCTCGCTCCAATAATCAAAATGGGCAATTCGTCTTAAACTCGCTTCGATACTACCCACGACGATAGGCACATCTTTATATGCTTCACGACAACGCTGAGAATAAACGATAACTGCCCGGTCAGGCCTTTTTCCGCCTTCATTACCTGCTGTATAAGCATCATCGTGCCGCATCTTTCGATCAGCTGTGTAGCGGTTGATCATTGAATCCATGTTACCGGCAGCCACACCAAAATAGAGGTTGGGCTTGCCCAGTTTCTGAAAGGCTTTTTTCGAGGTCCAATCCGGCTGGGAAATAATGCCAACCCGGAATCCCTGCGCTTCAAGTACACGGCCAATAACCGCCATACCAAAGCTGACATGATCTACATAGGCATCGCCAGTAACGATAATGATGTCACAACTATCCCAACCTAACGCATCCATTTCCGCACGCGTCGTGGGAAGAAAATTCGCCACGCCAAAACATTCAGCCCAGTAAGGTCGATAATCGTAGAGTTTTTTTGGTTGGCTAGTCGCCGACATCGGCATCCCGTTTTGTTAGGTGTCGTCAAGTGAGTCGAAGTGCTTACGCTAAGCGTCTTTTAATGTACGTAGATTAGGTGCTGAAGCTCACTTAACTGACTGTTAATTTGTCTTTTCGTTGGATTTCAACAATGTATTGCAGGCTAATAAGCGCCGACATCTTACTTTAGGCTGTACGTATTGCAATCATAACCCGCTTTTTCGACCATATAGTGACGGCTTTAGGCTAACAAAGAGCATTATGGCCAATGAGGTTAGCGTCAATTGCTTGCCTGATGATTTATGACATGGGTGCGTCTAGACAACCTAACCTGATGAAATACGACAGCATCAAAAATAACGGCAGAATCAGTGACGTAAATAGCTTCTCCCCCGTCGATTTGAGAATCATTTTCAGTTATCCTACGCCACTTCAGAAATCCAATTAGAAAACACTGGTTGAATCAAACCGGCAGACACCAAAGGTTTTAATAAATGTTGAAAAACAAACAGTTACAGGAATGGATCGAGCAAATGACGGCGCTCTGTCAGCCTGAAGATGTTGTGATCTGCGATGGCAGTACGCAAGAATACGACCGCATGTGGGAGCTTTTAGTTGCCTCTGGCGCCGCGAAGAAACTAAACGAAGCCAAACGTCCTAATAGTTATCTGGTTCGATCTGACCCAGCGGACGTGGCTAGAGTAGAAAGTCGCACCTATATTTGCTCCGAGGAGCCCGAAGACGCAGGTCCAAACAACAATTGGATAAACCCCCAGGAAATGCGCGGCACGCTTACCAATTTATTTGAAGGCTGCATGCGTGGCCGAACCATGTATGTCATACCTTTCAGTATGGGCCCGGTCGGTTCTCCGATTGCCCACATAGGCGTAGAAGTTTCTGATTCACCCTATGTTGTGACAAACATGCATATCATGACAAGAGTTGGCGAAGCCGTACTTGAAGAACTCGGTGAAGACGGTGATTTTGTACCCTGTGTTCATTCTGTTGGTGTACCACTCATCGACGGTAAAGAAGATGTGACTTGGCCCTGCAACCCAGAAAACCTCTACATCGCGCACTTTCCAACGACGCGAGAGATCTGGTCTTTCGGTTCTGGCTACGGCGGTAACGCCCTACTCGGCAAGAAATGTTTCGCACTTCGCATCGCGTCAGCAATGGCTCGCGACGAAGGTTGGCTTGCTGAACACATGTTGATTTTGAAATTGACTAACCCCGAAGGGTTATCGAAATATGTTGCTGGTGCATTCCCAAGTGCCTGTGGCAAAACTAATTTGGCCATGCTCATACCGACAGTGCCCGGTTGGAAAGTTGAAACAGTGGGCGACGATATTGCTTGGATGAAGTTTGGTGACGACGGTCAGCTCTATGCCATTAACCCGGAAGCGGGCTTTTTCGGTGTCGCACCAGGTACGGGCATGGATTCGAATGCGAATGCCATGCTCAGTCTGAACGAAAATTGTATCTTCACAAACGTTGCCGAAACTGACGACGGTGATGTCTGGTGGGAAGGCATGACCGATGAGGCGCCGGAGCATCTAATCGATTGGACTGGCCAAGATTGGACCCCAAACAATACAACACCTGCCGCACACCCAAATGCTCGATTCACAGTGAATGCGGCACAATGCCCCGCCATTGCCGAAGAATGGGAAGAGCTCAAGGGTGTACCTATCAGTGCAATCCTGTTTGGTGGCCGACGCGCAACCGTTGTACCACTGGTTAACGAAGCGCGAGATTGGAGACAGGGAACTTTCTTCGGCTCAATTGTGTCTTCAGAGAAAACCGCTGCTGCTGCAGGAAAGATTGGTGAGCTTCGTCGCGACCCAATGGCAATGTTACCGTTCTGCGGCTACAACATGGCCGACTACTGGAGTCATTGGTTATCCGTCGGCGAACAAGAAGGCGCAGTGTTACCAAAAATTTACTACGTCAATTGGTTCCGTAAGGATGACGATGGCAAATTTATGTGGCCAGGCTTCGGCGAGAATTCGCGTGTACTTGAGTGGGTCTTTAACCGTTGCAACGGCACAGCCGATGCTATTGAGACGCCGATTGGCAACCTTCCAACGATGGATGGAATCAATTTTGAAGGTCTTAACCTTACCGATGCACAGAAAGCTGAACTACTGCGTGTCGAAGTGGATGGCTGGCTCAGCGAGATACCATTGATCAACGAATATTATGATCAATATGGTGATCGTATGCCGGAAGCATTACGGGTCGAACTAAACGAACTCCAACAGCGTTTGGAAGAAGCAAAGCAGGCTGTTGCTTAAGCTAAAGCTTGTCTAGCGAAGCCATACGTCGGTGAAGGTCTTTCAGACTCAGACGTAGAGGCTTTAAAACAATCAGTAAGAACAAAAAAGGAGGCGCAAGCCTCCTTTTTTGTTTGCGTCATGCAATACGCTAACACCTCGATACGTTGCCATCTATACACTACACAGCCCCCTTTGCGATCCGGCGCGTTACCAGCACTAGTAGCTACAGCGTATATCCTTATCAACGAAAGCTAACAACTTAGTCATGGCAGATAACAGCGACGT
>TARA_B110000305_G_scaffold21653_1_pt1 | contig 11261 bp, 8 predicted proteins | sample TARA_B110000305 | Tara Oceans TARA_B110000305 (sample SAMEA4397930) | marine metagenome | biome: Polar Biome; feature: [SRF] surface water layer (ENVO:00010504); material: water (ENVO:00002006), including particulate matter (ENVO:01000060) such as... | depth 5 m | reverse complement strand
TCTCATTTATACTTGTTTATGAAGTTTACTTATTAATCTATTACTTATCAAAGTCATTTACCACCTATATAACTAAACAGTATGAAATTATAACACTTATAATTATCCGAAAATTATTTAAAGATTTATCTTCTCTTGAGCTGTCATCAGATTGGTTTCAAATAAAGGGAGATCTGCAATTCACTTATGATATCTTGGCATCAGTTATTCTTTTCTATCTGATTTTTCAGTTTCAAAAACGGGGGATGCAAAAATCAACGCAACAAAAAGAAAGTAAACTAAAAATTGAAAGATTCATCAGTAGAAAGAAAATAATTGCCCTTGCTCTGGTTCCAGTTTTTTTTATAATGGCTTTAGTTACACTTTTGAGTTGGACTTCAGATGTTTATCTGCTTCTCGAGCCGCCTAGTTTTGAAACAATTAATAATCTATTCTTTGACGAATTTTTTACCGTTCTGATTTTAGTGGATGTTGTTCTACTATTAATTTCCTTCTTTTATACAGATAAATTTCATAAAATAATAAGAAATTCTGGATTTGTAGTTTCAACGATTTTAATCCGTATGTCATTCGGAGTAAGCGGATTAACAAGTACAATTTTAATTGTGTTAGCTGTCCTGTTTGGATTAGCAATAATAATGATCCATAATAAATTTGAAAAAAACACTTCTCCTAACAATGTATAAGATTAGGCACAGTAAGAAAAGTTAAAAAAACATACATAAATGAAATTAGAGAAGAATTCAAGGATGGAAACCTTTCGCTGGAACAGTATATATTTATAAGCAAAATAGTATAGTCAAAAGTATTAATTGAAAGACTCAAAGGCCAACAAGCTTTAAATATGGGAAAAGAAAAAGGCATGTATCAATGTATAAAAACAACAGCGGTTCTTGTGCAAACTTGAACCGTTTTGCATTTAAATCCCATACTGCTTTTGTGCTAATCGCTAGAAATTCTCAAAATACCTTCTTAAATCTTTCTCCAAAAATTTCAACTGTCGACTGCTCAGTGTCACAAGGCAAAAAAGGCTTTCATTGATTTGAGAATCATTTTTGTTTAATGAAAAGCATAATAGATTAAACAAAAATGTCTATTTTTAATGACAGAGAGTGAAAAACATGTTTTTTTCAAAAAGAATCACTCCTTTTATATGATCTTATCAAAGGACGATTTAAGGAAAAAAAATAAGTAAACGTTAAGTGGAATTATCTGATCATAAAAATTCTAAGTTTCCAACTGGTTATGCTGAAATTATTCGTCGTGTTGGCGATATAGAGCCTGTTATGTATGGCTCAACGCGGAACTATGTAACAGGCCACGTTACCTTTTTATCTCCTTATATTTCAAGAGGTATCATTTCCACGAAATATATAATGAATGAGGTTTTAAATAGAGGCTGTAATCCTGATCAAATAGAAAAATTTATTCAAGAATTAGCTTGGCGGGATTATTGGCAGCAAATCTGGATTTCAAAAGGTGATGCGATCAATCAAGATTTAAAAAACAAGCAAAGTCCTACTGAAAACGCGGCTATACCTGAAGCCATAGTGAATGCTAAAACTGGTGTTGTAGGAGTTGATCAAGCAATTATTGAGTTCTATGATACTGGATATTTACACAACCACTTAAGAATGTACATCGCCTCAATTGCTTGTAATATGGGGCGTAGTCATTGGAAAATTCCGGCGAAGTGGATGTATTATCACCTATTAGATGCAGATTGGGCAAGCAATGCTTTAAGCTGGCAGTGGGTTTCTGGAGCAAATTCCAACAAAAAATACGTTGCCAATCAAGATAACATCAACAAATACTGTTTTACAAATCAAAAAGGAACTTTTTTGGACATTCCCTATGAAGGGTTTAGTGATTTTGAAATACCTGATGTCCTTAAAGAAGTAAAGACTTTAGATTTAAAAACTACCTTACCCAAACAGGAACCTATAAACATTGATAATACACTTCCAACATGTCTCTATAATTTCTATAATCTAGACCCCATTTGGAAAAAAGATATTTTAGCAAACAGAATTCTTTTACTCGAGCCCTCTCAATTTAAGGAATACCCTGTGTCTCAAAAATCTATTGATTTTGTTCTCGAAATTTGCGAACGAAATATTGATAATATTCAAATCTATGTGGGAGAGTTCAATGATTTGATTTCTGATTATGAACTTACAAATATCTATTACAAAGAGCATCCGTTGAGTAATCATTATCAAGGTGAAGAAGAGCCTAGAGATTGGATGTTTGATGTGAAAGGTTATTACCCTTCTTTCTTTGCTTTTTGGAAAAAATGTAAAAAACAGCTGACGTATTGAGTAATCAAGTCATAAATATCGTTTGGTTAAAACGTGATATTCGTTCTCAAGATCACGAACCTCTGCTCAGGGCAGAGCAAGCCGGAATTCCATATAAAATTATCTATTTATTCGAACCTACGCTCATTCAATATCCGGACACAAACCTAAGGCACCTGCAGTTTGTTTACCATTCCATATTGGCGTTAAATAAGACTTTTGCAACGCATAAAAAATCCGTCGATGTCTTTTACGGGGAAGCAATTGATGTTATGGAGCATCTCAGACTTCATTTTGATATCAAAGAAATTTTCAGTTATCAAGAAAGTGGAACACAGATTACTTGGGAGCGTGATAAAATGATAACTGCTTTTTGTAAAAAGCATACCATTCTGTGGAGTGAATCGCAACGGGATGGTATTATAAGAGGTATTAAAACTAGAACTGATTGGAACAAGCGATGGCACGAGGTTATGCACCGTCCAATTATTCAAAATGAATATTCTATTTCAGAAGTTGAAGCTTTTGAACATCCTTTTTCATTGCCAGAAAAGTTAAAGTTAGATCTAAATGATTACCCGAAATTATTTCAGCCTGCGGGAGAACAAAATGCTTGGCGGTATTTGAAATCGTTTGGGGCCAAAAGAGGTTTTAATTATCAAAGACACATATCAAAACCTTCTGAAAGTAGAGTTTCTTGCAGCCGATCATCTCCTTATTTAGCATGGGGAAACCTCAGTGTTAAACAAATATTTCATTTTATTGGGACACATCCGAATGGTAAAAAAAACGACAACGCATTTTCCGCCATGCTAACAAGATTGCATTGGCATTGCCATTTTATTCAAAAATTTGAAGTAGAATGCAGATATGAAACAGATTGCATCAATAATGGATATGAATTATTAGAGCATTCAAAAAATGACGTTTTTATCAAGGCGTGGAAATCGGGTACTACAGGGATTCCTTTGATAGATGCATGTATGCGAGCTGTTGAACAAACTGGGTGGATTAACTTTAGAATGAGGGCAATGGTTGTTTCATTTTTAACACTAAATCTAGATCAAGACTGGCGCGAAGGCACCTATCATTTGGCAAGACAATTTTTGGATTATGAGCCCGGTATTCATTACCCGCAATTTCAAATGCAAGCCGGCACCACAGGGATTAATACCGTGAGGTTATATAATCCTGTGAAAAACTCTAAAGAACACGACCCAGAAGGCATTTTTATTAAAAAATGGGTCCCCGAACTAGCTAATGTTCCTATCGTTCATGTTCATGAACCTTGGAAAATGACAGCAATGGAGCAAACTTTTTGCGATGTTATAATTGGCCAGGATTATCCGCTTCCTCTGGTTGATTTACAAGAAAGTGCAAGGAAGGCTAAAACCAAAATTTGGGAACACAAAAATCATCCAGCTGTTCAAAAAGAAAAGAATCGTTTGTTAAATACACATGTAAACAGAAGACATAATGATTTACAAGAAAAAAACAGGTAGCAGTTAAATAGTGCAATCAACGCTTTAGTAGAAAGAAATGAAAACAGTCAATATATTATTTCCCCACCAATTATTTCAAGAGTCTCCGCTTTTTGAGGAAGATGGTCCTTTTTACATTGTAGAAGAGTATTTGTTTTTTAAGCAATATCCTTTTCACAAGCAGAAAATAGCTTTTCATAGAGCAACAATGAAGCGGTATGCAGATTTTCTTAAAAAAGAGAAACACTTTGAGGTAAACTACATTGATTCCATCAAAGATAATTCGGACGTAAGATTACTGATTTCAGAATTGAAAACTCAAGGTGTAACTCAAATCAATTATATAGACCCAACTGACAATTGGTTGCAGAAAAGAATAATCGCAGCCTGCAATGAAAACAAGATAAATTTAAAGCAATTTCATTCGCCTCTCTTTTTAAACACCAAGGAAGAACTTAACGATTTCTTTCGAGAGGATAAAAAGAAATACTATCAGACTACATTTTATAAAGAGCAGCGTAAAAAACAAACTATTCTCATTGAAAAAGATGGCAAACCCAATGGCGGTAAATGGACATTTGATGAAGAGAACAGAAAAAAGTATCCTGCAAAAAAAACACCGCCTGCGATTCAATTTCCTCAGAATGATGACTATTTTGAAGAGGCTACGGTTTATGTAGAAACTCACTTTTCAGATAATTTGGGAACGTTGACAAAGCAGTCTTTATATCCAACGAATTTTGAATCCACGAAATCCTGGCTTCAACAATTTTTTGATCAACGCTTTATGGAGTTTGGTGCTTATGAAGATGCCATTGTTGCAGAAAACTCGATATTAAATCATAGCGTAATATCACCGATGCTCAACGTTGGGCTAATTACACCTAAAGAAGTCATTGCTAATTGTTTGATTTATGCAAAAGAAAACAATATTCCAATTAACTCCACGGAAGGTTTTGTAAGGCAAATTATTGGATGGCGGGAGTTTATACGGGGAGTCTATGAGGTAAAAGGAAGCGAAGAGCGCACAACTAATTTTTGGAACTTCAACAGGAAAATACCCGCTTCTTTTTATGATGGCACTACTGGTATCGCCCCCATTGACCAAACGATTAAAAAAGTTTTACAAACAGGCTATTGTCATCATATTGAACGACTCATGATTCTAGGTAATTTCATGTTACTCTGTGAATTTGATCCAGACGAGGTTTATCGCTGGTTTATGGAGCTTTTCATCGATGCTTATGATTGGGTAATGGTTACAAACATATATGGAATGAGTCAATTCGCAGATGGCGGCACAATGGCTTCAAAACCGTATATAAGTGGAAGTAACTACATCAAGAAAATGAGTAATTACAAAAAAGGTGAGTGGCAAAATATTTGGGATGGACTGTTCTGGCGTTTTATGCACACGCATCGTGAATTCTTTTTGTCAAATCCTCGTTTAGGCATGCTCGTTCGAATGTTTGACAAAATGCCCGAAGAAACCCAGCAAAAACATTTAGAGATTGGAAGACGGTACTTATTGTCAATTAATAATTAGTAAAAAAAACAAAATGCTTTTCAATACAAGTTATAAAAATGAAGATTATGTAAACGAATGCAATCGAACGCTTGGGAAAGCATATTCGTTTCTAGAAAAACTAAAAGTCGGTGGCGTAGGTTCTCGCAGGTTAATTATAGAGGAACTAAGCCCCTCACTAAAACCTGAAAACATGCAAAAAACAGATGTTCATTACGCAAGTATCGAATTAAGACCGAAGGGCATTATTATTCATTTTAGCAACAGGTTAGATCGTTATTCTTGGATAGTGCCGTACTACCTTTTGGCTATTTTTAGCACACAAGCGTATAGTATTCATTCCAATGGTCAATTTATCAAACTTAGGAAAGACAAAAACTATAAAGAAAATAAGAAGTTTATTAATAAAATGACGGGGTTTAAAAGTGCTTTCTTAAATCTTAATTACAAAATTTCTTAGCGTAGAATAACCGTTATGTAAAATACATGAATAAAAATAAAATGTATAAACAAGATACTAAAATACATATTGTTGGAGCTGGAGTGAGTGGCTTAATAGCGGCCAAGATTCTTGAAGAGAATGGTTTTCACCCCGTAATTTTAGAAGTAACAGATAAAGTCGGAGGCAGAGTAAAAACAGATTTGGTGGATGGCTATCAATTAGATCGTGGCTTTCAAGTGCTTTTAACAGCTTATCCGGCAGCGAATAAGCATCTTGATTTTGGGGACTTGGACTTGCAAGAGTTCATTCCAGGGGCTGTTATTTTTAAAAACAAGAAGCAAAAAATAATTGGAGATCCATTAAAAGATCGGTCTATGTTATTTCCAACGCTGTTTTCTAGAATTGGTAATTTTTCAGATAAAATCAAAGTAGTAAAATTAAATTTTATACTCAAGAAAAAAAGCCTGTCAGATATATTCTCTGATAAAGAGCAATCTACATTTTCATATTTAATGGATTTTGGTTTTTCAAATGAAATGATCAATGACTTTTTTAACCCTTTTTTTAGCGGTATTTTTCTTGAAACACAACTTGAAACATCTAGTAGAATGTTTGAGTTTGTTTTTAAGATGTTTGGTGAAGGAGGCACTGCAATACCCGAAAAGGGAATGCAGGCTATTCCAATGCAATTGCAACAAAAATTAAAGCATACGGCAATTAAATTCAATACAAAAGTCACAGCAATTACAGATGAAGAAATAACATTAGAAGATGGGAGTTCATTAGAAAGTCATTTTACAATCGTTGCTACTGAGGCAAGTAGTTTATTTGAAGGATTGAAAAAACATCCAACAGAATGGAAGTCATGTCACAACCTATATTTTGAAACAGAGGAGAAAATTATTCGCAAGAGATTAATTGGATTGATAGCTAAAAAAGGAGCGTTGATTAATAATATTTTTTATCCTAAAAGTTTAAAGTCCGAATCAAAAGGAAAAAAAGAGCTGCTTTCAGTAACAATCATTGATAAGCAAAATCTGTCACCAGAAGAACTCATTAAGCAAGTTAAAAGAGAACTGAAAGATTATTGTGGCATTGATGTCACTCGGCTGATAAAACAATATGATATACCAATGGCATTGCCCAAATTAGAAGACTTGAAATATAGAGCGCTACCATCGGAAACATGTTTAAATACGAACTTATTTTTAGCGGGGGACACATTATTAAATGGATCATTAAATGCCGCCATGCTTTCAGGAGAAAGCGCCGCTTATGGCCTTATGGAAAAATGGGCAACTAATCATTCTTAACCTTTTAAACCCTCCAAAAAGTTTAAAATCTTACCTCTTGAATACCCTTCTAAAACTTTCGCAGTCACCAGAAGCCCAGGTGATAATTACAGGAGCAGGTGAAACGCCAATAATCGTAGAATAGTGAGAACACGAAAACAACTTTAATTTATAAAGTGCAAAGCGTAGTACGATTGATTTTAATTTCTATCTGACTAGTACATAACGAATCCCACACCATGCTCAAATTAATAATTACAAGGGGCCCCTTAGCATTCAAACAATATAGATTCAAAAAACAACTTGCTAAAACTTATTCCTCTAAAAACTTTGGCAGCACTAGGATAAGCTATATTGAGTTTCTTGCTTTTGTACTCCAAAGAGTCTTTATCAACTTGGCGCGATAATTGAAAGAAAATCCGTAAATTTAAACTTATGAAAAGTATAGCTAGTTTATTTTTAATGTTCTTCCTTGTGGGGTTTTCTCATTCTCAGAAGGCTGAAAAAATACAGACTGTTAAGATCAAAACTTCTGCGGAATGTGGTCAATGTAAGGATCGCATTGAGGAAAAGCTCAATTACACCAAGGGTGTTAAATTTTCCGAGTTGAACTTAAGAGAAAATTTCTTGGAAGTTAAATTCAACAGTGAAAAAATCAGCCTCGAACAAGTAAAGAACGTAATTGTAGCCTTGGGTTATGATGCAGACGAGCTGAAAGCCAATTTAAAAGCAGTTGAGAACCTCCCGCTATGTTGCAGGCCGGGTGGAATGAAATAATAAGTGCGCAACAACTAATAAGCAAGAGACCCTCCCTTCTTTTTACTAATTATTTCTGCTTCAACTTCTATCATTGTCAAATCAACGGTTTTATTCTGACCAACCAAAAATTATTTTTGAGTTCTATAATCACACAATCTTAATTCATAAATTGTACGTTTAAATAATTATTGTTCAGGCTTAAAATTCCAAGGAACCAAATTTTACATAACGATTGATTCTAAACCTAACTGACTGGTAAATGTTGCAATTCACTCAATCGGCTCAACGAGCAGTCGTTGGCAAACATCATTGCTAAGCACAACGGGAGACATATTGTTATAAGCTACTTTCATGCTTTTGTCAAACGGTTCGGAGCGAACAATTTCTACGGTCGTTCCTAATTTAATTTGTTGTCTGTTGAGGTAATGCAAAAACTCCTGTGAGCTGTCCTTCAAAGCGCAAATCCTATAATTGTCGCCAGCAACCGCATCAGACATTGGAATGTATTCCCGTTCGACAACATTTCCTTCTTTGTCTGGAATTGGCGAACCGTGAGGATCCACAGAAGGATGACCAAGAAGCTTGTCCATTCTATCGAAGAAATTGTCAATTTTTATATGCTCAATTTCCTCTGCGATATCATGTACTTCCTCCCAGCCAAAGCCCATAAATTTCTCAAGGAACATTTCGGTTAATCGGTGCTTTCTAATAATTAAAGCCGCTTGCTTTCTCCCTTTCGGTGTGATTTTTAAAGGCTTGTATTTGGCGTAAATCACCCACTTTTCTTCTTGAAGACGCTTTACCATACTGTTGACCGTTGGAATGCTCACGCCCATTTCCTTACTCAATTCGGACAAAGAAATATCATGATCCTTCTGGTCGAGGAAGTAGATTGCCTTCAAATAATTTTCCTTAATGTGGGTCGCCATTATTCCTTTGATTGAATACGAATATACACAAAATGTAGTGACATCGAATTCCCAAATCGTTGGCTTTTGGACATCAAAAAGCATTATACCTCAAATTATAATTGTTAGACCCGTCTAACTTTGTATCTTTGTCCACTAAATCAATCAATGTCATTGAAATATGAAGGAGCTTCTTTTTACCGTATTCATTCTTTCTTCTAGTCTAGTAGTCGCTCAATCAGGTGTTATTGCAGGACATGTGAGCAGCCAAAACGCTGACCAAGAATTTGTAAAAATCAAATTGAGCAATGGATCCGGTGCTGTTAGCGATAGTGTTGGAAACTATGCGATCACAAAATTACCCTTCGGAGAGTTCATATTGACTGTTTATTCTTCTGAATTTCTAGCTGTAGAAAAAACGATTGTCCTAGATTCATTGAATCCTTTTCTATTCATCAACTTCGAGTTGGAACCGATCTCTCTATTCATTGATCAAGTTGTTGTAACTGGAACGAGAACAAACAAACGACAAACAGATTCACCCGTAATCGTTGACATCATAGACACGAAAACATTGGAAGCCGTACAGGCCTGTAACCTATCGGAAGGTTTAAAGTTTCAGCCCGGTTTACGCGTTGAAACAGATTGCCAAACATGCAACTACACGCAACTTCGAATGAACGGGTTGGCCGGTGGGTATTCTCAGATACTCATAAATGGACGGCCTGTTTTTAGCCCGCTCACTGGACTGTATGGCCTGGAGCAGATTCCTGCAAACATGATTGACAGAATTGAAGTTGTTCGAGGTGGAGGATCGGCGTTGTATGGATCATCTGCAATCGGAGGTACAGTTAACGTGATCACTAAAATTCCAAAGGAGAGCGCCTTTAGTGTATCGAACAATTATCAGAACATCAACGGATTGGCTTCAGATAATATCATCAGCGGAAATGCGAATGTACTAACACACAAACGCAATGCAGGAGCGTCTTTCTTCGTCAACAACCGAAACCGAGAAGCATACGATCACAACCGAGATAATTTCTCTGAATTGCCCGCATTAAAAACTACTTCATTCGGAACCAATTTATTTGTGCGCCCCAACGATCAGCAAAAATTAGAAATTACCTTAAGTACGATAAACGAATACCGCTACGGAGGCGAAATGGTTAAAAAAGCGGCACATTTGGCGCAACAATCAGAAGAAAGAACGCACAACGTTATAGTGGGTGGAATTGATTATCAATACAATTTCAAAAATGAGAATTCATCCATTATCATTTATAGTGCGGGGCAAAGAACAACGCGTTTACATTACACTGGTATTTATCCCGATGACAGCTTGGAAATTATCGGTCATCTTACCGACCCCCCTTATGGAAACTCCTTGGTAACAACGATTCAGGGAGGAACGCAATTCAACCACCGTTTTGAAAAATTCATCAAAGGATCGAATGTTTTTACAGTCGGCGGTGAGTATTTAGAGGACATAGTTAAGGATGATATTGTCGCTTATAATTACAAAATCAATCAGTTAACCGCCAATCTTGGAATGTTCTTACAGAGCGACTGGGAGATCTCAAAATCTATCAAATTGTTGCTCGGCGCAAGAGCGGACAAACACAACATGCTGGACAATTTAATCGTAAGTCCCCGGGCTTCGTTCATGTATAAACTAAAAGAATCAACTCAGTTCAGAGCAACTTGGGGAACAGGGTTTAGAGCACCACAAGCATTCGATGCCGACCTTCACATTGCATTCGCAGGAGGAGGGATTTCAAGAATTACCTTGGCCGATGACCTTGTCGAAGAACGATCACAAAGCTTCGGTGCTTCGGTTAACTACGATAAAAAGACAACAAAATACATCGCTGGATTCACGGTTGAGGGATTCTATACCTATTTGAAAAATGCATTTTACCAACATCCTTTGGGCGAAGATGCTTTTGGTGAATTGTATGAAAAGCGAAATGGAGCTGGGGCAACGGTAACAGGAGTATCTCTTCAGTTAAGAGCTAATTTCAACAAGAAAGTAGAGTTCGACGGCGGAATCACTTTCCAAAGTAGTTTATTCGATGCACCTATCGAATATTCAGATGTTTTACCCGCGACAAATGCCTTTTTAAGAACACCTAATGTTTATGGATACGGAACCTTGTTCTATACACCAAACAAGAAGTTTAGCGCTTCAATGAATACCGTTTATACGGGACCAATGAAAGTGTTGCACCTCGCTGGAGCACCCGAACAATTGGTGGATGAAATCATCACATCAAAATCATTTATTGATTTGAGTTTAAAAGTAGGCTACACCTTTTTATTTAAAAAATTAGAATCTGGACTTGAACTCTTTGGGGGTATAAAGAACATCTTTAACTCCTATCAAGAGTCCTTCGATATTGGGAAAAACAGAGATAGTAATTTTGTTTACGGACCATCTCTACCTAGAACATTTTATATTGGTATGAAGGTGTTTTCGCTTTAATTAAAATAGCTTGCTGAAAATATAGATCACTCTGACCAAGGAGTTTTATCTAACCACCAAGACATAAGG